>Ga0194138_10000892_pt1 | contig 14283 bp, 11 predicted proteins | sample TARM_MetaG_T2_14_FD_134022 | JGI IMG/M metagenome (GOLD analysis project Ga0194138, IMG submission 134022) | Freshwater microbial communities from Pennsylvania, USA, analyzing microbe dynamics in response to fracking - TARM_MetaG_T2_14 (version 2) | ecosystem: Environmental > Aquatic >...
CGTGTACCGTGGCCGAAACAAAGCCGCAGGACAGGCAGTGCTCCCGGGCCTGGATGTCGTTCTGGAAGTGGAACGATACCTGGCTACGGGTGGCGGCGCCGAGCAGGGCGCCGAGGCCGTTGAGCGCGGTGCTTAATAGCGGCTGGCTGGGCTGGTAGTAGCTTTCGGACAGGTAAACCGAACCCGGGCGTTTGGCCATGGCCGCGGCCAGCCGTCGCCAGAACTCGGAAATAGTGTCCAGTGAAAAATAGCTGGTCAGGCCTTCGGTGATGATGATGACCGGTTCCGAATTCTCGAATACGCGGTCGATCACTTTTTCCAGTTGGTATTCACCGTAGTCAGCGAGGATATCGATCGGAGTGACCTGATGATGGTCGCCGAGCCGGCCTGTGGCCATAAGACGGAGGGCCTTGCGGGCGGCCATGTCTGGAAGGTCAGCTTCGACCATGTGGAGCAGGGGGTGTTTCTGGCGTAGACGAATACCGCGGGGCGACATGCCGCAGGCAATTTCCAGGACCTGGGTGATGCCTTTATCGTGGATCGACTGGTCGATCAGGTGATCAATGATCAGATGGCGCTGCAGGAGGAAGGTGCGGATGTTGCCGCCGATGGCCGCCTTGCTGGCGGCCTCGAAGGGGGTCATCAGGCGGTACAGCCACCGGCCTTTTTCCGTGGCGAGGGTGTCGTCGGAGAGCCCGTGCCGGTGCCAGACGGCACCGGTATACAGGGCAGTGAAACTGATGCCGGAGCTGTCAGTCGGCTTTCTGCTCATAGACGGCTTTACCCCAGGCCTCGCGGCTGCCGGGCAGCACCAGGTTCAGGATGATGGCGGCCACCGCGCACAGTGCAATGCCTTCCAGGTTGCCAATAACCATTCCGCCAATACCGAACACCAGGGTGACACCCACGATCACCAGGTTGCGAGACTGTGACAGGTCCACCTGATGGCGGATCAGTGTGTTAAGGCCAACCACGGCAATGGAGCCGAACAGCAGGCACAGGATGCCGCCCATGACCGGCACCGGGATGGTCTGCAGTGCTGCACCAAACTTGCCAACGAAGGCCAGAATAATGGCGATGCAGGCGGCCCACCACATTACTTTCGGGTTGAAGTTCTTGGTCAGCATCACCGCGCCGGTGACTTCCGAATAGGTGGTGTTGGGCGGCCCGCCGAGCAGGGAGGCGGCGCTGGTGGCCAGGCCGTCGCCCAGCAGGGTGCGGTGCAGGCCCGGCTTCTCCAGGTAGTTCTTGCGGGTTACGTTGCCGATGGCCAGCACGTCACCGATGTGTTCGATGGCCGGAGCAATGGCCACCGGAATCATGAACATGATAGCCCCCCAGCTGAAGGCCGGCGCAACAAAGTTGGGGACGGCAAACCAGGCGGCTTCCTGAATGGGCGTCGTGTCCACAATGCCGGCAAAGGCGGAGAGGATATAGCCGGTAATCACGCCAAACATGATCGGAATGAGCCGGAAGATGCCCCTGGACCAGACCGACATGATGATGGTCACGGCCAGGGAAACCATGGCAATCCAGATGGCGGTGTCGTAGGGAATCAGCTGGGTGGCGCCGTCACCGGTGCGGCCCGAGGCCATGTGAACGGCAACCGGTGCCAGGCCGAGGCCGATGGTCATGATTACCGGGCCGATGACCACCGGCGGCAGCAGGCGGCGCACAAAGCCGGTGCCCCGAAGACGTACCAGGCCGCTCAGGACAATGTAGAGAATACCGGCAGCCATCAGGCCACCGAGGGTCTCTTCCATGCCGAACCGGCCTTTGGAGGCGATGACCGGTGCGATGAAGGCGAAGGATGAGGCCAGGAAAATCGGAATCTGGCCGCCGGTGACCACGTGGAAGATCAGGGTGCCGAGGCCGGCGGTGAACAGGGCCACGTTGGGATCCAGGCCGGTGATCAAGGGCATCAGAACCAGGGCGCCGAAGGCCACCAGTAGCATCTGGGAGCCGGCTATCGCCTGTTTCCAGGGCGGGTCGTTGGTATGGTCCTGCATGCTCAGACGTCCTTCTGCTTGGTCCCGAAGATCTTGTCGCCGGCATCGCCAAGCCCCGGCAGGATATAGCCTTTCTCGTTCAGTCGCTCGTCAATGGAGGCGGTGTAGATCGACACGTCCGGATGTTTCTCCAGAACCTTCTCGATGCCCTCCGGAGCCGCCACCAGAACCAGGGCGCGGATCTCGGTGCTGCCGGCCTTCTTGAGCAGATCGATGGTGGAGATCATGGAGCCGCCGGTGGCCAGCATCGGATCGACAATCATGGCCATGCGCTGGTCCAGCTCCCCGACCAGTTTTTCCAGGTAGGTGCTGGCTTCCAGGGTTTCTTCATTGCGGATCTGGCCAACAACGCTTACCCGGGCGACCGGGATCAGACTGAGCACGCCATCCAGCATGCCCAGGCCGGCACGCAGAATCGGAACGATGGTGACTTTCTTGCCGTGAATCTGTTCCACGTTAACCGGGCCGGCCCAGCCCTCAATGGTTTTTTCCTGCAGATTGAAGTCCTTGGTGGCCTCGTAGGTCAGAAGTGCACCAACTTCCTGAGCCAGCTCCCGAAAGTTTTTTGTGCTGATATCCGCACGGCGCATGATGCCGAGCTTGTGACGGATCAGGGGGTGTTTCACCTCGTGGATTGGCATGGGGCACCTGTGTGTCTGGTTGAAGGTTTTAACGTCGTGATCAAATGGCGCAAGGATACCGCATCTGGAAAGGGGAGTCAGGCCGTAAGAATCAGGTCTGAACGAAATCTTGCCAGCTATGGTACGGATCTTGCGATAACCCTCACAAACGACGCCCCGGTGTCAGAATTTCGACCTTCAAAACGCCTTCGGGCCAGGCCAATCGGAGAAGTTTCCGGCATGGACAGAGCTTTAGTCCTCAACAACGTCAAAACCCTGACGCAGGGGAACCTGGGCATTCCCATCATGGTAATGGGGCTGCTGGGCATGATGATCCTGCCCATGCCCGCGTTTCTGCTGGACGTTTTCTTTACCTTCAATATCACTCTGTCGATTGTGATTCTGCTGGTGTGCGTGTACGCACTCCGGCCCATGGAATTTGCGTCATTCCCCACCGTGTTGCTGGTAGCGACGCTGCTGCGACTGGCCCTGAACGTGGCGTCGACCCGGATCGTCCTGCTTAACGGCCATGAGGGCGGTGATGCCGCCGGTAAAGTGATTGAGGCCTTTGGTGCTGTTCTTATCGGTGGCAACTACGCCGTTGGTCTGGTGGTGTTTGCCATCCTGATGATCATCAACTTTCTGGTGGTGACCAAAGGTGCCGGCCGGGTTTCCGAGGTGAGCGCCCGCTTTACGCTGGACGCCATGCCCGGCAAGCAGATGGCGATTGACGCCGACCTGAACGCGGGCCTGATCAACCAGGACGAAGCCAAGCACCGTCGCGCCGAGATTGCCCAGGAAGCAGACTTCTACGGCTCCATGGACGGTGCCTCAAAGTTTGTCAAAGGGGATGCCGTGGCCGGCCTGCTGATCCTGGCCATCAATATCATCGGCGGGATCGCCATCGGGATGCTTCAGCACAGCCTGAGTTTTGGTCTGGCCATGGAGCGCTACGCGCTGCTGACCATCGGTGATGGCCTGGTGGCCCAGATTCCTTCGCTCCTGCTCTCCACATCCGCAGCGATCATGGTTACCCGGGTGACCTCCAGCCAGGACATGGGCGGGCAGATTCTGCAGCAGATGTTCAGCGCACCGAAGGCGCTGGCTATCGCGGCTACTATTCTGATCATCCTCGGCCTGATTCCCGGTATGCCCCACGTGGCATTTCTCGGCCTGGGCTCGCTCGCCGCCGCGGCCGCCTGGCATATCTGGAAGCGTGAACGGCAGACCGTGGAAGAGGGTGGCTCCTTCCCCGAGCGGGGCGGGGCCGGCAGCGTGCCCCGGCCAGCCGGGCGCGACCTCCCTCCGGGCGGCGACGCGGGTGGTGATCAGAGTCGCCAGTTGCCGGCACCCGGCGAGACCAAAGAGCTGGGCTGGGACGATGTGGCTACGGTGGATATCGTGGGCCTGGAAGTGGGTTACCGGCTGATTCCGCTGGTAGACAAGTCCCAGGGTGGTCAGCTGCTCAGCCGTATAAAAGGTGTCCGTAAAAAGCTGTCCCAGGATCTGGGCTTCCTGATGCCCTCGGTCCATATCCGCGACAACCTGGATCTGATGCCCAACGTCTATCGCATCACGTTGATGGGCGTGACCATTGCCGAGGCGGAAATTCATCCGGACCGTGAGCTGGCCATCGACCCCGGGCAGGTATTCGGGAAAGTGGAGGGAATTGAAGGCAAGGATCCGGCGTTTGGTCTGGATGCCAGCTGGATCGAGCCGGACCGGAAAGACCAGGCCCAGACCCTGGGCTATACAGTGGTCGATGCCAGCACGGTCGTTGCCACTCACCTGAATCAGGTGTTGCAGAAGCACGCCCATGAACTGTTGGGCCACGAGGAAGTCCAGAAGTGGCTGGATCAATTGGAGAAGATTTCGCCCAAGCTCGCGGAAGAACTGGTGCCCACCACGGTTTCCATCAGTCTGCTGCTGAAAGTGCTGCAGAACCTGCTGAAGGAAGAAGTGCCGATCCGGGATATGCGCTCCATTGCCGAGGCCATCGTCAATGTCCATCCGAAGAGCCAGGATCCGAAGCTGCTGACCACCGTCGCCCGGCAGTCCCTGCGCCGGATGATTGTCCAGAGTATCTGCGGCAACGAATCGGAGATCCCGGTAATCACCCTGGATCCGGATCTGGAACAGTTATTGCTAAAGTCAGTTCAGCAGAGTCAACAATCCGGCGGTCAGGAAGACATTGGCCTGGTTCTGGAGCCGAACATGGTTGAGAAACTCCAGCGCTCCCTGCAGGACAGCGTCCAGCGCCAGGAGATGCTCGGAAAGCCGGCCATTCTGCTGGTGTCCGGGCCCCTGAGGCCGGTGCTGGCGAAATTTGCCAGTTACGGGGTAGAGCGCCTGCACGTGCTCTCGTACCAGGAAATTCCGGATAACAAACAGATCACGATCGTGGCGTCCGTTGGCCAGTAACGGCGCGGATGACAGAGCGGACAGCGCCGGCACGGCGTTGCCGGTGGAGGAAGAAGCATCATGAAAGTAAAACGGTTTTTTGCTCAGACCATGGCAGAGGCGCTGAAACAGGTCAGTGAACAGATGGGGCCGGACGCCGTAATCCTTTCCAACCGCCGGGTCGACGGCGGCGTCGAGATTGTGACGGCGCTGGACTATGACGAAAACATGGCGCGCCAGCGTCTGGGTAACGACGCTGAGCAGGCCACCAACGGGTCCCGCCTGGCGGAGATGCAGGCAGACCAGCATCGTCGTCTTGAGGACGAACTCGGCCGGTCCCGGGATCGCATCCGTGAGGTCCGGGAAAAGCGGGCCGCCCAGGGTGCTGGCTATGCCGGGGCATCATTCGCCGTGGTTCAGGAGTCGGTGACTGCCGGCATTGCCGGCCAGGAAACCTCGCCGGGCCGATCCGGTGAGGGCTATTCCGACGAGCTGGCACAGATGCGTGCCGAGATCAGTTCCCTGAAGGACATGATGCAGGGCCGTAAGCCGGAGCCGGAGGTTCCCGCAACCAATGCGGTTCAGCAGAGGCTGGCCGAGCGGCTTCAGGAATTCGGGCTGGGCGCCGAGTTGGCATCGTCCATTTCCCGTCGCCACAAAGCCGGCCGGCTGGAAGATGGCTGGAAGCAGTCTCTGAAAATGCTGTGCACGGGGGTCCGGACCTCCCGTATGGAATGGCTGGATCAGGGTGGCGTCTATGCTCTCGTAGGACCGACCGGCTCCGGCAAAACCACCACCATCGGCAAGCTCGCGGCGCGCTATGTCCTCAGGCACGGGGCCGATTCCGTGGCATTGGTCACCACGGACCGCTATCGGGTAGCGGCCCACGAGCAGTTGTTCGTTTTTGGGCGTATTCTGAATGTTCCGGTTCGCGTTGTGGATGAAAGTCACAGCCTGGATGATATTCTGGACGAATTGTCAGATCGTCATCTGGTACTGATTGACACCGCCGGGCTGACCAGCGCAGATAAAGGCTATCAGGAACAGCTGGCCGAACTGGCTCGCAGCCATCACAATGTACGTACGCATCTGGTGGTGTCCGCAACCAGCCAGCCGCGCATCATGAAATCCGTCTGGCATTGCTATAAGATGGCAAATCTTGCGGGCTGTGTCATGACCAAGATTGACGAGGCCCTGACACTGGGCGAGTCGCTCGGGTTTGTGATGGAAACCGGTCTGCCGGTGGCCTATTACACCGACGGCCAGAAGATTCCCGAAGACCTGCACCATGCGGAAGCGGTTCCACTGGTGCGGCTGGCCGTGGAGCGGCTCAGGACGCTCCAGCAACAGCAGGCTGTCGCAGAAGGCGCCTGAAAGGGCCAGCCCGAAAAAAACAGCACCCGGCTAAACCTGGCGAGAGATAAGAAACAGTATGAGCAAAGCACAACCGGTACAGGTAATCGCGGTTTCCGGCGGTAAAGGTGGAGTCGGCAAGAGTAACGTGTCGGTTAACCTCGGGATTGCCCTGGCCCAGAAAGGCCGGAGAGTTGTGCTTCTCGATGCCGACCTGGGGCTGGCTAATATCGATGTCCTGCTCGGCATTACCGCCAACCGCAATCTCCAGGATGTCCTGGCGGGCGAGTGTGATCTCAAGGATGTTCTGGTCAACGGACCCGGCGGCATCAAGATTGTGCCCGCGTCCTCCGGCACCCAGCGAATGACCCAGCTTACACCCATGGAGCACGCCGGGCTGATCAATGCGTTCAGCGAGCTGGGTGACCAGATTGATGTGCTGATCGTTGATACCGCCGCCGGTATTTCCGAGTCAGTGGTGAGTTTTCTGAGAGCTTCCCAGGAATTGCTGCTGGTGGTGTGCGACGAACCCACCTCGATTACCGACTGTTACGCCCTGATCAAGCTGATGAATCGCGATTACGATACCAACCGGTTCCGCATTCTTGCCAATCAGGTGAGAAACGAACAGGAGGGCCGCCATCTGTTTGAAAAACTGACCCGGGTCACCGAGCGATTCCTGGACGTGGGGTTACAATACGTCGGTATGGTGCCTTACGATGAGGCCGTCAAAAAGGCCGTCCAGCGCCAGCGAGCAGTGCTGGATGCCTATCCCAGGGCAAAAGCGTCTCTCGCGATCAAGGCGCTGGCCGACAAGGTCGACAGCTGGCCACTGCCTTCCTCTCCCCGCGGACATCTGGAATTCTTTGTGGAGCGGCTCGTCGAAGTCTGAATCGGATCCTGTCAAACAAAAACCGGATACATGACATTGGCGAAAAACCTCGGAATCTATAGCCAGTCGGGCGCCCAGAGGCCTTCTCAGCTTGTTGAGGAGCACGCGCCGCTGGTCAAGAAAATTGCTCTTCACCTGATGGCCCGCCTGCCGGCCTCAGTCCAGCTGGAAGATCTGATGCAAGCGGGCATGATCGGACTGCTCGAAGCCGCCCAGCGCTACAGCGCCACCAAGGGGGCAACCTTCGAAACCTACGCCGGTATCCGGATTCGTGGTGCCATGGTCGACGAGATCCGTAAGGGTGACTGGGTTCCCCGCTCCGTGCATCGAAACGCCCGCCGGATTTCCCAGGCGATCAAGACCGTCGAAGGCCGTCTCGGGCGCGAAGCCCTGGATATGGAAGTGGCTGACGAGCTGGGTATGGGGCTGGCCGAATATCATTCCTACCTTTCCGACGCCAACAGCGGTCGACTTTTTAGTCTCGATGAGCTCAATGAATCCGGAGAGCTGCCGATACAACAGACAGAGCCACGGGATAATCCGCTAGAAGGGCTGTCATCCGACGCGTTCCGACGCAGTCTGGCAGAGGCGATTGAAGACTTGCCGGAGCGGGAAAAACTGGTGCTGAGTCTGTATTACCAGGAAGAACTGAACCTCAAGGAAATCGGCGCGGTGCTCGGCGTCAGTGAAAGCCGGGTCAGCCAGATTCACAGCCAGGCGGCCTTGCGCCTTCGCGGACGGTTATCGGACTGGCACCAGGGCACAGGCAACTGATCACGGCGTTTGTGTGTCCGCGGCAGGGCAGTCTGTAGTTTTTGGTAACCGATGCTTTACAACCGAAGTAAAGATCAGACAATAAGCGGTTAAAACAGCGGCCTGCTAGAGTCGAAAGGTCAAACGAATTCCGGGTGTTACTAACTGGAGGTCCCATTGGACAAGAACATGAAAATTCTCATTGTGGATGACTTTTCCACGATGCGACGGATTATCAAGAACCTGCTGCGCGATCTCGGCTTCACCAATACCGATGAAGCCGATGACGGCAACACGGCGCTGCCGATGCTCAAAAGCGGGAAATACGATTTCCTGGTTACCGATTGGAACATGCCGGGCATGTCCGGGTTTGATCTGCTAAAAGCTGTTCGGGCCGACGAAAACCTGAAAACCCTGCCGGTACTGATGGTGACCGCAGAGGCCAAGCGGGACCAGATTGTTGCCGCGGCCCAGGCGGGTGTAAATGGCTATGTGGTCAAGCCGTTTACCGCTGCTGTGCTCAAGGAAAAGATTGAGAAAATCTTTGAAAGAATCCAGTAACCAGAGGTCGGATGGCTCTCATGAGCAATAGCAAAAAGAACCATCGGGGCCTTGAGCCGGAGGTGACGGAAAAGCTCCAGCGGCAGGCAGCGGAACTGGCAGAGAGTGTGGATGCCGGTGATTACGCCAAAGCCATGACCCTGATCAATGAGCTCAGTGAGGTGAGGGATCAGAGTCTGTACCGGGAAGTGGGTCGGTTAACCCGCAGCCTGCACGAAGCGATCCGGAACTTCCAGATAGACCCCCGTAATGCGGAACAGCAGGAAGCACTGTCGAAAATGACAGACGCCTCGGACCGCCTTGAGTATGTCGTGCAGATGACGGGTGAGGCGGCCAACCGGACCATGGACCTGGTGGAGGAAGCCATGCCCGTGGCCAACGCCATGAGGGAAGAGGCCGGAGCCCTTCGCGATGAATGGCAGCGCCTGCGCCGCCGGGAAATGCAGCCGGCGGAATTCCGCGAGCTGTACGGACGCATCGATCGGTTTTTTGCCGGCATGGCGACCGATGCCGACACCATGTACGGCAACCTCTCGGAAATTTTGCTGGCCCAGGACTTCCAGGATCTGACCGGGCAGGTTATCCAGAAGGTCACCACGCTGGTGAAAGAGGTTGAGGAACAGATGCTCAGCCTGGTGGTGATGGCCAGCCATGTGGATCAGCTGACTGGCACGGTGCATGAGATTGAAGAAAGGGAAGAATCTGCAGAGAAGGGCGTCGGGCCCCAGATCAAGGCCGATGAGCGTGAGGATGTAGTCTCGGGACAGGACGATGTCGATGACCTGTTGTCCAGTCTCGGTTTCTGAATAATGAGGGTAACGCATGGCGTTTGATGCTGATGATGAGATTTTGCAGGACTTTCTGGTAGAGGCCGGTGAAATACTCGAAAAACTGTCAGAACAACTGGTAGATCTTGAGCAACATCCTGATGACAGTGATCTGCTCAACGCCATTTTCCGTGGTTTCCACACCGTAAAAGGCGGTGCGGGCTTCCTGCAACTGGACGCTCTCGTCAACTGCTGCCATTCCGCGGAAAACGTGTTCGATATCCTGCGCAACCACAAGCGCAAGGTGGATTCGGAGCTGATGGATGTGGTTCTGGAAGCGCTCGACAACGTCAACGCGATGTTCGAGCAGGTTCGCAATCACCAGGAACTGACTCCGGCCCCGGATGAACTGATTGCACGCCTGGACGCCCTGGCCCAGCCAGAAAGCGAGGCGGCACCTGCCGCAGCGGCCCAGCCGAAGCAGGACGACAGTGAACCGGCAGAAGACGGCGGCGATATCACCGACGACGAATTCGAGCAGCTTCTGGATGCCTTGCAGGACGAAAAATCCGAAACCCCCGCACCGGCTTCAGACTCCGGAGCGGCGGCGGGTGGCCAGGAGGGTTCCGGCGACGACGAGATCACCGACGACGAATTCGAGGCTTTGCTGGACCAGCTGCACGGAAAAGGGCAGTTTGCCGGTGCACCGGCGGGTGAAGAAGAAACCGCCAGCAAGAACGACCAGCCGTCGGGCAAGACTGAAACCGGTGGTGGCGATGAGCTGATCACCGACGACGAATTCGAGAAACTGCTGGACGATCTTCACGGCAAGGGTGGAAGCCCGACAGCGGGTGAGCCTTCAGCCTCGAAAGAGCCCTCAGCCCCGAAAGAGCCTTCAGCTCCGAAAGAGCCCGCAGCAGGGAAGGAGCCGGCAAAGCCTGAAGCGGAGTCGCCAAAGGCTGAAAAACCCAGGGAAACACCGAAGCCCGCCAACAAGCCGGAGGCCAAGGGTGCTGCGGCGCCGGCCATGCCGGCCCGTGAGCATGCCCCCGCAGCGGAAACCACAGTACGTGTTGACACCAAGCGCCTCGACGACATCATGAACATGGTGGGCGAACTGGTGCTGGTTCGTAACCGGTTACAGCGACTTGGCGACGCCAGCGAAGATGAGCACATGCACAAGGCGGTCTCCAACCTGGATGTTGTCACCACCGATCTCCAGTCGGCCGTCATGCAGACCCGCATGCAGCCGATCAAGAAGGTGTTTGGCCGGTTCCCCAGGGTTGTGCGTGATCTTGCCCGGAACCTCAAGAAAGAGGTCAACCTGGTGATGCACGGTGAAGACACCGACCTGGACAAGAACCTGGTCGAAGCCCTGTCTGATCCGCTTGTGCACCTGGTCCGGAATTCGGTCGATCACGGGATCGAAGCCCCGGAGGTGCGCGAGAAAGCCGGCAAGCCCCGCCAGGGGACCGTTACCCTTTCGGCCGAGCAGGAGGGTGATCATATCCTGCTGTTCATCGAGGATGACGGCGCCGGCATGGATCCGGAAGTGTTGCGCCGCAAGGCAGTCGAGAAGGGTATCTACGACCAGGACGCCGCGGATCGCCTGACCGACTCCGAGTGTTTCAACCTGATTTTTGCCGCTGGGTTTTCGACCAAGGACCAGATTTCCGATGTCTCCGGCCGTGGTGTTGGCATGGATGTGGTTAAAACCAAGATTGGCCAGCTCAATGGCCAGTTGAGCATCGAATCGGAGTTGGGCAAGGGCTCGCGGATCGTCATCAAGGTTCCGCTGACGCTGGCTATCATGCCGACCCTCATGATCATGCTCGGAGACCAGTCGTTCGCATTGCCGCTGGTCAACGTGGTGGAAATTTTCCACCTGGACCTCACCAAAACCAACATCGTTGATGGTCGCGAATGCATCGTCGTTCGCGAGAAGGTGTTCCCGCTGTTCCATGTCAAGCGCTGGCTGGTCCGCGACAACGGACCCCGGGAAGTGCCGGAGAATGCTCATGTGGTAATCGTGGCCATGGGCACCAAGCAGGTCGGTTTTGTGGTTGACCAGCTGGTGGGACAGGAAGAGGTGGTTATCAAACCCTTGGGTCGCGCGCTGCAGGGAACGCCAGGTATGGCCGGCGCCACCATCACCGGTGATGGTCGAATTGCACTGATAATTGATGTTCCCAGCCTGCTGCAGCATTACGGCTGAGCAGGTGCCCGCAGGTGCTTAAGGAATGGGTAGGAGAAGTGGATGACAGTTTCTGTCCTGGTCGTTGATGATTCAGGGTTTTTTCGAAAACGGCTGACGGAAATCCTGACCAGTTCCGGCCAGATCAAGGTTGTGGGCGCGGCCAGCAACGGCCGGGAAGGTGTCGAACTCGCTGAAAAGCTGCGTCCGGACGTAATCACCATGGATTACGAGATGCCGGTCATGGACGGCATTTCCGCAGTGCGGGAGATCATGCGCAAGCATCCGGTGCCTGTTCTCATGTTCTCGTCGCTCACCTATGAAGGCGCCCGGGTCACCCTGGATGCCCTGGAAGCGGGCGCGGTTGATTTTCTGCCCAAGAACTTCGAAGAAATCGCCAGGAACAACAGCCAGCTCCAGAAAATTCTGATCGACCGGGTGCTGGACGTCGCCCGGAGCCGGCCAGGTGCCCGACCAGTCACACCTTCCCGGCCCGAGCCGCCTTCGCCCGCCGCCAGACCGACCCCCGGGCCTTCCCGTCCTGAGACAACCCGGTGCCCGTCTCCGGTCGTTCCGGGCAGGGCGACGGCTCCCGAAGCCACTTTCGAGCCGGAAGCGCCCCGGCGCCATGCCCGCAGGGGCCCAGCCAAACATTACGCGGTGGTTGGCATCGGCACCTCCACCGGCGGGCCGGTGGCTCTGCAGCGGGTGCTGACCGCGCTACCCGCTGCTTTTCCGGCGCCACTGGTGCTTGTCCAGCACATGCCGGCAAGCTTCACGCCCGCCTTTGCCGAGCGGCTGAACAAGCTTTGCCGGATTGAAGTCCGGCAGGCAGCCGATGGCGATGTGCTTCGCCCGGGCCTTGCATTGCTGGCCCCCGGCGGCAAGCAGATGATGATTGAAAACCGGGGCGGACAGGCTCGTATACGGATTCTGCCCGGCGACGAGCGGCTCAACTACAAACCCTGTGTCGATGTGACCTTCGGCTCTCTGGCCCGGAGTTTCCCTGGCAAGACCCTGGGGGTGATTCTCACCGGCATGGGCTCTGACGGCAAGGAAGGTTGCCGGATGATGAAGCAGAGCGGTTCGGATGTCTGGTCCCAGGATGAAAAATCGTCGGTCATCTACGGAATGCCCATGGCCGTTGCCAAAGCCGGCCTGACGGATGAGGTATTGCCACTGGACGAGATCGGTTCGCGCCTGGTGGAAGGTGTCTGCTGATGGATATCCTCAGCCTTCTCGGCGTTGTTCTTGCGTTCGCGGCCATACTCGGCGGTAACCTGCTGGAAGGTGGTGCCCTCGGCTCCCTGTTTAATGGTCCTGCCGCGATCATCGTGATCGGTGGCACGTTCGCTGCGACAATTCTCCAGACCTCCTGGCCCATGCTGAAGAGGGCATTTACCCAGGTTCGCTGGGTGTTTGTCCCGCCGTTCATCAGTATGGAGGATGGCATCGGCAAGGTCATCGACTGGAGTGTCAAGGCCCGAAAGCAGGGGCTTCTGGGTTTGGAAGGGCTGGCCGAGAGAGAGCCCGAACCTTTCGCCCGGAAAGGCCTGCAGCTACTGGTAGACGGTGCGGAAACGGAAACCATCCGGGGCATCATGGAAGTGGATCTGGAATCCCGGGAGCAGCGGGATCTCGACTCTGCCAAGGTGTTCGAGGCCATGGGTGGCTATTCGCCGACCATCGGCATCATCGGTGCGGTCATGGGCCTGATTCAGGTGATGACCAACCTGGAAGATCCCCAGTCCCTCGGCAGCGGTATTGCCACGGCCTTTGTTGCTACGATTTACGGTGTTGCCCTGGCCAACCTGCTGTTTTTCCCGGTGGCCAACAAGATGCGGGGCATCGTTCGGGAACGGACCCGGTACGAGGACATGATGATCGACGGCATTATTGCCATCGCCGAGGGTGAAAACCCCAAATCCATCGAATTGCGGCTGCGGGGCTTCCTGCAGTAAGCATGCGCGGGCCAACATATGCGGCGTCGTAGGCAACCCCAGGATGACCTGAACAACAAGGAACGGTGGCTGATTTCCTATGCCGACTTTATCACCCTGCTGTTTGCTTTTTTCGTGGTGATGTACTCGGTTTCATCGGTGAATGAGGGCAAATACAAGGTGTTGTCGGAAACCCTGACCGGGGTTTTCAACGCCCCTCAGCGTTCCTTCCAGCCCATAGAAGTGGGTGATCAGCCCCAGCGATCCCTCAACGCCTCGGCGGAAAATGTCATCCCGCCAGCGGTTACCGAAGCACCCCGGAATCCGGAAATGGACGCCCAGGCCCGCACCGAAGCACTGCGAGCCATGGCGGACCAGCTAACAATGGAGTTCGATGAGCTGATCAACCAGGGGGTCGTAACCCTGGAGACCAGCGATCAGTGGCTTGAGCTGAATCTACCCAACAGTCTGCTGTTCGGCAGTGGTGATGCCGAGCCCCACTACGACGCCTTTGAAGTTGTCGAAAAAATCGCGACGGTTCTGGAAAACAGGGACAACGCGGTCAAAATAGAGGGCTTTACCGACAATCAGCCCATCAATACCCCTCGCTTTCCGTCCAACTGGGAACTGTCCGCTGCCCGAGCGGCGGCAGTTGTCCGGATGCTGGTTATGGAAGGCATTGAACCGGAGCGGCTGGCCGCTGTCGGTTATGGCCAGTATCAGCCGGTTGCCCGGAATGACACCGAGGAAGGGCGGCGCAGAAACCGGCGGGTGGTACTGCTGATTTCCCGCGA
>Ga0194138_10000894_pt1 | contig 14255 bp, 9 predicted proteins | sample TARM_MetaG_T2_14_FD_134022 | JGI IMG/M metagenome (GOLD analysis project Ga0194138, IMG submission 134022) | Freshwater microbial communities from Pennsylvania, USA, analyzing microbe dynamics in response to fracking - TARM_MetaG_T2_14 (version 2) | ecosystem: Environmental > Aquatic >...
ATTTAATATTAGCTGTTTAAGTCCTAAGAATCTACTAAGCATTGGTATATACGTATATGTACCATCAAATATATTATAGGTACTATGTGAACCATCCTCCGCAGTACCATCTATAACAACAGATGCGTTTTTAACATTAGTGTAGGCATCTATAATAGAGGTAGAACGAAGATTTGTTTCAGATAGATCAACAGTACCTTTATATGTTAAACCATAATAATCTGCGTAGTCTATAACATAAGAGTTATGACATTCTAAATATGGTAGTATAGCCGAATTTTCAGCTTTAACATATCCATTTACTCTTATAGCTACTAAATAAGATATACCAAATTGTTGAGTTGTATAATTATGTGTAACTATTTGTCTACCACTATACATCCTAATAGTTTCAGCCGAACCATCTCCCCAATCAAAATCTACATCTACAAATTGAGAATAATCACCATATTCAAAATCTCCTAAATTTATACTTAGAGTATAGTCAATATTATAAGATACTAATAAATATAAAGTCATACCATTGGGGCAATTACTTATATCAATAACTTCATTATACATAGGTACAGCTCTTTCAGAAGAAGTCGGACTATATGGTGAAATTCTTCTAACATTAACACTAGATATACCACCATTAAAATCACTAGTACCACCAATTTTTATAATTTTATCTATTGTAGTACTACTTCTAGCTTGTAAATATACTCTATGATATTTATTACCATAAAAATATACCCTACTCCCAACTAAACTAACACCTTCCGGATAAGAAGATTGATCTAATTCAATAACTTTAACACTTCTAGGATTATCTCCACCACCATCATATTTATCCGCACATATTCTATTAGTAAAAGTACCATCTAACTCTATATAAGCACTACCATTGCTAGAATTAACAACTTCAATATCTACTCTATATAGAGCATCCCAATTAACAGAACCACTCATATATTCACAATATTGTGTTACGGTAGTATCATTATTATCATTTCTATATATAGCGCCACCACTATAAACCCAATTAGAAGGTAGGTTCCAATATTTCTTAATTACCTTATAAGCATCTGTACCATAACCTCTATCTACAAAATTACTATTAAATATAAATTGCTGATTTCTTTCACCAATTTCTTTCATAAATAGTACTTCATACTGACCACCTCTATTATCAGATAGTATATCTATAAATTCTATTATATCTTCACCTATATATTCAACATTAACAGTAGCCTCATTATTTTTATAATTACCTGTATTTATTACAGTATTATGATATGAATCGAATAAATTAGATCTTTCTAAATCTTTAAAATATATAAAATCAGCATGAATGGCATCTTGTAATCTAACTAAACTACTAGCACAAACCATATTAGAAGGTAATACATCAAAATTAGGTTTTACATATTTATCAGGACTAGCACTAAAAGATATTATATGGGGTTTTTTAGGATCATCAGATATAGTACAATTACTAACAGGAATTATTTCTACTATATACATAGTATTAGGTGGTGGTGTCATTTTATCATAAGGAGTACCTTTTGGTTTAGTTTCAAAATTAAACCATTTAGATAAATCTAGATTATTGTAATTATATACATTACTATTATATATACCATCTTTAGCTATTGCTTTTTCAGTGTAATTACCAAATGGAGCATACTTAAATGTATTATTATTAAACTCAATACTTGATTCTCTTATATCATAGTTGTTATATTTACCACCGGTAACTATATCCCAGAGTTTATATCCAGATTCAATATCGTTTTGATTAAGTTCTGCAAATAAATCAAATATAAAATCAGCACTTTCAACTAGAGTTCTAAGAGCAACATATTCAATTATTAAACCAGCAGTTAAACTACCAAAACCACCAAGATATATAGCTTCTCCTATTTTAACTCCTATCTTAGTAAGTTTTTCTACTAGAGGCCCCTTAAATATATTCCATAAAACTCCTTCCCCTATTTTAGCTTCAGCAGCTACAGCTAAAGGAGGTAAAGTTGCTACTAAAGGAAATGGTATTTGATGTGGACTACCATTTTCAAAAGAATCGCCAGCTTTATAATAATATTGATTACCAGCAACATAATCTGAACCTAGTACTATGCTAACTTTAAATTTAAATTGTACATTATCTGGGAGTTCACCTTCATTATCTACTTTAACTTTAGAACTAATACCATATCTCTGTAAGTATTCTTCACCACCTTCTCTATAATATGCTGGCATATACCTAGCTCTAGCATCACCTGGATATTCAATATCTCTATCTACATAATAAGGTTGTATAATTCTAGGATCTAAAGTTATAGGTACAAATGGAAATCCATCTACATATTCAATTTCACCACCTTCTAATAACTCTACATCATCTACATTCCAACCTTTTAAGTTACTAAAATATATCTCAGGGGTAGTTATTTCATCCTCACATCCACCATATTGTATATAATCATAACAAGAAATAGGATCATCTACTGATAATTCATTAAAACGTTCTTCATCATTAGCACCATTACACCAATCCTCATGTATGAAGTTAGACTTTATATTAGGAGATACAAATATATCCTTTAGATCTATATTTCTATTATCCTTATAAGTTTTAACATTATCAAAATCAGCTAATACATCTTGTATTGATAAATTATCAACATTAGATCCACCACAAGGCGAAACATTCCATATAGGTACGTACTTACATTCCATATTAACTATTCATTTCAGCATCAGTACAATGAAATTTTATATTACCTTTTACTTTAAAGTCAGATACTAGTTCACCATCTTCATATCTACCTTGTATAGCAGCCACTTTAACTTTAGAACCACTACTATTATACATATAAAAATTAATATCTCCTACTCCACCTGGCAAACTTCTACCATCTAAAGTAATATTAACATTACCCTCACTAATAGCAATTTCTGTAACCTCACTAGTATCAGTAGGGGTGGCTGAATTTGTTTTAAGAACTCTTACGGAATCCCAATCAGACCTAATATAATTATCAGCTATTCTAACACCAGCCCCACCATCAGGATTAGGTTTATTTACATTAAGGCTAGCTGCTGTGAAACTTTCATTTGCAGCACCATTAACATAAGCAGCACCAATGTTTGCTCTAGCACGAGCACGTCTTACATTCACTTCCTCTACAGGGTCTCCGTCAATAACTGGCGGATCATTAGTTATACCTTCATTATCCTCATCATGCAGATCATATTGAGTTTCGTTATATAATACTGCATCGTACTTATATGTATCTGGTAAATCTACATATAAATCACCTTGCGCATTTTTATATACATTACCACCAAGTTTAACAATACCAAATGTAGTTTCGTCAGCTTCCCAATAATCATCTTCAAAAGCTAACCAACCTAATTCATTATATATAATAAGAGATCCGTCATCTAAAGTATAATCTACTTGATTATTAGAAGATTCTCTAATAACAAAACCATCAACATCTCTAACTATATTATTGTTTGAAACTGAAATTAATGGATTTCCACTACCACTTCCACCTATCGCATCTAATGTATTTGTAGCTGGTTCATATGTTAAATTATTACCAAGTTTAATAGCAGCTATATTTTCTAAAACAGCCGCAGTCCCATCTAATATATTATCATCATGACTTAAACTCCAAGTTAAACTCCTATTTGTAGTAGTCCAAACCGGAATAGGAATACCAGAAATATCAGGAATACTTATAGAATCTAATATTGCTATATCAATAACATCATTTACAGATGTAACAGATACTCCATTACTACCTTTTAGTTGTTTAAAGTTTAATGTTCTTTTATTATCAGTTTCCGTATAGTCTCTGTAAACACTTACAGTACCTCCAGTTATATTAGCTGCATTATCTACTAAATTAGGAACATCAAGGCTTATAATTCTATTAATAGTATCAGTACTAACAGTAATATTAGTTCCTTGTTTTATAGTTCTAAATGGTATTAATAAACCATTTTTACCATTTGATGAATCATAAATTAAACCTTCGCCTAAACCTACATTCTCTCCATCATTTACTTCTCCACCACCAGCCCCTGTTGCTTGTAAATCTATATAGTCGCTATAACTTGTTATTACAACACTACTATCAGAACTATGTAATCTCTTAATAGCTATATCAGTATTAGAACTATTAGTAGCGCCAGTTATACCTTTAGTTACACCTATACCAGTAGAACCAGCATCTGTAAGACTAATAGTATAATCCATATCAATATCTATGGTATTACTACTAGTATTTTGAATAATATCTATTCTAGGATCAATAGAATTTAAAGTATAAAACTGTAAATTCTTATTCATTATATTGAATCCAGCATATACTTCAATAGCTCCACCTATATTCTCACCTTTATTAGCTTCACCCGAAGTAGGTTCATTATCTAATTGTTTATAGTCACCATCTATATACATATATACATGATCACCAGTATTAATTAATCTACCTTCTTGTTCCGTATAAGAGCTAAATTGCTTAGGTTTAACTACAATAGTACCGTCTACATTTAAAGTAGCATCTGATAAAATCCACTCTAATTTATCATCGTGAATAAATGAACTATCACCATTACTTAATTGTAATTTATATTGATTACCACTAGAAGGATAATATGTATTAGGTATATTAATTGTAATATCAGGAGCACCATCTACAACAAAAGTATAATCGCCATCTAATACTGTAATATCAGTTAAATAGAAATTACTACCAGTAGCAAAATCTTTCCATACTAAATTATCATAGTATTGGGGTTTTAAAGTAGTACCTGAACCATCATTTATAAACTGAATCATACCACCTAATGGGGTATTTGTTCCATTAAATGCTCCAATTCTAACTTCTTCTTTAACATGAAGTCTATTATTAACATATAATAGCCCATTAGCGAATTCCCCGTAAAGGAGAGAGCCCTCTCTAAACCCATCAACAGTAGTATAGTTAGTATTACCTATATAAAGTTTATCTCCATCAGGTTCTAGTCTACCAGCATAAGGCCCAATAAAAACACTACCTTCTTTATTAGTTTGAGATCCGGCATAATAACCTAAAGCTACATTATAATTAGCATCTTGACCTTGTACCTTTTGAGTATGTATATTTGATAAAGCATTAGCACCAATAGCTACATTATGTGCAGCTAGAGAATCACTATCGAAATCAGCTTTCCAACTATTATTATTTATAAATAGATTGTTATGACCTTTATACTGTAATATACTTACATAATTTGAATCTAATATACTATTCTTAGCAAATATACCCTGATCATCTGTTAATAATATCCTACTATTAACATAGTCGTATTTTAAATTAAACCTACCACCAATTTCATAATTTTCATCAAATAGTATTTTTTGATCACCAGGTAAATCAATAGATGGCATACTAGCATCAATATCTACTTCAAAAGTAGCACCATCACTTCTAGCTATAGTAAGAGTACCATCAAAATTAGTAAACCCAGTTATATGTAAATCATCGCCTTCATCTGCAATATTAACATACTCCATTACACCTAAATCGTTATTCCATCTAACGTATTTTAAATGTTCTGTTGTATCTGGCATACGGCTTTCACCTTCTATACGATGAAAACCTTTTGCTTGCATTAAATCCATATATTCTATATTATGTTATTCAACTCTCCATCTAATCTTAACAACCATACCTATTTTTAAATCATAGAAGTTATGCCAATATAAAGTATTTTCTATTATATGATAACCATTGCCAGTAGTAGTATAATCAGGATCATCACCTTGTACTTCTAATAGTACTGTATCTATATCTACATCTCCAATGTTAAAGTTAAGATTAGGTATTACAGTTTGCCCATTTTCAGATATAGTAATCATTTGGGATCTCCAATTAGTTAAAGGTATAGTACCATCTTTTAAATCATCTCCATCAGAACCATCATAACCATCTTCATCTCCAGTACCACTATCGGGACTACTCGTATCGACATATGGTCCATTATCATCAGTAATACATATAACAGAAGGATACCTTGTAGTAAAATAATCAACGCGACTATTTATATCAAGTGCATTAATATATTCTCTAATCTTGTATATTATATCTTCTATCTCACTTTGATTGAAATTATAATATACAGCATTATATAATGCTTTTTCTAAAGCATATAACGTCATAACATCTTTTGCGTATTTATGTATATAAGTTATATGCCCTATAAGTATAGCATCAGTATAAAGTTCTATAATTTTATACCGTATATTAATACATCTAAGTAATTCGTAATTTATCCTAGTAGTCGAAATCATTAGTAGTATTATAAATATGATTATATGCTTTACGCCATTTAACTTCCCTATCATAAGAATATACAGCAACGGTACTTAACTTCTCCATATATTCTAGTAATTGAGCATTCATACCATAATGTAGACTAGTATATAAATCATTAATAGGAACATGCAAACTAAGAGTACCTCTATGTACAACTTCTTCAATCCTATATGTAGATCCAAAAGCTAATCTTTGAGATAACATTTGATCAGCTTCACCTTCATTAACAACTATCTCTAATTGATAGAAGTTATCTGGTGGAAATTCAGAACCAAATATACTTTCAAAAGTATATACTAAACCAACAGATTCATTAAGGAAAGCGCTTATATTAGCTGAATCATTTATAGATAGTTTCTTTATATACTTTGTTTTATCTTCTCCTCTAAAGTATATATTTATAAGATTAATGGATGATAAACCACTATAATCAGTACCGTCATCAATTATAGTAATAGTTTTATTATCGCCATCAACTTCTATTTTAAACTTAACTTCACTCATAATAATTATTAAAAAAAAATGGCTGTATTATCAAAATACAACCATTTGAATAGTAAAAGGATATTTATAAAGTATAGAGAGTACACTTAAATATTTACTAAAGTAACATTAAGCAGACCACCTAGTTAAAGGTGATCTGCTAATTGTTTAACATCAATCTTCAATTAAGCTACAGCAGCTATTAAAGCATCAACAGCTGCAACTATATCTGTATCATCCGAAGGAACAGCAAGTACGAAACTTTGTTTCTGCGGATTAGAATTGTTTGTGATATAAGCGTGTTCCCTCTGATTAAACCAGTTAAATACATAAGTAGTATATGTTTTACCAGCTTCAACCTGTGAAGGTACGCTATAAATATCAACATCTAAATTCCTAGTAGCGGTAGCACCATATTCACCGCTGGTAAGTCTTTCAAGTTCTTTAATCTGATCATTAGAATTAATAGCCAAATCAACAACTTGTGACTTACCAGATCCATCAGTAATGACAGTACTTCCGTATAATAGACCATTGGCAAGAATCTGGAATTTATGACCTGCATCTACAGAAGTAAATATAATACCGGCATCACCAGTAGCTACTTCAGCAGTTACAAATTCAGCAATAGCTGGGTTAGCATTAAAATCAGCAACAATATTAGCTAACATTTGAGCATCTGTAATAGACGAATCATTAACAGTTAAACTAACATTATACCTTCTACGTTCCCAAACTTCTTTTTCCAGATCGAAAACTTCAACTCCGTAAGTAGCTCCAACTACTTTAGTTCCAACTACCAGATTTCCATCTAAGGTAGAACTAAGTGTAGCACCACCCCAAGCATCAGGTGTACCATCTGCAATAACTTCAACAATCTGACCTTCTGTAAGATCAGTATCAGCAGCAATAGCTAAACCAGTAGATACATCTTTTAACAATGCAGTAGTACCTGCTCTAAAGTCACCAGCTGTAGAAGCAACAGTAACTTCAAATTGAGTACCTACATCCCCAGCAGCAAAAGCACCAGATGTTTTATCTGCAACACCATCACCACCAAGTACAGTTACCTGATTAGATGGAGCTACATAAGCTTGCTTAACAGCAGCAGCTACAGCAGTAAGTGGAATTTGAGGACTTCTTTTGGGAGCAACATCATCTGGCATACCAACATAAAACTGTACGTTTTTGCTATCGCTCAAACCAGTTCCAGCAGCAGCCACTACTTCAGCAGCATCTCCAATAGCGACAAGAGAACCTTCTCGCACATCAGGGATTTCTTTTTCAAGTGTTAAACTATCTTCAACACCGGCAGCTCCTTTAGCAGAAAAAGGAACACCATATTTTGTAACTAATAAACTTTCCATAATTAATCATTATTTGATATTTCATTCAAGTATTTTTCGTAATTACCTGCATTTATTACACTATTAACCTTTGAAACAGCCATATCTACTATTTCTCTATGAGTATGGTCTGGTAATATACAGTCTGTGTCATTATATACAATAGATGGATACGTTGTAAGATAAGTCAAATAAATACTATTAACTGTAAAATTATCTTCATATACATTAATTTTGGAATTATGTATATCTCCTACAGGACTTTTAACATGACTTCTATAAAATTCAGTCACTAATATAGTATCTACAATTTCATTGTCATACATCCTTACAGGACGCTTCCTATAGGTTAAACAATCATTATAGGTATCAGAAGATACCCTAATACGTTTAAGATAATCATCCGGTATAAGTATATACTTACCTCTATCAAAAGATTTCAATTCTAGAGTTCCTCCTTCAGCTGCGTTAGAACTATCTGTTTTAACTAGAGTTCTAACATCATCAAGATTCTTTTGAATATCTTCAAATCCCTCAGAAGCTACAACACTATTAACAGCATTTTCTATAAACCTAGACATTTGGTCGTTAAGAAACAGATCAATCTCCTGTGGTTGAAAGACCTTATTCTTTAAGCTATTAACTCTATTAGCTTTAACTCTAAAATCTATGTGCATACCAGCACTATCCATTTATATAACTCTTTAATTTTGCACTAAATTTAGTAATAGCAGGTTTGTTTCTTTCACTGTTTTTAAAGAATACAAGAGCTTCCCGCATATTATTACCAATCACATCATTATTTTCATCAACAATTACATCAGAACCTGCAAGTTTACGAAGTATTCCGAAATGAATCATCATTTGAATAGTAGATTTAAGTTCTAAATCTTTATCTTCAATAACCTTAACAAATTGACTAGGGTTCTCATTTTTAAACGCCTCAACTCTATCTACTTTTTCCATCTCATTAAGAGAAGTAATGTCAACAGCACCATCAAGATAAACCCAGAGTACTTTATTAATTTTCTCCATATCCTGAATAAGCTTAACATATTTAACAGTAGCATCCTTCCGAAGATTAAACATAACTTCTTGTTTATATCTTTCAGCACTAGGATCTTGTAGATAGAATCTTATAGCACCACTCTTATTAATAAGAGCTATATCATTAGCAACATCCCCATAATGAATACAATATCTCCAAAGAATATATTCATCCACTTTAATAGGAACCGCTACCTTATATTGACGTTGTTCTAATGCTACAAGCTTTTCATCTCTTATTTTGAAAGCTCTATCTCTAAGTTCAGGTGTATTTCTATCGGACTTATTAAACTCCTCATGAATAGCAGCAGATGCTTTAGCATGAGCATCCGCTGCTTTCTGGTTGTCAAAAATAAACCCTGTTTCCAATTTATCGCCACCTTCAGACACAATATGAGATATATTATTCAAATATAAGTCAAACATCTTACCAAAACTATCAGCTTCTGATCTAACATTAAGAAGGCTAGGCATATATTTATACCATTCTTGCATATTCTCCTTAATCTTAGAAACGGCATTAATAGACGAGCCAATCCTAGATTTAACTTCTGGAATATATTTAACATTCCTAGCAAAATAAGCAGATGTGCTTTCTTTACGCATTATATAAATAGGACGACTTACCTTAACCGGTTCATTGATAGTATCATTTAAGCTAGCTTTATTATCACTTACCGCTGTAGTGGTATTAGCTTTATTATCACTCATTTTATTATAATTTTATTAATTCAATTTACATTGCAACATAAAACATCCAGTAGTATTTTTAATATTAATACCTTTACTGAATTTATGTTCGTAACTAGACGCATCCTCATCTTTAGAAATTTGAAGAGTATTAACAGCTCCCCAAGATTCAGGAATAGGTGCAAGACCTTTAACAATACCTACAATATCGGCTTGTCCACGTTGACGAACCATCTGAACATTACGTTCCCCACCAGAAAGTGAATGGTCAACAAAAATACCAACGTGAGAACTCATAGGTAATTTAGTTCTAGGATGGATATTACCGTTAGCTTTATCCAACTCAGCCCAAAGACCTCTATTAAGAAGGTGTAATTTTTTAAGAGTAATAGTATTACCTTTGATATCCCTATACTGTGTAAAGTTATTACCGTAAGTAAGGTTACCAAGACCACCATTAATCATTTTTTCACCAAGTGCTTGCTGGAATCCATTGGCTTTAGCATCGCTAACAATAGCTTCATTGAAATCATCAGCAAAACCATCACCACAATAAAGAACAATCTCCATGTTACCTGTATCAGTATCTTTATCAAATACACTATTGATAGTAGCTTTAAGCTTATCGATAGTCAGATAATAACCATAAGTATCATAGTTATATTCTTTAATCATTTCCATCATACCGGCACCTTCAGGAATAGGTTGTCCTGAATCATAATCTTTCATAATAAGTTCACCATTTGGCAACCTATTATATTCAGAAGTCCAAAGATGTTCTTCGTTATACAGTCGCATATCAATTTCATGCTGACGCATTTCTTCGTTAATCCAACGATTAGTAGTACCACCACTCTTAGTTGGGAACTGAACATCTACAACTTTATTGGCCAAGTTACCACCAATATGTTTACTATACCTAGTAAAGCTAATTTGGTTAAACATTTTACCAGGCCCACGAACATTACTCCTGTTACCTCTTGAGAAGGATTCAGGAATAGTAGGAGCACCCATTACCCAGTGTTTACCAGGCTGTAGATTGGAAAGATCACAATAAGCATTAGGATTTGTAGTTTTAAGCTCCAAAGTATATTTCCATTTACCTTCTCCTTCTTTTTCAGGAGCTTTCATAATACGAGCTCTAGTAACACCATCCGGAGCTAAAAGAGAATATTGTTCAATAAGGATATTAGACTGAAAATAAACATAGAAAGGCCTAAATCCTTTACCTGGCTCTGGATTAGCAACTCCATCAAAGAAAGCAATTTGCTCACTATGACGGGCTTTACCCATTACATCCCAATCGTATCCAACACCGTTAATATCCATAACACCACCATTGGCAGCATTACCTTCTGTCATAACGGTAAGAGGGAATTTATCACTATCCTGTCCCCACAAATAAGTAAGGGTAGGAGTAAGTTTGTCGGTTTTATCCAACATCAGACGATAAAGTGTATCTTCATTACTATAACCTCGTGAATCATACACCCCACGTCTAGTTTCTCTAACATTAAAAGGCATAATTTAAAATATTTTAATTACATTACTTTAATAAATTATATCGTCATTACTGTTACTAGTATTCTTTTTAACCTTTACTGTAGCTTTAGGAACTCTACCCTTAGATTTAGTAAATTTACTTTTGAAACTATTAACAGCTTTCTGATTACTTTTCTGATTAACAAGATAATCAATATCATTACCGGTAAATCTTAAATAATCAATTAGAAGTTTATATTCTAGATCCTCATTTTTAGCATCTAATTGACTTCTAGTAAGACCATTACCAGTATCTTGTGTAACATACTCAAAGAAATCATTAACAGTGGCAGTTCTGATAATACCATTTTTATCCTTAACTTTTATATTTTTAGGAATAGTATAATCTAAAACTTTACCACGTTCTAATATTTCTTTAACATTATTAGCATGAGCTTCTTTATTAGCTTGTTCTTCTTGCTGTTGAGCAATAACAGCTTCCTTCCTCTGTTGACGACTTTCTTTCTCTTTACCTACTATAAAAGACAATGAATTTTCAGCTTCCTCGAATAGCTTATCTTTTTCTTTAAACATTTCAGCTATATTCTCAGCTCTTTCTCTAGTATTACCTCTAAGCATCTCAGCTTCGACTACTAGATTAAAATGTTGACTTTCATTATCTTTATCAATAGTTATATTCTCATGACTGGTTTGATTACCATATCCTTCTGGGGAACCATTAACCTTAACATAATTATAGAAATCTTCAATATGAGGATTCTCTTGAAAGAACTTATTTATCTGCTCTTGTGCAGTACGAATACCATAAGTTTGAACTAGATGTAAATCTCTAGCTGCAAGACCTTCAGGGGTTTCATCAAATTCAACAGGATTGCCTTCATCATCGGTAAACTCAAAACCTGTTATTTTATTAGCAGAATCATAGATAGGTTCTTCATTAGGATCGTAATCTACATAATCACCTTCTTCGATAACGCTATCAACCAGTTCATCAGCTGACATTACTACATTACCATCATCATCTACTAACTCACCGTTTTCGTTAATTTTAGCATCGTAGTATTTACCATCTTCATCTTCAACTCTGAATGTTTCTAAAGATTTAATATAATCCTTAGCTTTTTCAACATGAGTTTCTTTAGTTTTGGTTATACCTTTCTCATAATCATCTTTGGTTACAAGAACTTCACCATCAATATTAGTGACATTACCTTCCTTATCTAATCTAAGAAGTTCAAGATCATCACCATATTTCGTAGATAGGAAATCAGATGCAATAGGACTTAGATCTTTTAATTCAGACAATTCAGAATTATCAGGTTTTTTAGCAGGATCATCACCTTCACCACTATCTCCTGTTCCGCCTTTAGGTTTACCACCTTTAGGATCATCATCGTCATCAATTATAAAACCACCGTCAGCGGTAGGACTACCACTTTTCTGTCCAGAACCTGGCTCATCATCAGAAAATCCGCTTAATATCACATCAGGATCACCACCTGAACTACCAGGTTCGTTATCCAATTTGCGGTTAAATTTACTTACTGTGAACATTACTTTTTAAATTTTAGTTGTTACATTACAATTATATAGTATAGTAACCCCATTGTATTTTATCAATTTTCAGCTAACCTCTGGGATTGCTATTATACCACTTATTTACTTTTCTTATCGTATTTGTTTTTATTCTCTTTAGCTATCTTTAATTGAGTATCTATTTGTTTCTCTTTAAGTCTAGAATCTTCCCTTTGCTTACGTTCAGCTAAATCTAGCTTCCTACGTTCAATATCTGATTTCATAGTATCTATATCAGACATTAAATCACCACTAACATCCTCTTCACCTTCCATAGCTTTAAGTTCTAATTCTGCTAGTTTTATTTCAGCATCAATTAACTTACGAGACATTTCACCTTCTTCTTTCATATTCTCAATGAATAATTCTTGATCTCTAGCAGCTTGATCATTTTGAGCCCTAATCTGTTCAGTCTGTTGCATTATCTGTTCTTTCTCATTAGCCATAGCTGCTTCAAACTCTTGTCTCTTAGTTTCATAATCTCTAAAAGCTTTCTTAACAGCCGCCATATTATTACTATCAATAGCTTCTACAGCTAAAGTAAAATCTCCATTTTGAGAAGCAGCAAATGCAAGATCATCTAACTTACGTTTCTTTTCAGCTTGTATAAAGGAACTTTCAACATTAACACCATACATTGACATTATATGTTGATCTGTATCTAAATCTAAGAATTGATTTCTATTATTAGAATCTGTATATGAACCAGAAAGAGTATCATTAGCCGCCATAACTTTAGAAAATCTAAATCAGCTTCAAATTCTTTCTCTTGCCATTTCTCAAACATTGTATATATAATAACAGAACCCATAGATGACCTAACTATAGCTTCTTGAGTAGTAGCTTTACCATCACTACTTGTAACTTCGCCGTATCTTTGTCTATTCATATCTACAGTATCCCAGGCTTCTTCTTTCATCCTATCCATTATATCTGTAATATGAGCAATAAATTGGGATAGACTAGCATCTACTACTCTAATATGTTGAGCTTTAGTTCCAGCATCATCTTCTGAATCATCATAAGGAAATATAGAACTAGCTTCAATTTTATGAATAGTTTCTTCTTTTTCTAAAGCAGTACTACCAAAAAGACTTTTAGGTACTACTAGGATTTTATCTTTATTCTTAGCTATAATTTTTTCTCTATAATAAGCAAATATATTTCTAGCTATCTGGAACGGTAGTATAGCTTCTGGAATAGAGAATGTAAATCCAGTATTAGGTATTATTTCAGATATACCATTATAAGGTAG
>Ga0194138_10000901_pt1 | contig 14203 bp, 14 predicted proteins | sample TARM_MetaG_T2_14_FD_134022 | JGI IMG/M metagenome (GOLD analysis project Ga0194138, IMG submission 134022) | Freshwater microbial communities from Pennsylvania, USA, analyzing microbe dynamics in response to fracking - TARM_MetaG_T2_14 (version 2) | ecosystem: Environmental > Aquatic >...
AACTAAGAAAAACGTCGAAATTTTCGCCTTTTCCTTTCAGATAGTTAACAGCATGCCTCCAGGCCTCGATCTCAGGAGCGTTGTCACGCGCCAAGTCCTCTGGGCGGTCAATAACCTCTGCGCCGAATTCCCGGGCGATGCTTTTTATTTCATCATCGTCCGTCGAGACAAATATCCTATCAACGCCCTTAACTTTTTTAGCTACCTCGATCGAATGGGCAACCAGAGGGATTCCACCAAGTGGCAACACATTTTTTCGCGGCAACCCTTTAGAGCCTCCGCGCGCAAACACAAATGCAAAGACCGTCTTCACTTTATCGCCTCAAGTCTAATCCAAGCTCTTTGTTCATCAGATAACCGAATGGCCTCAATCAAATGCATTACCTCAATACTGCTGCCAAGTGTTGAGTCAAATTTTCCGTTACCATTGGCAAACGCCACAAACGCTCGTAGCTGTTCGACATACATTTCATTTCGGTCGTAGTTATGGTCACAAAAAATTACCTCTGAGGCAGCTGCGGATCTCTGTAACACCACCTCATTAGTGAGTAGGTCCCATATCAGCGTCCCGTTCTCGCCCACTGCTTTAAAAGACCGGCTTGGAGAGCGCTGGAGGAAATCTAGGTGCAGGTGAAAAGCTGTTCCGCTTGAATTAGTCAGCAAGGCATCTACGGTGTCTTCAACATCAATATCGAGGATGTTGGAAGAGCCCGTAATCGCCGAAACTTCTGAAAAGTTGCCGAAGAACCAGTTCAAATAATCCAGTTCGTGGCTCAGCTCAAGGAGTGCGCCGCCACCCAAATTTTTCTGCGCTGAAACGCCTTTTCGGTAATCGACGTCAGGGCGCCAGTCCGGAAGGTATTGTCCAACCTCGGAAAAAACGGTAGAGATCCGGCCCAGGCTCCCGGAATCGATCACATCTTTCACAGCCTTCGCCGCTGGCATAAAGCGTAGGTTGTAGCCGACAGCGACCTTACCCTTCATTTGATCAATGGGAAATCGCCCCAAATCTGAAAGCTCGACACAAAGTGGCTTTTCAATAAGGACAGAAATATTCGCTTTCAGAATTGATTCGGCGTGCGCCAGGTGCAAGTTAGCCGGGGAAGCAACAATCGCAATATCCAGGTTATTCAGAACGGCTGCTTCTACTGTATCAAAAGTGCTCGTTGCACCTACATCGGAAGCTACAATATGACGCCCACTAGAGCTAACACAAACGATTTCAGCGTCTGGGTAAAGTTCACGAAGGTTACGAATATGGCGTTTGGCGATGCTGCCACTACCAACCACTAGTGCCCGCCTCATTTCCAAGCTCCGCCCAGCTCGAATTCACTCTGAGCCTTGTGAAAATCGTCCATGCGCCCGATATCCAGCCAGTATTCATGAATTGGGAACATATTCACCGCCTTCCCGTCGTCGATTTCCCTTTCCAGCAGCGTAGGCATGTCAACCCGGGTACCGGGTTCCACACTCTTCACCAGCGCAGGGTCCAGCAAATAAATGCCTGCGTTTACAAAGAACCGGTGAACCGGTTTTTCGATCATGGATTTAATCTGGGTGCCTTCGCTGGTGATGACGCCGTAAGGCACTTGATGCTCATACTCCCGCACACACATGGTGGCTACGCCATTGTGGGTTTCATGGAATTCCAGAAAACTGTGCAGGTTCAGGGAGGTCAGCAGGTCGCCATTCATCATAAATAACGGTTGGTCGATCTCGTCATGAGGCAGCAGGCCTAGAGCGCCGCCGGTGCCCAGGGGCTCTTCTTCATGTACGTATTGAATGCTTATGCCCCATTTCTCACCGTTACCGAAGTAATCGCGGATCACTTCCGGCATATAGTGAGTTGAGATGTAAAAACGGTGGAAACCGGCTTCAACAAAGTTCAGCAGGATCTGCTCGAGGATCGGCTTGTCACCCACTTTCAGCATGGGCTTTGGGCAGTTGTTGGTCAGCGGCCGCAGGCGAGTGCCGAAACCGCCCGCCATCAGGAAGACGGGGTTGTCGTGACGGTGTTTGTTCAGGATGTCGTGCAGGTTCGCCAGCCCTACAACGCGCTTTTCAGCATCAACCAGGGGGAGCTGCAGTAACTCGTGCTGCTCCATCACCGCCAGAATGCGGCTTTCCGTCCAGGACTGCTCCGCTGTCTTGGGCTGGCCGTTCATCACTTGGTTAACTGGCGTTTCCAGGGATAAGTGTTTCAGTAGCGCCCTACGCACATCGCCGTCGGTCAAGGTGCCCAGCAGCGTGTCGTTGGCATCGACTACCAGGGCGATCCGAAGGGCGGCCTTGTCCAGGACTTCAATGGCCTGTTCCAGAGTGGCGCCGCTGTTTACGAGGGCTTTACGCCAGGGCTTCATGGATTGCTCCGTAGGCAGGAAAAGTCATTAGCTGACAGGTTGTAAAACTGTTTCTTGCGAATGTTTTCCAGTGAGTATTCCGCAAGTACTTTTACGATTGATTCACTGGCGCCGCCGTTGCCATAAGGGTTGGAGACAGAGGCAAGACAGGCTTTGAAGTCGGCCGAATAGAGCTGCTCGAGGGCTGCCTCAATGGCCTTACGGTTCGGCTCACAGTCGATCACACTGTTCGCTTTCAGCCGACCTTTCTGGCGATCGCCAATATTCACGGTGCCAATTTTGAAGGATGGCGCTTCTGCCAAGCCACTGGAGGAGTTACCCACCACGCCGTCTATCTGTGCCAGGCAGGAGAAGTATCGGAGCTGGCCAAGCGATGTGTACACCTGGGCATTAGGGTGCTTTTGGGCAAACTCCCGGACCATGGCACTGAGCTCCCGGCCACCGGTGTCGGCGTTCGGCATGGTAAAGATAAGGGTGGTATCGTCCAGCCCTTCCAAAGCGGCCAACAGTTCACCCATCTGCGCGGCCGAGCTGGCGCCGCCTTCCAGGGTCACCGGATGGAAAGTCACCAGCAGGCTCTTTGCACCAAGGCTGAGTTCCAGCGAGCTCTCCAGTTCTTCTCGGCTGAGCATTTTGATGCGCTTGATGGCATCAATGCCCATACCGCCAAAATTAAACACCCTGTCCGGGTGCTCTCCAAGCTGAATCACGCGCTGGCGATATTCATCTGCCGCCACAAAGTGCAGGTGAGACATTTTGGTGATCGAGTGGCGAATGGCTTCGTCAAACGCCCCTTCTGTTGTCTCTCCCCCGTGCAAATGTGCAACAGGCAAGCCTGCAATCATCGCGGCAGAGGTCGCGGCGAAAATCTCGAAACGATCCCCCAGCACCACCACGATATCCGGGGCCAGACGTTCATAGGCATCGGCAAACCCGATCACGCCAAGGCCCATGGATTTGGTCACCGCCGTGTCGGTGTCGGAGCTCAGAAGCATTTCCACTCGGGCGTCAATCTTAAAGCCCGCTTCTTCGATTTCATGGTACGTCGAACCGAACTCAGGTGACAAATGCATGCCCGTCGCAATCACCTGGAGCTCAAGCTGCGGGTGATTTTGGATCTCACCCATCAACCAGCGCAACAACCCAAACTCGGCTCTGGTGCCGGTAACCACACACACCTTTCGAATCATAGCTCGATCAACTCGTCTTCACTGAAGTCCCGGGGCGCAGTGCGGCCGATCACTTCATCCCACTGCATGGGCGAAATGCCCGTACCCGGGCGCTTGGCCATCAGATTCTCTGCATTGAATACTTCACCGGCCTTGATTGACCGGGCAGCCACCAACGATTTGCGGGCAATAGGCTTGTTCTTGAGTTCGCTGGGGCTGGGTCGTTTGATACCATCCCCCAGCGCCTTCTCTATATTACGGATCCCTTGCACCATGGCTTTCAGCTCATCGGGCTCCAGGCTGGCCTGGTGGTCTGGCCCCGGCAGAGTGCGGTCCAGGGTGAAGTGCTTTTCGATCACCGTCGCACCCAGAGCAACTGCAGCAACGGGGACTTCAATACCTGGCGTATGGTCCGAATAACCCACCGATACACCGAAGGCCTTGCCGATATTGACCATGGCGCGAAGGTTTACGTCTTCCATGGGCGTGGGGTATTCGGTGGTGCAGTGCAAAACCGTGATTTTTTCTCGGGGAGTGCCTGCCTGTTCTATCACGTTGATTGCAGCTTCGATCTCACCCAGGTTCGCCATGCCGGTTGAAAGCAGCACCTGCTTTCCGTGCCGAGTCAGGTAGCGAAGGTAAGGGAGGTTCGTTAATTCGCCAGAAGGTACTTTAACGATTTCAGCTCCACCCAACTCTTCGAGCAAATCGATACTGCCGTGATCAAAAGCGGTGGAGAAGAACCCGATGCCCTGCTTTTCGCACTCAGCAATCAGCTCCAGATGGTTCTCCCGAGTCAGCTCGAGCTTGCGAACCATCTCCTGCTGCGACTCCTGAGGATCAGTGGCACCTTTCTGGTACTCGGCCTTGGGCGCGCTTCGGGAGATAATATTCGCCGCTATGAATGTCTGAAACTTCACCAGGTCTGCCCCGGCCGCAGCGGCAGCCGCAATCAGTTCTTTGGCCAGCGCCATGTCACCGTTGTGGTTAACACCGGCCTCAGCAATAATCAGCGTCTTCATTTAATCCTCCTTGCAGGGACACCTGCATACACTGCATTGGCTTCGCAATCGCTAATGACCACCGCACCGGAGCCCACCATGGAATTTTCGCCGACCACACGTTTTTTTGTATTGCTGCCCTGATTAACCACAGCACCAGAGCCTACCCAGCAGCCTTGTTTCAAATGCACATTGCCGGAAAGGTTGGCCCCCGGGGCTACATGGACATAACTATCCACAATGCAATCGTGGGCAACCGTGGTGTTCTGATTGAAGATACAGAAATCCCCCACAGCGATGCCGCTGGTAAAGCGCGCGCCGGCAGCCACAATCGTGCCTTTGCAATGTTCAAGTACATCCCGCTGGCCGCAACCAAAGGTGACGCTTGGGTGAACCAGGTTGGTGAACGAGAGCGAATCTTTAAAGCGTTCAGCAACCGCTCTGCGGATGTTGTTTTCACCAATCCCAATTACAAACGGCATGTCTGTGTATTGGTCGACATCTTGCTCCAGGATTACCTTTGCGGAAAAACACCAAGCTTTCAATTCCGCCTCATCACGGGCAATATAAATAGGCTCAAGACCGAGCGCCCAGGCAATATCGCCGGCTTCCCTCGCCATACCTGATGTTCCGAAAATGCCTATCTGGTTCATTACGGTCACTTAGTCACTACGCTGCTAGGCAAGTTCACCACCCGCGCTTCCAGCCACTCCGAATTATTCAGATCACCACGGCGACAGCTCTGATACATGGTCAGATGGTTCATCAACGCCCAGATGGGCCGGGTCATGATCCCTTGCTGGTTGGTGGTTTCAAGCAACTCATCTCTGTGGGCTTTGTCCTCACAGATAACCGCGTTGAGCCAGTAATTCGAGCGGCAGTCTGCAGGCTCTTTCACGAACTCCAGATTTGTGCCTGAGAAGAACCCTTCGTAGGCGGCCGCTAAGGCCCGCTTGGCCTCGATGAAGGTTTCCAGCTGCTCCAGCTGGGCACAGCCCAGTGCGGCGTTCAGGTTGGGTAACCGGTAGTTATACCCCAGCTCGTCGTGTATGTACTCGAAGGGATGCGGCTTCTTGGCAGTGGTGGTCAAGTGCTTGGCACGAGTGGCCAACGCCTCGCCGGTCAATATCATCCCTCCGCCACCGGTAGTCATGATTTTATTACCATTAAAGCTGAGCGTACCCAACGCGCCGAAGGTACCGGTGTGTTTACCCTTGTAATAGCTGCCCAGAGATTCGGCTGCGTCTTCTACCAACGCAATATTCCAGCGGCGGGTGACCGACAGCAGCCCGTCCAAATCCGCAGGATGGCCGAAAGTGTGCATGGGCACGCAGGCCCGAACTACTTTATTGTCTGCGCGGGTGCGGCAAACGCCTTCGGAGTCCAATATGGCATGCTCGTCCAGCCAGACTTCCATCGCTGTTGCGGAAAGCCCCAGGCTGTCCCGGTCTACATCGATAAACACGGGCTCGGCATTGCAGTAAGCGATGGCATTGCAGGTGGCGACAAAGGTGAGCGGCTGCGTAATGACCAGATCACCCGCCTCTACGCCTGAGAGCTTCAACGCAATGTGCAAGGCGGCCGTTCCGTTGACCGTGGCCACAGCCTTTGGCGAGCCGGTATAACCGGCCATATCCTGCTCGAACCGCTCGACATAGGCGCCGACGCTGGAGACAAAGGTAGACTCGATGGTGTCGGAAACGTATTCCTTCTCTCGGCCGGGAAATACCGGGGCGTGAAGCGGGATAAACTCGTTGGTTCCGAAATAGTCTCTGACAAAGCTGATTAGTTGGTCGCTCAAAACTGCCTCACATTTTGCCATCGAGATATTTACCGGTTTCTTTGTGGCCGAAATCCGGGATCATGCGGTAGAACAAATCCACCAGATCCTGCTTGCTCCAGGCCAAGTCTCGCTTCATCACGGCTATCCGATCTTCGAACTCCGCCAGCAATTGCTCATCAAAACCAGCGTCGTTCTTGATGATGCCCAGGTTTTCAAAGCGTTCCATATCCAGCGTTTCCTGATCGGTGAAGAACTCTTCAAAGTCTTTCTCCCCGGTAGTGTCGCTGGAGGTGAACAGGCATGGCCACTTGCCTTGCTCTGGGAGGGTTTTAGCCAGCTCCCGGGCCTCGCCTTCATCGCTGCACAGCACCGGCTCAAAGCCCTTCGTCTTCAGGTACTTCACGGCAATATCCGCAAACGAGATCAGGTGAAGCTCTTCGCTTAGTTTGGGAAAGAAGATGTCCCGGTTGTCACCAAAGATGCAAGACATCAGGCACAGCTCACCGGACTCTTTAGGGGTGACGAAGTAACGACGAACATCGTTCGGCGCCACAATTGGCTGGCGTTTCTCCAGTCGTTGGTTGAAACCATGCAGCAGAGAGCCATCTGAGAAGGCAACGTTGGCAAAACGGGCGGTAGAAATGTCCATTTGCAGGCTTCTGCGCATGAGAAACATTTCCATAATGCGCTTGGAGGCGCCCATCATGTTGACCGGGTTAGCCGCCTTGTCAGTGGACACACAAAAATATTTTTTGGCGCCAGCCTCAATCGCTTGCCGCAGCGTTTTGTCGGTATTGAAAACGTTTACATCCACCATGCGCATGAGGGTGTAAGGATCTTTTTCGCTACGCACATGTTTGAGGGCGGAGAGGTTCATAATGTAATCGTAGCCGCCGTCGGCTTTAAAGAATGCATCGTACTCGACCGAGCCGATATCGAGCGCGAAGGTGCGGAAATCTCCCGTGATATAACCGAAGCTGCTTCGGATGTCACGCACCAGTTCAACCAGGTTGTTCTCGCTGATGTCTACTACGTGGAGTTTAGCCGGGTTGCGCTTGAAGATTTCTTTCGTGACGGCTTGGCCTATGGAACCGGCTCCGCCCAGAACCAGGAAGCGAGAGTTGCTGACGATTTCAGCAAGCTGGCTTTCGTGGGTTTTGATATCGACGGAGAAGAGTTCTTTTTCTCGGCCGATGAGGTTCAGGATCGAGCTCATGCTTCATTCCGCTAAAGTTTTGGTGAATGAAAACCAAGGCATCGGATGGCGCTTTTGCGCCACTAGCCAGGTAAGAAGAAAACGGGTTGCCATCGCAATACTGAAAGAATACGCCGCGCCTTCCAGCCCGTATCTGCTCACCAAGACAAACAAGAGGGCGACGTTAATAAGACCTGAGACAATTGTTACCAAAGAGAGCAAGCCAGTGCGCTTGGAATAAAAGATGTAGTTGGTCACCATCAGGTACATGCCACCAAAGACATGGCCGAGAGCTAACCAACCAATAACATCACCGGCCCTCGCATACCCCTCACCGGCCACAAAGGTAACCAACCAGGGGCCAACAATAAAGGCTAGTGCAGCACCACACAGGATGAGTACATACCAACCGTAGGTATATCGGACGATCTGACGTTTTTCATGTTCTTGATCCCGCTTCAGGCGTTCGAATAGCCAAGGCACGTACGCTTTATTGACGGCATCGAACAACAGCGACAGCGCGGCCGCAAACTGCACAGCCACCATGTAGATACCGGTTTGCGCAAGCCCTAATTCCGAATTGATGACGAAACGGTCCACCGAGACTAATAGAAAGGCACCCCCGACATGCGGAATGAGAGGCACACCAAATCGCAGAGCCTCTCGGATATAGTCGGGGCGCCAGCTAAAAAACTTGAGCAAATTGCCCCGCTTCAATAGCCATAGAGCGACCATTGCAAAGATCCCGGCCGCCACTATCTGGGCCGATATCCGACCCTCAGCACCTTGCAGCAACACAACCACCAGCCCCAGAGACAGTACAAAATCCAAGAGGCTGCGCGAAATCTGAAGCACACCATATTTGAACGCTTGCTTTCGTACCTGCCACTGACCCAGTCGCAACTGGATAACGACGTTGGCCGCAGTTACCAAAACGGCCAGCAAGATCCACTTCGAATCCAGCCCCAACCACTCTGAAAGATGCTTGTTGAAAACAACCAAGACGATCAGAGACATAAAGCTGGTGATGAGCAGAATTTGTAAACAGGCTCCGATAAACTCCGCCAAGTCATCTTTGCCCAAATGACCGTCGTAAAACTTTCTGCCTGCTGCTCCGGCCATACTCAAACCTATGAACGCGATTAGCATGCCCAGCAGGGTCTGAAACATCGCTACCTGACCGTACTCCTCCGGGCTTAAGTAGCGAGTAAGGACGGGCAACAGCGCAAACGGAATGATGGCGTTCAGTATATTAGAAAGCAGATACACCGCAGAGCCGGCTAGCAGGGTATTGCCTCTTACCGATTTCAACATTTTTTACTGGCGGCCATACTATAAATACCGGCGTGTTTCGCAAGCAGCATGCGCATATAGAGCATGCCGGTGTTGCGCAGGATGCGTTTGTGGTTGGCGGCTAGCACTTTATCAGCATGCCTCCAGCACGCCCCGGGTATCCAGCACTTGCTGGCCGTTCCTTTTCTGGGCTGCCATGTCTTTAAACTCGCGGTGATCTACAAGAATCAGCTTGATATTGGCTTGTTCATTGGCTGCTTCTGAGCTGACCAGTTGCAACTTGCCTTTCAGTTTTGCCGGCAGTGCTTTGATGTTGGGTTCAACGGCTAATACAGCACCGGGGTGATCTGCGGCAATCCGTTGGGTAATGGCTACGGCCGGGCTTTCTCGCAGGTCGTCGATATCTGCCTTGAACGCCAGACCGTAGCAGGCGATGGTGACATCTTTGGCGGTTTTATCCGGGTTGGCCTGCAGGTAGTCGGCTACTGCCAGTTTTACCTGGTTGATTACCCACTCGGGTTTGCTGTCGTTCACCTCGCGGGCGGTGCGGATCAGGCGGGCCTGCTCGGGTGCACTGCTGACAATAAACCAGGGGTCGACAGCAATGCAGTGGCCACCGACGCCGGGGCCGGGTTGCAGGATGTTGACGCGCGGGTGGCGGTTGGCCAGGCGGATCAGTTCCCAGACGTTGATATCCAGCTGGTCGCAGATGATCGATAGTTCGTTGGCGAAGGCGATATTGACGTCACGAAAGCTGTTTTCGGTCAGTTTGCACATTTCGGCGGTGCGGGCGTTGGTGATGACGCATTCGCCCTTGACAAAGGTTTTGTACAGCTGGGCGGCCCGTTGTGAGCATTTGGGCGTCATGCCGCCGATCACGCGGTCGTTGTTGACTAGCTCGCGCAGGACGTGGCCGGGCAGTACCCGCTCGGGGCAGTGGGCGATGCGGATGTCGGAGGCTTCGCCGTGGGTCTGCGGAAAGCTCAGATCTGGTCGGGCAGCGGCGAGCCAGTCGGCCATTTTTTCGGTGGTGCCTACCGGGCTGGTGGATTCCAGGATGACCAGGTTGCCTTTCTGCAGCACCGGGGCGATGGCTTTGGCAGCGGATTCTATGTAGCTCAGGTCGGGTTCGTGGTTGTTGCCTTTGAAGGGGGTGGGTACGGCAATCAGGAAGGCGTCGGCTGGTTCCGGAGTGGTGGTGGCGCGCAGGTAGCCTTGCTTGACGGCGGCTTGCACGACCATATCCAGATCGGGTTCGACAATATGGATGCCGCCCTGGTTGATGGTATCAACGGCTTGCTGGTTAACGTCTACACCGATGACCTTGATTTTGCGTGAGGCAAAGGCGGCGGCGGTGGGCAGGCCGATATAACCCAGGCCGATCATGGAGATGGTGTTGAAAGTCATGCGTGTTCCTTGCGGTCTTTATTCCAGTTGATCAGTACCTGGCGGATGCGTTCGCAGGCTTTGCCGTCGCCATAGGGGTTGTGGGCCAGGGCCATGTTGTTATAGGCCTGGGCGTCTTGCAGTAGTTGGTCGAGCTGCTGGCAGATTGCATCTGTATCGGTGCCGACCAGTTTGACGGTGCCGGCGTCGACGGCTTCCGGGCGTTCGGTGGTGTCGCGCATGACCAGTACCGGCTTGCCGAGGGAGGGGGGCTTCTTCCTGGATGCCGCCGGAGTCCGTGAGGATGATATGGGCGCGGTTCATCAGGTAGACGAAGGGCAGGTAGTCCTGCGGTTCGATCAGGTGGATGTTTGGCTGGTCTCTGAGCAGGCGATTGACCGGTTCGCGCACGTTGGGGTTGAGGTGCACGGGGTAGAGGATTTGTACGTCCGGGTGTTTTGCTGCGGTGTTGGCCAGGGCATGGCAGATGCGCTCGAAGCCTCCACCAAAGCTTTCGCGGCGGTGACCGGTGACCAGGATGAGTTTTTTGCTGGGGTCGAGGAAGCTGAATTGCTGGTCAAACTGGGTTTGCAGTTCGGGTTGCTCCAGTTTCTTGACCACTTCCAGCAGGGCGTCGATGACGGTGTTGCCGGTGATCTGGATGCGTTCTGCCGGAATGCCTTCGCGTAGCAGGTTCTGTTGTGCGCCTTGCGTGGGGGCGAAGTGCAGTTCGGTGATGGCGCCGGTCAGTTTGCGGTTGGCTTCTTCTGGCCAGGGGGAATACAGGTTGCCGGTGCGCAGGCCGGCTTCGACGTGGGCGACCGGGATTTGCTGGTAGTAGGCGGCGAGGGCGGCGGCGAAGGTGGTGGCGGTGTCGCCGTGGACCAGGACGATGTCGGGTTTGCAGTCGGCGAGGACGCTTTTCATGCCTTGCAGGATGGCGGTGGTGACGTCGGTGAGGTCCTGGCCGGGTTGCATGATGTTGAGGTCGTAGTCGGGTTTGAGGTCGAACAGTGTGAGTACCTGGTCGAGCATTTCGCGGTGCTGGCCGGTGACGCAGACGCGGGCTTCGAATTGCGGGTCGGCGGCGAGTTGCAGGGCCAGGGGGGCCATTTTTATGGCCTCGGGGCGGGTGCCGAAGACGGTCAGGGTTTTGAGTTGGGGCATGGGGTTTTGTGGTGGTTTTTGGTTGAGGACAAAGTCAAAGTCAAAATGGATTGCCACGGCCCTTTGGGCCTCGCAATGACGAGGTTTGGGGCGGTGTGGTGGTTTGTTTATTCGGGCACGGCATGCCGTGCCCCTACGCTTTGGTTGGTGTGCGGTGTGTGGGTCGAGCTGGAGCTCGACCTTCCCAGTGCACGGCATGCCGTGCCTCTGCGTTTTGGTTGGTGTGTGGTGTGTGGGGTCGAGCTGGAGCTCGACCTTCCCAGGGTACGGCATGCCGTGCCTCTGCGTGGGGGCGGTGCGGTAGTGTTTTGGTTGAAGTCAAAATGGATTGCCACGTCGCTCTGCTCCTCGCAATGACGAGCTGGGTTTGGGCACGCTACCGCCACAGGATTTGGCGTTGATTTCCTGAGAACGGGGTGTTCGGGTGCTCGGTTGTTGAGCTGTGTTTTCAGTCTAGCGCGCTTGCGGGGGCTTGGGCAGTGCCTTTGCGGGCCGCTGGGCGGGCTCAGTAAATGTTTTTGCTGAACAGGGTTACCGGGGTTTTCAGCAGTATTTTCAGGTCGAGCCAGGGGGACCAGTGGTTGATGTATTCCAGGTCCAGCTCGACGCGTTTTTGCATCTTGTCCAGGGTGTCGGTTTCGCCGCGGTAGCCGCTGATCTGGGCCAGGCCGGTGATGCCGGGTTTGATCCGGTGGCGGGCCATGTAGGCGTCGATCTTGTCGGTGTAGTAGTTGTTGTGTTCGACGGCGTGGGGCCGGGGGCCGACCAGGGACATCTGCCCCTGCAGTACATTGAAAAATTGCGGCAGTTCATCCATCGAGGTGCGGCGTATCCAGCGGCCGATGGGGGTGATGCGGTCGTCGTGGCGGGTGGCCTGTTTGACGGCGCTGTCAGCATGCAGGCGCATGGAGCGGAATTTGTACACCTGGATGATGCGCCCGTTCATGCCGTGGCGCGCCTGTTTGAACAGGACGGGGCCGGGGGAGCTGAGTTTGACCAGCAGGGCGATGATGAGCATCAGCGGGGCAAAGCCGATGATGGCGAGCAGGGCCAGGCTGCGGTCCATGATGGCCTTGCTGACGGCGGCGGTGGGGAAGGCGGTCAGCGGGCTTTCATTCAGGTGCAGGGCGGGCAGCTGGCCGACGCTGTGCACCGAGTGGTTGAGCAGCAGCAGGCTGCTCAGGTCGGGGATCAGCACCACGTCGACGTTGGCGTCGAGCAGGTCGAAGTAGAGGTCTTCGATCAGGTTGGCGTTGCTGAAGGGCAGGGCGATGTACAGGCGGTTGATCCGCTGCTCGGTGATCAGTTGGCGCAGGGCGCTGATATTGCCCAGTACCGGCAGGCCGAAGTGGCTGGGGCTGTTGCTGCTGTCATCGTGATTGACCAGGCCGATCAGGCGATCTGTATCCATGCGCTGGATTTCACTGGTCAGTTGTTCGGCCAGCTCGCCGGTGCCGATGATCAGGCTGCGCCGGGCCTTGCGCAGGCGCTGGTGGTAGCGGTTGGAGATGGCCTGCAAGGGCAGGTAGCTGGCGGCTTGCAGCAGGTAGCCAAAGAAGGCCCAGAGCAGGATGATTTCCCGCGAGTAGGTGGCGGAGGTTTTGGTGACAAAGGCGGTGATGATCAGCAGCGCCAGCAGGATCAGCCAGGCGGCGAGCAGGCGGGCCAGGCCGGTGAGTTTGCCGTGGCCCTTGTGGTAGGTCTGCAGCAGGCTGTAGACCGGAATGCTGAAGGCTACCGCGAGTATGATCAGCACGCGGTAGGGGGAGCTGACCTCGCCCAGCTTGTGCAGGCAGAGGCTGAGCAAGAGGGCGCTGCTGAGCAGTTGCGCGCTCAGCCACTGGCCCCAGAAGGTCAGGCCGCGCACGGCGCTGCCGGATGTGCTGCGATTGATGCTCATGGACGCTCCGTGTCCCCGGCGCAGAGGATATCGCTGCGCGGCGTTGCCTTGTCGAGTTGCTGGCAGATGCTGTTCAGGTCGGCGTAGCTGGTGGCCAGGCTGGCCAGTTGCCGGGCGGCGTTGCTGTTGTTGAGCAGCAGGCTGCGTTCGATGCTCTGGATGATCAGTTGTTGCGCTGCCGGCTTGAGGGCGGGCCAGGCCTGCAGGCCGATGCGCGCCAGGCCTAGCTGGATGCGGGGGCGGTAGGGGCCGTAATAGCTGGCCTGTTGCAGGGCCTGGCTGAATTCGTCGTCCAGTTGCCATTGCAGCAGTTTGCCGTTGGCCAGTGCCAGGTGGTTATCCGGCCAGTGCGGGCGCGCGGCTACGGCCTGGCGCAGGCTGTCGATCGAGGCCTGGCGGGCGCTGCTGGCCTGGGCGTCGGCGTAGGGCAGTTGATAGTGCTGCCATTGGTAGAGGTGGCCACGTTGTTCCAGGTGCTTGCCGCTGACGCCGGGGTACCAGGCGACGGCGCGGTTGGCGGCGGCTTCGGCGACGGCCCAGGCGGCGGGGCTGGGCATGGCGTTCTTGCTGCGCCAGTCGTCGATAAATACCTGCACTTGATAGCCGGCCAGGCCGGAGACCAGCAGGCGGCTGCCGTTGCTGGCGAGCACCAGGCCGGCGCACAGCAGCAGGATCAGCAGGGCCTGCTGTTGCCAGTTGGGCAGGGCGCTGTTGCTGCGGCGGCGCCGGCGACCTGAGTGGCTCACGCCGCTTGCCCGCTAAAGTGCCCCTGGGCGATCTGCCAGGGGTTGTCATTGACCAGTTTTTCCGCGGCCTGCTCGCCGATGAGGGCGGCAGCGCTGGCCAGGCCTTCGCTGAGCACCGGCGGGCGGTGTTCGCGGTTGTGGGCGTCACTGGCCAGCAGGGTGACGTGGCCGTGCTTGAGCAGGGCTTCGGCCAGTTGCTGGGC
>Ga0194138_10000902_pt1 | contig 14202 bp, 19 predicted proteins | sample TARM_MetaG_T2_14_FD_134022 | JGI IMG/M metagenome (GOLD analysis project Ga0194138, IMG submission 134022) | Freshwater microbial communities from Pennsylvania, USA, analyzing microbe dynamics in response to fracking - TARM_MetaG_T2_14 (version 2) | ecosystem: Environmental > Aquatic >...
GCCTCCGGAAGGGCCAGGCCCACCGGGACGCCGTCGGTGCCGACCTCGGCGACCACCCCGGTAATCGGGTCGGTGTGCCGACAGCTGTCGGGTGCCATCAGCCGGTCGGACGGTAGAAGCCGTCATACTGTAGTTCACAACCAGACTGCATATTGGACCCCAAACCGGACAGGAAACGCACCATGACCAGCAGCGATACCAAAACTGTCGGCATCTACTGCCGTATCTCAGCGGCAGACGACACAGAGAACGTGGACAGGCAAGAACGTCGTTGCAAAGAGTATGCCCAAAAACAGGGCTGGACAGTGGCTCACGTTTTTACTGACAACTCTGTGTCAGGTGCCAAGAGAGACAGGCCGGGATTCCTTCAACTTCTCAGTCATGTAGAGAACCACGAAGTAGACATAGTTCTTGCAACTGCCATAGACCGTTTTTCTCGTAATGAAGATGATGACCGTTTGCTACGCGCCATTACGCAAAAAGCAGGTGCAAAGATTTGGACTATCAGTGGTGGAGAACTGAAACTCAACACGCACACTGACATTCTAATAGCCGGAATAATGGCGCTGTTTGCGCAGTATGAGAGAGACATTGCGGCATATCGCCAGAAGATGAAGAAGCGTGACAAGTTGGCGCAAGGCGACGTTCTGCCTGCACGTTATCGCTTGTTTGGATACGCAGATAAGACCAAGCAAACGCTGCATCCCAACGAGTCCAAGACCGTCATCGAGATATTCGAGATGTTCAATAAAGGTGTTGGCCTGTTCTCCATCACAAGCATTCTGAATGAGCGAAATATTCCAATGTCTACCGGCTCACGTTGGGACATTCGTGGAGTTAGAGGCATTCTGACGAACGAGTCCTACTGCGGTTGGTCGATCATTGATGGTGAAGTGATGACCAAGAATGGAAAGTGGGAAACCATCATTGATTCGCAAACTTTTGAGACCGCGCAAAAACGGCTGGAAGCACAGAAGACTAAGCCTGCCAAAAAGGGAAACAAACCAAAAAGGATTCTGAGTGGAAAACTTGTTTGCGCAAATACTGTCAATGGTGACCTTTGCCTACAAACACTAGTTCTCAATAATGAACGCTACCGTTGTCAGCCGGGACAGAAAGGTTGTGGCAAAAACAACATCAACGCAGACAAGATAGATAAGTACGTCTTGGAAAACGTCATCAAACCTGCTTTGGACAAGATGCCTGAAAGGATTCAGCCACAGGTTGACAACTCAGAAAAGATTGAGCGAATCGACGGAGAACTAGAACGGCTGCGTGATCTATATAAGATGGGAGACTACACAGTTGACGAATACAAGACAGAAAGGGACGAACTAAAAGAACAGCGGGAAAGTCTTATTTCTGAAACTTCCGCCGCTGCTCCCGTAGTTAGTTCATATGAACACTTCTGCAAGTCTGACCTTGCTACACAACAAGAAGTAGTAAACCAGTTGATTCCCGGTTCAATACTCATCAAACCCAATAATGGTGGGGGCCACAAGTTGGACCCTAATCGTGTTTCATTCGAGTAGTAGATGTATTGCTTCTACTAGTTTGGGGTCAGTCAAAATGCGTTCTTCTACTTTCTTCAAATATTCTTCCGCTGTCATAGTTGTTCCTACAGAATCGGTAACTCATGTTTTTCCTCCTGAAATGAGAAAAGGCAGAAAGTTCGTCTGGAACTTTCCACCTGCATCCCGGCGGGACGCCCATCTAGGATAGCAGAATAAAATCACCTTTACAACAGCAACTAATACCCAGAAGTATCGTCACGAAAGGTCAGAAAGATGGATGCCCTGTTAGAACTGCAACTAAATCAGACGGCTATTGCTAGGAAGTTGCGACCCAACACGATCAGTTCATACAAGAACGTTCTGACCACTATTGGGGCTAGTTCTTCATGGACTGTAGAAGAAGCACAAGCAGCGATTGATGCTCTAGAGAAGCCGAACACTAGGAAACTGGCATCGATTGCAGTTAGGACAGTGTGCGAACTTCCCGTAGTTATTGGTCCGTCTGTAAGCAAACATTGGAACATTCCCGAATCTGTAGACCAACTTCATCTAGCGTTCAAAGATGCCAAGTGGTCAACACAGCACTACTCTATGGCTCTATTGGGTTGCCGAGTCTCAGAAGCAACTGCACTCAATCGCCGGTCAGTAGATGGGAACAACGTCGTCATAGATCGACAGAATCAGCATGGTCGCGCTGTACCGCTGAAGTCTGGCAATGCTCGTGTCTTGCTGGCACCTGATTGGCTTGCAGAACGGCTGAAGCAAGTAGAAGCACCTGTAAGCACATCTGCTGTGAAGTCTGAACTAAACAGATTGAGCAAAGTATATGATCTGTCACTCAACGCTGATGCGCTACGTTCGTTCGCTGCCAATAACCTGATTCGCAACGGCATCGACATCTCAACTGTCTCAAAGATTCTGGGACATTCCCAAATCTCAACTACGTATGCCTTCTATCTTCAGCAGGACTACAAGAAGGTTCAGAACTTGTTGACTGCACAGTCTCCATCGTGAGATGATCCTTCAACTATCTACCTTGGAGGACACATGGGATCAGTTCAGATCACAACCTATGTCGATGACTACGACAAAAAGGAGATTGCCGAAGGTACAGATGTGCAGTCAGGCATCTTGGAATGGGAAGGTGAACGTCGCAAGGTCACGATGACTGCTGCCAACTACAAGAAGTTAGATGAGCAGTTGAACAAGATTCTTGAAACTGCTGATCCAGTTCCCACCACGAAGGTTGGTCGTGGGCAGACTGAATCTATGCATGACTGGCTTGATGCTCGTGGAATCACTGAAGAGCAGGTTCGACAGTTTGAGCGAGATACACCGGGATTGTCGGAAGGTCAGCGGGGAATCAAGGTAGCAACCCGCAAGAAGTGGGACGAACTAAACGGATAAGTTCAGAACTACAAGTTGGCCCCGGCTAAATAGTCGGGGTTTTCTTGTATCTAAATACTCTCACTAGTTCCTATATGTAAAGATGTTGCGCCAGCAGCGCTAGTGTGGTAAGGCAGGTTGTGCTATACTGGACTAGTCCCCGTTGAACATCGCCCACGAACGGAGCAGTACACAGACCAACTCCTAAAGTTGAATATGAAAAGTATTGTGCCCTAGCGGTTTAGTGATGTTCACCGCTAGGGCACTTTCATATTATTTAGGAGAACCAATGAACACAAAAGAACAAATTGATAGGTTCAAAACTATCAACTACCAGAAACAATTAGGAAAAGATGTAGCGCAGATTATTCAAACTCCTGCACTACTACGAGAGTTCATGGAACAACCACGGTTTGCTGATATGGCAAACCAACTACCCATGACTGCCCTCTATGCAATTCTTCAACTCTGCCCTTCACTTTCTCTTGAAGAGATTGATGATATTCGTAGCACCTTTTCTTCCCCCCTTTCCTACTCTCAATACCTTTACCTAGAGACTCTAATGGATAAGAGACTAGCCGCCCCGGGCGGGTATATGCGGGTAATAGGTTCTGTGGGACACCTGAAACAAGGATATACAAGACCATACGGACTAACGTATGAGCACAAGGGGATAGAGGTAGTAGTAGAGTTTCCAGAGGTAATGATTCACAATGATGATAGTTCGTATGTAACAAGGATCAAAAGAGTAGATGTTTCAGAAGTAGGAAAAGAACTACTAGTCTCACTGGCTTACTGCTACAGGTATGCAATACCAACTAACAGAGTGATAGCAGCGGCAGGTGAAAAGAAGCACATCAAAGAGAACGACCTCAAGAAGATTATTCGTAAAGCACAAGATTGGAGCAACACAGTCAAGACGATTGACGAAGAACTAATCAAGTGGGCAGAAGAAGCACTAAAAGTCTGCAACAGCATTAACCAAACAAAAATAGTTGTAGAGATATATTCAGAGGCTTGCAGGTTCACAAACAGTCAACCTGTTATCAGCAAGAAAAGGATTGCAGAAAGGGCAGGTGTTGACAGAAAGGTTGTTAGAAGACTTGTAGAGCGTTTGGAAAAGTCCGGCATAGTTACACAATCGCCGGAAAACTTTAGGATTGATAAAGGCGTATCAGATGCCCGAATCCTCAATCTAGGTTCTCAGCCTGACAGATGGGCAGGACAGGAGTTCACTACTCCCAATCGTTCAGCAGAGCATCTAAAACAGCGTAGAGAGCATCGTTCCAGACTAGACCGATTACTACAGCGTCAGGCATTGATTCCCGCCGTCTCCGTTAAACACAGAGAGCCTCAAACGGCGGAAGGGTATGAATACATACCCAACGAGTCTCAAAAACCCACAGCAGCGAATGTAGACAACTTGCGCAAACAGTGGGAGCAACTAGTAAAAGACCAACTATCCATCGATATAAACAATCTTGAAGAATACCAAGTAAAATACAAACTAGATTATTACGAAGACTGTTTGATCATTCCGCAAGAGTTCGAGAAGTCGCTGCAAGAACTAGGAATAGATGCAGATAACTACAAGGAGATACACAAGGCATTATGTTTGGATACAGAGAACGAGAAGAAAGAAGTAGCCTGACAGGCTATCTCTATGAAGAAATGAGCGCAGAAGCGTTGATGCTGTACGCACTATTAGAGTTCCACGATTATAACCAAGCACGAGATACCTATTGCAGCAAACGCAATAAGAAAATGAGACTGCCAGATTCGGCGGGGGAAGAAAAAGAATAAGGAGAACAAATGAAAAGATGTATTAGATGCGACAACCTACTAACGGGAAAACAAAGAAAGTATTGTTCAACAAAGTGTAGTAGACAAAAAGAAGTAGCAAAGTACAGAAGCAGTTATCAACCAATAACAGAAGAAAGAAAGCAGAAGGTGAAGGACTATGAAGAAGGCAAGATAGACCTAACGCACGAAGAGAAACAAGCACTCTGGTTTGATATAGACAGTTACAGAATATTGTTCAACTAAAGCAAGTAAGCGACAGCCCCCCAATGGATTAGTTGGGGGGCTGTTGTCTATATAACGTAGTGCGCTAGCGGCCGGAATGACGATCGGTGCAAGTTCGGTCACAGCATGATTATGCACCATCCGGCGGGGGAGCGAAGTAAGACTAAGCGTGATTCTTCACGTAGTCCTTGTAGAAGTACTGATCCAATAAGGTTATTGCAAGATAGAATAATACTGAGATGACTGATCCAGATATAAGAACATTGTTTTGCTTGTAGATCGCATACGGGAGCAGGGGTAGGCCAACAAGTAAATAGAACGTGGATAACTGGGCCATGAATACAACTACAGGATAATTAAAACCGTAGCCCATACGTAGACGCAGACGGGCAATCTCTTTGACTAACCCTTCTTGCATCTTGGGGAAACCTTCAACGTTCTTGACGGCAATCGAGAGCCGTTCAATCTTCTGGCTATAACGTTCACGATTAACCATCATCGTTGCTAGGGCAGCGACAATGCCAACGATCATGGCAGCGGCGGGGGCAATGAGAGAGTCGTACTGTTCCATCCCTACAGTATGCCCTAAGCAAGGGACAGCGCTCAGTTTGCAAATAGCGCAAGACCCCCGACACTAGAAATGCCGGGGGCCTTGTATTCGAGTTGAAGACCTATCCGAGTGACAACGAGATACCTGAAGACAACTCTTCCTCTGTCTGTCGTGGCGCTTCTCGACCGCCAATAGTCATCTTGTAAATATCGTGGCCGGATTCAATATTTGGTATCTCAAAAGTGTAGGTGCATTCGTAAACCCAAGTTCCCCACTTAGTGCCATCGTCTTCTTTTGACTCATCCATTTCTGGACTGTTCAGATTGCCGAAGCCAAGGTCTTTGCCTTCTGCATCCATGATCACGACCTCATCTCCAGCGAGTGGGCAACTGGAGTAACTATCCAACGTCTCGACAATGACGCCCGAAGCAGTGAAGGGATCCTGACCACAGGCTGACAGAAGCAGGGCGGCGGGGGCTACAACGCTGATGAGCGCTGTCCGGCGACGTAAAGAAGTCATAGGGTCAGAATATCACGGCGTTCACATCGATCAGGCAGCATCGGCCGGCTGAGGGGAGAAGCGTCATCCTCACATGCCCATTGCGCCCTTCACAGTTCTACACAGACAGCCTCTAATAACAAACATGGGTCAATACATGGGTAGCAAGATACAGAGCCTTACAGATCGAACTATGAAGCAAAAGAAGAGAAGCAACTTTGTAGTAGCAATAGTGATAAAATGAGTAGACTCCGTTATTAGGGGTAGTAGGTAAGAAGAAGCAAGGCTAAAAGGTCAATATGTAGTAGAAGAAGTAAGAACAAAGCACAATATGTAGTAATGCAAAGCGCTCGTACATACTTAAAAAAACCGCGGGGAAGAAAGAAGGAATAAACAATGGCATATTCAAAAGAACAAGCAGATGATTTCTGCGAATTAGCAATAAACATAGGAATTGGAGCAGCACAAAAAGAATTAGGCTATCCCAAACACTATATGACTTGTAGAAGATGGTTAGACGAAAGAGCATTAGTTGTAGAAATAGATACAGTCAAAGCAAAGGCCAAAGACTGGAATGTCTGGTATTCAGATTCAGATATGACTATGACAGCGCAAGAGATTATCAATAAAGCATCTGAGATGATCAGTAGTGAAGATATAACTCCACAAGACCTAGAGAAGATTGCAAACACAGTCAAGAAAGCAACGGAACTAATTAGAACTATCCAAGGTAAAGATGCAAAGTCTGACAATCAAACAGATAAGAATATCGAAGACCTTCTAAACAAGTTCGAAGAGAAGGCAGTAAATGACTGAGTTCAATGCTAAAGAATATCTAGAACAGTTTCCTAGAGAACTATTGGAGTCCAGCGAAGGTAGAAGAAGACTATGCCGTACTAGACCTATGTTGTTTGCTCTGCTCTATCTGTCTCATCACATTAGTTTTGATGGGAAGCCCCCCGAGTTCTCACAGTTCCATCTAGACCTATTTGAGTATGGGAAGACCCTTGCAGGGGTAGGGGAGACCATAGGCAACGAAAAGACACGTGACGGTTCATCGTTGCAGCGTGACGCATGGTTGGCACCTAGAGCCTCAGGAAAGTCCACGATTCTGTTCACTGTCCTGCCCCTATGGCTGGCTGCAATGGAGCACGTGAAGTTCATAGCAGCGTTCTCAGATAGTGAGAATCAAGCAATCATTCATCTTCAGACATTCAAGTCAGAACTAGATAGCAATGATCTACTACGTAATGACTATCCAGAGTTATGTAGACCGAAGAAGTCTAGAGCAACCAACAAGTATGTATCTCAGTCTCAGATTATGATTCAGCAAGATAATGGTTTCATCTTCACTGCTAAAGGTATCGATAGTCAGTCATTGGGCATGAAGGTGGGAGTGAAAAGGCCAGAGGTTATCATCTGTGATGACATTGAAAGTCTTGATTACTCCGTTAGTGCTGCAAAGTCTCGATTGAATACGTTATTGCATGGTGTATTCGCATTGAACTACAAAGCAAAGATCATCATTGTTGGCACTTGTCCTATCGCTGGTGGCATTTTGGATAGTCTCAGGACAGTCAACGATCAGTTGCAGCAGTACAAACACAGGTTGTCACAAGTAGATAACGTAGTTGAAGTTGATGATCCCAAAGATGCAGGTAGAGAAGATGTGTCGGAAGTTGCTACATATCTACAAGATGTAGAGCAACTAGACGAAGTTTCGCAGACACAAGTTGACGAACTTGTCAACAGTCAAGTTCAGAAAATCGATGTTAAATCAGATGAGCATATCGACGCTACATCTACAACAACTAACTACATGAACCCGATTTACCCTAGGGGTTTTGAAGATCAACTAGACAACGATCTAAAATGGGTAATTCAGTATCAGATCGCAGTTCATCACTACCTGCCTATTGTAGAAAACAATGGAATAGAACAATCTCTTTGGCCTAGTCAGTGGTCGTTGGATTACCTCAAGTCCATTCAGCACACCAGAGACTACGCAATGAACTATCTGAATCGTCCTGTCTCAATGGATGCAGGGTATTGGGCAGATGACGATATTGAGATTGAGCCAGCAGATAACTATGACAAAGTACTTCTAAGCGTTGATCCGGCTGTATCGACCAAGAAGACCGCTGACTTCAGCGCATTCGCTGTCATTGGCACGAGAGACAATCAAATCTACGTTATCCATACAGAGCAACTCAGAGGCTCTCCTGACGAACTGAGAGCAGTCACAGAGCGTTTGATTGCTGATTATGACGTTCAACTGGTGCTTTGGGAAAAGAACTACGGAGATACGTTGTGGAAGGCTGTACTTGACGGCATCAAGTGCAAGATTCGCTTCATTCGTAACAGCGACAAGAAGGAAGCAAGAATCACGCAATCGCTCGATGCCTATAAGCGTGGAAAGGTCAAGCACTCTAAGTCAATGCTCTTACTTGAAGAACAGATGACCTCCTTTCCTAACGTCAGACACGATGACTTGATTGACGCTGTAGCAACAGGTGTCAACTACTTCTCTACCAATAGAGCAAAGCCAATTATCAAACAAGCAAGTTACATATAGCACTAACGTCTTTTGGATAGGAATAATGCTAAAATAGAAGGAAATAATAAGGAATCTAACTAACTATGACAGAAATCAACGAAAGCGGACAAGGTCCGCACAAAAGAGATATTGGATCTCTTCTAGCGATTGGATTGAATGAACTTCTAGCCAAACGTGACGATCTAGAAAAAGCAGAATCGTACTACACCGGACAAGCAGCAGAAGTGTTTGCTAGTCCACAAGTGAAGAAGGCACTAAGCAAGTCAGGTTCATGGACATTGAACTTCTCTGCTATTCCTGTCAAGGCAGTAGCAGAGCGTCTAGAGATTCTGGCTATCAAGGCAGATACTAAGCGTGCTACCAAGGTGCTCAATCAGGTGTTCACTCGAAATAGACTGAACATCGAATTGGATAACGCAATTACAGACACTCTTGTCTATGGTCACTCATATCTGACTGTGGCTCTAACCAATGGGCAAGTAGATGTGTTTTCGAATAGCCCATATAACACTCATGCTATCTACAGGGCTGACAACCCTAGAGTGATGGAATATGCCGTACGGCTATGGGAAGAGAACGGCAAGTTCAGAGCCAATCTGTATACCGCTGACGGCATCTATCGTTTCAGCGCTCATACGCTACCTACTCAAGTTATGCCGCAATCATTTGAACTGATAGATCAGTCTGTCAATCCGTATGGGCAGATTCCCGTCTTTGAGTTGCGTACAAGCAAGAATGCAGAGCCGGAGCATAAAGCAGGTTGGGACGCTCAACAGGCGATTCATAAGTTTGTTGCAGCACAGATGAGTTCTTCAGAATACTATTCATTCCCCGCTAGATTCGCTCTGGCAGGCAACACAGAAGCCGCTGACTTTTCGGATACAGAGGCACCAACAGCACTATCAGCGACACCGGGAATGCTAACAATTCTCAATGGTTTCGATTCTGTTACTCAGTTGGATAGCCCTAAGCCTGATCAGTACATCGAACCCATTGACTTCTATATCAGATCGCTTGCAATGCTCACGTCTACGCCATTGACGTACTTCCAGCAGTATCAGAAGAGCAATGTCTCAGGTGACGCAACCAGAGCCACAGAATCAGGCTTCTACCGTAAGTGCAGAGACAGAAAAGCGTACATCGATGCTGCGCTACATGATCTATTCTCATTCGTTCTGGCAATCAATAATCTGTCAGATGAAGTAATTATTGAGTGGGCAGAGATTGAAACCATCGATAATAAGGCTGAGTGGGAAACACGCTACAAGGCATCAATGACAGGTCTTCCTGTAGAGCAGATTCTTCGTGAAGCAGGATATTCAGACGAACAAGTAAACAACTGGAAGGCACAAGGTCTGCTGCCTTTGCTCAATCCAGATACAAATAGACTAGAAACACTAACCAATGAAAAGGAGCAAGACAATGGATGAAATGGAAAAGATGAAAGAGGCACTAGCCAAAGCAAACGAAGAGGCAAAGACTTTCAGGCTAGAGCGAAACGAGTTGAAAACTCAGTTAGAAGAAGCAACGACCAAAGCGACGGAACTAGAAGAGTCAATGAATAATCTTCAGTCGGAAACTCAGCGCAAGACCATTGAGGCACGTTTGAAAGAAGCCAATCTTCCTACTTCATTTGCTAAGTACATGAATGCAGAAGAGATTGATGCACAGATTGAGGAACTACGTTCCACGCAGTCATTCAATGATGATGCCGCCGATAGGCCGGTAGCAAAGAAGCCACAGTCTAGTGCTGAAAAACTCTTCCAACAATTGAATGGCTAATAATATATAATAGAACAATACGTGATGTAACTAATGCCCAATAACGCGATGTTTGGAGGTAAATAACTAAACCAAAGGATAAGAAATGACAATCATTAACGCTAATAAATGGATTCCCGTCGAAAAAGGCGATGAAGTCCTAACAATGATCAACCAGTCATCTGCTGCTGAGAATAGTCTCCGTAGAGCAAATATGGCTAGTGATCTATTTGAAGTTCCAAAGATGGGATCGACAGAAGTACACGTTCTTCAGAAGGAAGAGCAGTATCCAGTAGATACACCGAACCTAGATTCTGTAGCGCTGAAGGCGTACAAGTTCGGTAGCCTTTTCCCGATTGCTTGGGAAGATTCAGAAGACGCAAGACCTGATCTAATCAGTTCACTTCAGATGCAGTGGGCGGGCGACTATGCAAGCAAGTTGGACAACGCTGTATTCGGCACAACTGCTGTTAAGAATGGTACAACCGTACCCTTCGATTCGTTCTACTCAGTGGCTAAGGCTGGTGGTTCCTACACTGCTACCGCTGGCAATTTGACATTCGATCAGATTTCAGGTGCGTTCGGTGCCTACGAGGAAAGCAAGTACTACGCAGAGAGAGATTCAATCATCGTAGCCTCTCCTGCCTTCAAGCAGGCTCTCAGAGGTCTAACTGATGCCAATGGCAATCACATTTTCATTGAGTCTGTATCGGTCGCACAGCCAAGCACCATTCTAGGTGTTCCGGTTCAGTTCTCAGCCGGACTACGCACTTCTGCAACAGCAGAGGTCAATCCAGCAGGTAACCCGCTAATGTTCATTGGCTCAAAGAATGCCGGTGTTCTAGGTGTCCGTTCGGGACCAGAGTTCCAAGTTTCAACTGATGCACAGTTTGAGACTGATACCACGCTATTGAAAGCACGTTCACGTAGAGGCTTTGCCGTCTGCCATGATGGGTTCTCAATGCTAGAACTAACAACTGCATAACAACTAAATAGTAAGTAGGGGAGAGCCGGTGTCAGTATTGGCACCGGCTTTTCTACTAAGAAAGGAACACAATGATAATCAATCAAAGCACCATTGAGAAGGTGCTAACCACAAAGTCAATCAGTTTGACGACAGACACAATCTACATATCGCTATTTGGCAGTTCGTGGAATCAGGCAACATTGACAGGTTCTCTGGCTGAACAGGCACTACAGAATAAGCGTCTAACAGGTTTGGTCTTTGCTGCTGATACTGCTGTCTTCACGGGCTTCACTGGATCGTTTCAGTACGTAGCAATCCATAATGGAACTGACCTAATCGGCTATCAAGATGTAGGACTACAAACGGCAGACAACCAAGATGTGACTGTCGATTGTTCGGGAATGATCAGGTTTGCTCTCATCAGTTGAGGCTGATCAGCCGAACGTATACGTACATAGTGGTTTAGGAACTGGTGTTGTTGATACTGCGCCTTTGTGGCCTACCACCATTGTTGTGGATTCTGCTTGGTCTAGAAGTAGAGACCAGACTATTGAGTTTTGGTTCAAGCAAGAGTCTAACTCAACAACTAGTTATTGTGTACTGTCTGTTGGCTCTAGCAATACAAGAAGAATGATTGTCGCAGTCAATAGGTCTAACCATGCGAGTTATCCCGGCAAGGTGTTCTTTTCGTTTTCTGGCGCTTCTGGTAGTGCAAGTCTTTATTCTGCGAATCGGTATGACGATGGGCAATGGCATCATTGTGTTATTGAGATTCTGCAAATAGGAGGGTTCGTCAATCTCTACTTCTACTTTGATGGAGTGTTAGAGAGCAATCACTATCGTGCGTATCCCTTCAGTTTCGGGGCTTGGGGAAACACGACGATTGGCGACTGTGAGAGGTTTATTCCCGGCTACGTTATTCAGGGTTCGCCAATCGATGAGATTGCTTTGTACGACCGTGTTATTGATGACGAACGGAAACTTGCTCACTACAACGAAGTTATGTCCGGTCCTCCCGGTCCTTCTGTAGTCATTGCCGGACAGGTGAACATTAGTGGTTCTGTGAAGACCAACAAACTAGTGCGATTAAACACTGCACAGTTTGACGTAGACGGCTTCATTCGTACTTTGATACTCAAAGACCCATTGCCGTTTTCCATTACCTCACAGATCGATATATTCGGCAATGTGAAGGCTGCTATGGCAGGAAAAGCGGTAGCAACGTCTACCAGAATGCAGAGCAATGAGTTAGATACAATAGTACAAACAGGGATAGGAATAAGATTATGAAGTTTAGAGTGAATCAAGATGTGGCTAGTCCACTAAAGATTACGGTAAGAGATGAGTGGGGGAATCTAAAAGACCTTGCTGGCTATACGTCTGCAAGTGTTGATGTGATTGATCCCTACGGAACTACAACTGTTGTCAATGCTACTAAGTCTGGAAGTGTGGTTTCTGTATACCTTCCCCCGCTAACAATGGCGGGAGAGTGGGAACTATATCTAGGTCTATGGAAGAACAACAAAGTAGATTACTCACAAAGAATAGGATTTGAAGTGGAATGAATATAGATGATGTAAAGAGACTGACTGGTATTGCTACCAATGAAGTCAAGATGAATCAGGCTAAGGCTGTAGTTGAAACCTTCATTGGAAGGATTGAGTCAGAGATTGCCGGAAGAGACCTTGAATGGTTTGAACGCATGGTTGCTTGGCAGGTTGCGTACATGACAGAAAACGACATATTCACCACTGCCAATGTTGAATCAATCAGGCAGGACGATTCTACAGTCAAGTTCAATAAGAACTTCAGTGTTAGCCCTCTAGTGATTACGGCTACTCGTCATCTGTCTTGGAAGGTAGCGGTAGGGCAAGTTCAAATGAGTCCGTGGGTAAGCCATAGGGCAATACCGGAGTGGTATCTATGGTGAAGTATCTGGGAACCGTTGACGTGTACCTAAAAACGTACGAGTGGAACGCTGATGCTGGTTCTATGGAAGTTGATTGGGACTATGCCAATCCTGAAACCATCAAGTGCAACGTCGCGGAACTGAACCCTGACAACGTTCAGGAACTGTTTCTCAACTCTGGATACCAGTACACAAAGACGATCAAGTTAGAAACAGATGTTTCGTTAGACCTATCTAGTCGTATTGGGAACATTCGTCTAGATGAACTTGTCTATGACATGGTTTTCAACATCGACAATGTTCAACCACGTATTGACTATAGGGGCAAGATCATCGGCTATCGCATAATCTGTAGGTCAACTAATGTATAATAGTAGTTGGTAGTTTAGTCATATTCTACTAACGGCATACCTTCGGGTAGTCCTCCTTTTCGCAACACCCCCGCTTCATGGCTAGCGGGGGTGTTGTTGTTTGTATTTATCTTGGTTGCGTAGAACTATCGCCATTTCCTGAAGTAGCGTTTGGTCCAGTTCGTCAAGGTCGGACACATCTAGCATCCCTTCCTGTGCCTCAGAAAGTAGTCGCACAATTTTTGATTCTGGCGTGTTATTCGCTTGAAGTACGTTTCGCGCGTCCAGTTGGAGTGCCCGCGCCATCTTGAAGATATTTTCGTCGTAGGTGCGGTTCTTGCCTCTCAGCGCGTTCCAAATCGTATTCCTTGTAACTCCGCTCAGTTTTGCTAATTTGTCAACGGTCAAGTTCTGCTGTTTCCTGGCGTCATCAATCATCTTTACAGCGGGATTCAACTCGTTCATGTTCACGACGGTATCGCGTCGGCAGTGGCTCCGTGCGGGTTCCCGGCGCGTAGGGTTTGCGCAGGTCAGAGCCTCTGTGGCGATTCTGGTTGCGAAGGACGGTAGAAGCCGTGGAACGACATGCCGATATTGTCGGTGCGGAGCCCGGACACCGCTACAGGGTCCCCGGCCTCCACGATCTGACCGTTGCCGATGTACATGGCGACGTGGCCGTCCCAC
>Ga0194138_10000903_pt1 | contig 14201 bp, 12 predicted proteins | sample TARM_MetaG_T2_14_FD_134022 | JGI IMG/M metagenome (GOLD analysis project Ga0194138, IMG submission 134022) | Freshwater microbial communities from Pennsylvania, USA, analyzing microbe dynamics in response to fracking - TARM_MetaG_T2_14 (version 2) | ecosystem: Environmental > Aquatic >...
GGGACAAATGCTTGGCGTATTTTGCGACCTTCTTCAATTCTAATCGGAATGTTCTGAAGGTTTGGATCGGTACTACTTAGTCGACCCGTTTGCGTTAAAGTTTGAACAAAACGCGTATGGATTTTACCGTCCCCTTTAATATAAGGTGGTAACCCTGCTAAATAAGTTCCTTGTAACTTAGATAAAGTTCGGTACTCAAGAATTTCATCAATAATTGGATGACTACCTTGCAATTTTTCTAAGACATCTGCTGCAGTACTATAGCCTGTTTTTGTCTTTTTAATAACAGGTAGATTTAATTTTTCAAATAAGATAACACCTAATTGTTTGGGTGAATTTACATTGAACACTTCTCCAGCATGTTCATGGATACTAGTTTCCATTTGAGCTAAAAGCTTAATCATCTTCTCATTACGAACCTCAAGCACTTCACGGTTGACCGCAATTCCACGAATTTCCATATCCGCTAAAATAATGGCTAATGGCATTTCGATTTCTTGGAATAACTCTAACATATGTAGCTCTGATAATTTTGCTTTTAAAGGTTCCTCTAATGCTACCATCGTAATAATTTTATTTGCCAAGTGTTGGTTAAAGACTGAATTATCTTTAGGAACAGCTTTCTTTGCACCTTTACCATAAACTGCCTCATCATATAAAACGATACTTGGTACATCGACAATGCGCACAATATCTGTCAATTCTTGCGCATTATGCACATCAATTAAATAAGTCGCGATCAGAGTATCAAAGCTAATACCATTGAATTCAGCTCCTAAATTCGCGGCAATAACTCGCTCTCGTTTACTATCAAGCGTTACTTTTACATGATCTTTTGAAGATAGCCAATCTTTGAACAGCTCACTATTATACGCGACTTCTTCGCTGGTAATATAAACTTTTTGCTCTTTTATATCTGCCCAAGCTATTCCGACTACCTCACCAAAATGGTAGTTATCTTCTAACATTTCAGTATAAAAAACCGCTTTAATAGGCAAATGTTCTGCTGCGATTGCTTCTAAGCATTCAATTTCATATTGCGGTAATTGAGCAGCGGCTTCTTCATGACTACTCGTATCCGTCATTTCACCCTGAAGAGCTTTTAAAGCTACGTTAAATTCCATTTGACGGTAAAATTCCATTAATTCATCAATGTTTCGTCCTTGGTAGAAAGTGTCTTCTAATGTGATTTCGAGCGGTGCATCATGCAGAATGCGTGCTAAGTCTTTACTCATAAAAGCTTGTTCGCGGTCGTTAATAATGTTTTCTTTCATTTTTGATGCTTTTAATTCATCTAAATTTTCATACATATTCTCGACAGAACCGAATTGATGTAACAACTTCAGTGCTGTTTTCTCACCAATCCGCGTGATACCAGGATAATTATCCGAGCTATCGCCCATTAGGCCCTTCATGTCAATAATTTGCTCAGGCGTTAAATCATATTTCTCACGAATAACTTCAGGTGTATATCTTTCTAATTCACTCACTCCTTTGCGAGTGATATAAACAGTTACATGCTCAGAAGCCAATTGCGTTAAGTCCTTATCACCTGAAATGATAATAACTTCATCTTCTGGCTCAGATTGATAAGCCAATGTGCCAATCACATCATCTGCTTCATAGTTTAAAATATCATAATGAGTGATTCCATAAGCATCTAATAACACCCTGAAATATGGCATTTGTTCTTTAAATTCACTAGGTGTTTTTTGTCGTCCACCTTTATACTCCTGATATTTAGCTGTTCTAAATGTTACTTCACTCTTATCAAATGCCACTAAAACGTGTGTAGGTTCAAATTGTTTTAAAACATCATCTAACATACGATTAAAGCTAAACAAAGCATTCGTATGTAGACCTGCTTTATTTTTAAAGTTTTCAATATTAAGAATCGAATAGAAAGCTCTAAAAGCTAAACTACTACCGTCAATTAACATTATTTTACGTTTCGCCATAAACTCTCTCCTGTTCTTCTTGCCTGTTCTTCTTTAATGATACGAAAAGGCCAACGAGATATTAATTCTATCCTTCGTTGACCTGTTGACTTTTATAATTTATTAGGCGTCAGTTGAGCATAAGACGCTTCAAATTGACGAGCAATTTGATCAATGTCTCCTGCTCCCATAAACAAGATAACTGCGTCTTGATATTTCATTAAAGGTGATAAGTGTTCACTTGATATGATTTCAACATCCTCTTTAATTAAATTAGCTAAATCTTGAATTTTAACCTCACCCTTAGCTTCACGAGCTGAGTTAAAGATATCGACTAAATAGACTTCATCAGCTAAGTTTAATGCTTCTGCAAATTCATTCAGTAACGCTACAGTACGACTAAACGTATGCGGTTGGAAAATTGCGATTACATCGCGATTTGGATATTTTTGCTTAGCAGCATCAATTGTAGCGCGAATTTCTGATGGATGGTGCGCATAATCATCAATTAAAGTTAAATCATGTACCTGTTTAACGGAGAAACGACGTTTTACACCACCAAACATTGCTAGATGCTTTGCAATATCCTCCGCTTTAAAGCCTTCTAAGTACAATACCATAATAATCGATAAAGAATTTAGAATATTATGTTCGCCATAAGCTGGTAAATGGAAACGTCCAAACAACTCACCTTTAATGATCACATCAAAATCAGACCCATCAATTGTGCGTTCAATCGCTTTAGCATAAATGTCAAATTTTGAATTGAATCCATAATAGTAAACCGGAACATCGGCTTCTAGAGTAGGTAAATATTCATCCTCACCACAAGCAACAATTGCTTTCTTAGCTTGAAGTGCAAATGTTTGAAATGCATGAAAAACGTCTTCAATCGAACGATAATAATCCGGATGATCAAAATCGATATTGGTAATAATCGCATAGTCTGGTTTATAAGCTAGAAAATGACGCCGATACTCACAAGCCTCTAATGCGAAGTAACTTGAAGATTCATCACCAAACCCAGTACCATCGCCAATTAAATAACTTAACGGCGCAAGACTTTTCAAAGTATGTGAAAGTAATCCAGTTGTTGATGTTTTCCCATGCGATCCTGTTACGGCAATACTTGTATATTGAGTAATTAAGTCGCCAATAAAATCATGGTACCGATGAATCGGTAGGCCTAATTCTTTTGCGCGGACAAGTTCTACGTGATCGTCTCCGAAAGCATTCCCTGCTATGATTGTTTGACCTGCCTTAATATTATCCGCGTCAAACTCCAACATTGTAATGTTTTGGTTTTCTAATTCTTGTTGTGTAAAGAAATATTTGCCAATATCACTACCTTGCACTTGATAACCTTCACCATGAAGAATCAAGGCCAAGGCACTCATCCCAGATCCTTTAATTCCGACAAAATGATAGGTCGTATCTTTGTTTATCATTTAAATTGTTCCTCCTAATGTTCAAACAGTAAAAACGTATCTTTTGTTTTTACTAATCGTTTCGCAAGTTCCCTTATTTCTTCCACATCTTCATTGCGTCGCTCATTACCTTTATAAGGTTTAGGAAGTTCTGTCGGTTGAAAGACTGGCTGTGGCTTTTTATCTATGAATGTTTCTTGCTCATAGTTCGTCTTCTTAGATGTTTCATTAGTTTCTTGCTTATCTTCTTCTAACATGGCTTCATTTTCAAATACTGGTTCTGTTTCAACTCTTATAGGTCGATTCGGTTTACTCGGCTGGTTCATCGGTTGTAACTGATGTTCTTGCATCGCATTTACTAAAGAAGCTCGGTCAAGTTGATTTCTTTGCTTATCTTGTCTTTTTAGAAAGGGTATTTGATAGTCATCCTGCGGTGTTGCACTTAAAGCTCGTTGATTACTAACTTGTGTTTGTTTCTGAGTCACCTGTTGAATTTGTTCAAGCACTTGTTCCTCAAAATTGCTTTGTTGACTGCCATCCTCTTCCATTTCCCCTTGATTAGCTCGTTGGTATTTGCGAGAAGGAAATAACGTACTTTCCTTTCTTTCTGAAAAACCAACAGGCTCATTACGTTCAGAGAATAATTTTTTTCTTTCTTTTAGAGCAGGCTCAAAGCGAGTTTTATCAACATCTCTTTGAGACATTTGATTAAAACGACGTTTCTTTGCCGCATGAGATTGACTTGTTTTATTTTGATTAAAAACTGGTCCATCATATTCTCTCATCTTTGAACCTCCTTTATTGATTAGATTGTTCATTTACAAAGGTTTAGTAAGCAGCCACTACATCAGCTAAAGCTGTGCCTACTGAAAATTGTGGTCTTAATTCCCAAATCCCTGGTAAATCTTCCAAGTGAGCTAAATCTAATTCACGTGTTGAACAAATCATACCGAAACTTTCAACGCCACGTAACTCACCAGGCCAAATAATGGTTCCAGAAGGCATTACTGCGCCTGGTTTTGCAACTAGAACATGTTGTCCTTTTGCAATATTACGCGCACCACATACAATTTGTAACACTTCATCTTCACTTACACGAGTTTGAGTAATGCTTAAGTGATCGCTGTCTTCATGTGCTTTACATTCTTCAACATAACCTACAACTAATTTAGGTGTATTATCTACTTCAATTACTAGATTGAAACCAGCAGCATTAATTAATTCATTAACTTTAGTTAATTGCTCCTCTGTTAATAAAACCGGACCATTGTCACTAATTTCAAAAGTTTCAGAGATATTAAAGATATTTACCGCTACCGTTTGATCATTTGTACGGTCCTTAATTAAAGTAATATTCTGTTTAGATTCTGTCACGACGTGATCGTCTGAAATTGTTCCACTTGTCAACATTAAGACATCGCCTACTGCTTGTTTGTTATAAAACGCTAACCACATTTGTTATATAGTCCTTCCTTGTGTTAAATAATTTATCTATAGCCTTACTATTCTACTACATTTATTAGCTATTTTGAAGAATAGTTTCTAAAGTTGTCCGATCAAATGTCGTAACTATTTGTTTCACCATTTCGCGTGCTGCCTCATAATCCGAAATTCTAAATAAGGTTTGGTGGCCATGAATATAGCGACCCGCTACTCCTATGACAGCACTTGGGACTCCCGCATTCATGACATGAGCTGCCCCAGCGTCAGTTCCACCTTTAGAAAAGAAGAATTGATATGGGATATCATGTGTTTCTGCAGTATCTAATAGATATTCGCGCATGCCTTTATGTGTAATGTGTCCAGGATCTTGAACTCTTAATAGGAAACCTTCTCCTAATTGACCAAATTCTTCTTTCTTACCTTCCGAATCATTAGCTGGCGAACAATCGACTGCTAAGAATACATCGGGTTGAAATTCATGAACAGCACCTTTAACGCCGCGTAACCCTACTTCTTCTTGGACGGTTGCGCCCGCAATTAAAGTAGACGCTAATCCAAAATCTTTAACAGCTTCGAGCGTTTCTAACATAACAGCGCAACCGTAACGGTTATCCCACGCCTTCGCAATGATATTCTTTTTATTCGCTGAATAGATCGTTTCTGTTGCTGGTACGATAGAATCACCTGGTCTAACTCCATATTCTAATGCTTCTTCTTTAGATTCAAAACCTGCATCAAATAAGATATCTTCTACTTTTAAGCTTTTAACACCATCTTGTCCTCTTAATAAATGAGGGGCAACAGAACTAGAAATACATACATAGTCTCCTTGGCGTGTTTGAAGTGTATAACGTTGCGCTGAGACGCTATAAGGATTCCAGCCTCCAATTGGCACAACACTTAATAGTCCGTTCCCTGTAATCCGACTCACCATAAAGCCAACTTCATCCATGTGAGCAGCTAGCATAAGTTTAGGCGCCGAAGTATCTTGGCTACGTTTAATCCCAAAAATGTTCCCTAATCCACTTATGTTGACTTCATCTACTAGTGGTGTCATTTGTTCTTTTAAATACTGGCGAACGTGCCCTTCATTACCAGAAATCCCTTGTAATTCCGTTAAGTCTTTAATTAATTTAAATGTTTTTTCTTCCATATATCTGTGACAGATTAAATCTGCCGCCTCCTTTTCAACAACAATATTCATCTGTATATCTACTTCATTTTTACACAAAGCCCTTGTAAAATCAATGTTTTGCTCTTTAAGATATCCTTCCAACCCTTTAAGAATTTTTAATACTTATTGCTAATAAAGCTTTTGTTTTATTTCACAGAGTGCCAAAAATAATGGTACAATGAGTGTTACAAACTTGGGGTTTCTAGAAAAAATCCGAAACCCTTAAATTAAATTCAGCTATTTTCTCTTAATTACACAGCCATACTTTACATGGCTCAGCGACCTGTTTTCCAAAGCAATATGAAGGGGGAAACCCATCGCTACTAATCGAATCGCTTGAGGTGAAATTGAGCGTACGAAGTAGTCAGCACCTATCCGTTTCAGCTAGAAAAGCACGACCGTCACAATCATCAATAGAGCTTAATAAGCGACCTCAGCCTTCGAAACAATAAGCTGAACGAACCACAGAACATTTAAAAAACAAGATAAATTTTATAATAAAAAAAGGAGTGTCAAGATGTTAAACGAACGACAAAACAACTTAAAAGAAGCATTACTTCTTACAACTGGTATCATATTAGGGGCTGCTACCGTGATTTTTTATAAAGAAAACAAAACAGTTAATGCTGGTAAAGCCTTAAATCAAGTACGTCAAATCTTTAAGGCTCAAGGACCAATTGAAGGCTCATGGATTGATTATGAACCTGTTGCATACGAAGCTTATGAAAGTAAGCCTCTAGTTTATATTGGTGGTATTAGCCGCATTGAAAACAATAAAGTTGTAACCTATCAATTCGCATGTGATATTTATACTGGAGACATTCTAGACACATTTATTGTCTCAACCGATGACAAAAAGTCACAATTATATTAATTTTCCTTTACAAAAAGGCTTGACCATAGCTTTTGACGTGATACAATATAGTTTCGTGATTAAATACACTTAACTGTATTAAGAATATGATGAAAGGAGCTCTATTATGGCTTTTAAGGAGAAAGAAGATTGGCAATTGCATCCGATTGGTGGAAACACCGGGCAAGCCTACATGGGTGTGAAAAGTAATGAGAAAGTCTTTCTCAAACGTAATACTTCTCCCTTTATCGCTGCTTTATCTGCTTCAGGTATCACTCCAAAGCTAAGATGGACACAGAGAACTTACTCTGGAGATATTTTAACTGCCCAAGATTGGACTGAAGGTGATTTGCTGACTAAAGAGAATATGGCAGATACAGAAGTTATCAAATTAATCAAAGATATCCATGAGTCAACTTACTTATTGAATATGCTGAGATTCGTTGAAGGCAACGTGTGCCGACCACTTGATCTCATTGATTTATACTTCAATGATTTAGCACCGTCACTACAAAACCACCAATTCTTCAACCAAGTCATTCATGACTTAGAAGATTCAATCGATGATGACTTCTACTCAGTAGATTATGTTGTTTGTCATGGTGATTTAAACCACAACAACTTTTTAGTAGCAGCTGATAAACAACTATACTTGGTGGATTGGGATAACGTCCGCGTCGCTGACCCATTAAGTGATATTACCTTATTGTTAGTTCAGTACTTCCAACCAAGTGAATGGATGGATTGGTTTGATGCTTATGATTTTACGGTAACTGACAGTTTTTATAAACGTGTTAGATGGTATAGCATCATCAACTGTTTATTCTTAATCAAACAATATTTCAACGAAAATCGTCAACATAAATTAAATGAAATTGTGTTATTGTTAAAAAGTATTTACGAGCAATAAGCACTCGTCGCAGCACAGACAAGGAGATTATCTAACTATGCGTTTAAGACACAAGCCATGGGCTCAAGATAAATTAAATGAGTATCCCCATTTTGTCCCTCAAAAACCAGAAGAACTACTAGGCAAATGGCAAACGCGTTTTGCAAAAGAACAGCCAATCCATCTAGAAGTTGGTTCTGGTAAAGGTCGTTTTATTGTAGAAATGGCCAAAGCTCACCCAAATATTAATTATATTAGTATGGAATTACAAACGAGTGTAGTTGTTTCAGTATTAGAATTACAAATCGAAGCTCAATTACCAAATTTACAAATCGTAAATGGTGATGGCCGTGATTTGTCTCAATATTTCTCATCTGGTGAATTGGACCGTGTTTACTTAAACTTTAGTGACCCTTGGCCGAAAAAACGTCACGAGAAACGACGTCTCACTTCTCCAGACTTTCTACGTCAATACCAAGCAATCCTTAAACCGCATGGTGAAATTCATTTTAAAACTGATAATCAAGGTTTGTTTGAATACTCACTTTCAAGCATGTCGCAATATGGCATGTCATTTAAGCAAGTTTGGTTAGATTTACATGCTTCTAATTATGAAGGTAACATTATGACAGAATACGAAGAAAAATTCTCTTCAAGAGGCTCTCGTATTTATCGTCTAGAAGCTAATTTTAAAGTAGAATAAACAAAAAACTCGCCACTACATCAGTAGTAGCGAGTTTTTTATTGCTTTGCACTATGTTTTTCTTGGTAAATTCCTTCATAATGACAAACATGACAAATTTTGCCGAAATGGAATCTCCCTTTTCATCGACACTCTTTCGAAATAAGCCAAATATGAACCCAGTATCTGAATGATATTAAGTCCTCGATTATCGATAACACTGGCCCCAATCACTTAGTCAGAAAGCAAAACGCAATTCTCTCCCACTACAAAATATGTCTTGAATTTACCTCGTTTAAACTTATAAACTTACGCTTCCGTTACCAACTGCATGCGTCGAATGTAATCGTGACGCTGATCATCAGTGGTCAAATCCTAACCATCATATTTTTGGTATTTAGTTCAGCTTCAAGAACCATTTTCTATAAATTAGATAAATGAATACCATTTACCATCAACGTTGAGCCTTCTTGCATTCAACATTCAATGTTTTTTTGTTTATCGGCTACAAATGGTACACTATCTCCTAATAAGTCAGAGAGTTGACACGATTCAATTTCATGATTGACATAAGAATGAACTTTAGCTTGATAGCTAATGTCAACATGTCCCACTCGATTAAACGCTTCTTTGCCCACATGAAAAAAGGCTTCTAATATTAATGGGGCATAATTAACATAAACCTAAAGGTTTTGCAGCACAAATTGTTGTGCATCTAGTTCCTTATTTGTAAAATTCTGATTAATTTTTTGAAGCCTCGACTTAGATAATAATAACGTGAACTAAATGAGGCTGTACTTCTTCAATGTCTACTGCGACCACTTCGATTTGTTACCTTATCAGAAAGGTCGCTTCCATCCATAATTGATGCGAATCCCAATACTATGAAATACCATCCAACGCGATTTAGTGTACTGTTAATTGCTGTAGGTAAGATTAAGCTTGATAAGCCAAAGCTTAAATGAATAAGTGCTCTAATAAAAACATCTACTTTATTTCTAACATCATCTTTTACCATTATACTAAATGAAAATAAATTGATGAACGCCATCAAGATTTGGTAGTAACCAATTGATTTAACCAAAAAAACTGTTGTGAAATCTTGTTCGAGTAGTAACCACGAAGCCACCATCAAATGAGCCGCAGCAACAAACAATTGCATCAAGATTTCCGTTAATCGTCGATTACTTCTTTGCCACATCACTACTTGAACAAATTTGGCACCACCATTTATATAGAGAAATGCAACAATCATTTGCATAAAAAAGATACTTACCCACTCTTGAAATACAAATAAAGACAGGCCAACAATAATCGCAATTAAGCCACGTAAAATTAAATTGAGATTCTCATAGCTCGCTCTCATTGAAGCGCCTCCTTTAATATTTTGTTAGTGTTTTCTTCAGTATAGTTCATTTTATGTGTGTTTCAAGCAATTAAATATTATGACAAACAAAATTCACAATTTCTCCTAATTTACAAACAATACCCCCAAACTACTTTATCGATAGTCTGGGGGGTATTCAGAATAACTCGTTTATTTTTTCTGTGCTAATAGTGTTTCAAATTCATTTAGACGATTTTCAAATACATCTAACGCTGCGTCAATATAATCACTTTGAGTCATATCTAAACCTGCCGTTTTCATTGTATCAATTGCGTATTGGCTACTACCTGACTTTAAGAAACCAAGATATTTCTCTAAAGCTCCCTCTTTAAACGCAAGAATCCAATTAGAAAAGGCAGTCGCTGCTGCAAATCCAGTCGCATATTGGAACACATAATAATTGTAATAGAAGTGTGGAATGCGTGTCCATTCTAAAGCAATTTCTGAATCAGAATTAACTGATGGTCCATAATATTTGGCATTCATTTCACGGTAATTATCTGATAAGAATTGCTGCGTTAAGGGTTGGCCATTTGCATCTGATTCATACATAAAGTGTTCAAATTCAGCAAATTGTGTTTGACGGAACATTGTGCCTTTCAAACCATCCAAGAAATGGTTCAAAATGTATAAGCGTACATGCGGTTCTTGATAAGTTTCTAATAAATAGTTCGTCAATAAATTTTCATTTGTTGTTGAAGCTATTTCAGCTAAGAAAATTGAATAGTCTCCGTATGCATATTCTTGATGTTTATGCGTTAAGTAACTATGCGCACTATGTCCAAGTTCATGAACGAGTGTATATAACCAATTAACGTTATCTTGCCAATTCATTAAAATATATGGTTTACTATCGTAAGTTCCTGAAGAGTAAGCACCACTGCGTTTTCCTTTATTTTCAAACAAATCAATCCAGCGTTCATTAAAAGCTTCTTGCATAATTGACACATAGTCCTCACCTAGCGGTGCTAGAGCTTTCAATGTGATTTCTTTTGCTTCTTCATAATTAAATTTAATCGGTGCATCACCTAACAAAGGTGTATACATGTCGTACATTTCTAAGTTATCTACCTTTAATAATTCTTTTCTTAATGCAACATAACGATGCAATAAACTTAAACGGTTCTCTACTGTTGATAATAATGTATCATACACAGATTCAGGAATATTATTTCTGAATAAAGCCGCTTCTCTTGCTGAGTTAAATCGACGTACTTTCGCTTTATAATTATTCGTTTTAATTTGTGTACTTAATACTGAAGCCATCGTGTTTTTAAATTGATCATAAACACTATAAAAGGCTTTAAATGTATCTTGTCGTACTCGACGATCTGAACTTTCTAACAGTTTTCCATACAAGCTGTGCGTTAGTTGAATTTGTTGACCATTCTCGTCTTCAATTGCTGGAAAGACTAAATCAGCATTATTTAACAAACCAAACGTTTTATTAGCACCATCAAATATTTCACTGGCTTGCGCTAATAATAGCTCTTCTTCTTGAGATAATACATGTGCACGAAAACGTGTTTTATCATCTAACATTTGACGATAAAAAGCTAAACCATCATTTTCTTCAAGCCATTTTGATAAAGTTTCTTCCGGTATAGCTAACAATTCTGGTTCAAAGAACGCAACAGTTTGAGCATACTGACTATATAATTGCATTGCTCTGGCATCAAGAGTTTGATAAGTTGTATTATTCTGATCTTGATCATTTTTCATCGATGCATACACATAGATTTTTTCTAAGGATCTTTGTGTATCAAGTAAAACTTCAATTGCTCCTAATAATTGCTCAGGACTTTCACTTAAGCTACCTTGTACTGCAGCTAATTTTGGAAGTTTTTCTTGCAATTCAGTAAGTTCTTGTTCCCAAGCAGCATCGTCCGCAAACATTGCCGTTAAATCCCATGTGTATGTTTCTTCTACTTGGTCACGCGTTTTAATTTTTTGAGTTGTCATTACCTAACTCCTCCTAAGATTATAGTCTTTAATAATATTACAGAAATAATCTTAACACACCGAATAAATAATTAGAAACTATTTTGCTGTGTTAATACTCGCCACTGCATATTGTTCACTTTAAAGACTAATTTTTTTTCTTTAAATTTCGTTAGCACTGCATCTGATAAATGAGAGTAAATATCTATTGAAATTAAAGGTGAGTTTGCTAGAACAATTTTCTTACTTTCAACTAACTGTTGAATTCCTTTACCGAAATCTTGCGTTGTAAATTGCTCCAACTCAAATTGACTTAAAAGCCAGTAAAACCAAGCTAAACAAAGCCAACCCGGTGTTCTGCACAAAAGAAAATGCCATTTTCCCGTCAACATCCAAGCTGGTAGCATTTGTAGTAAAACTCCTTCTGCATATAACAAACGTATATCATGTTGATAGATTGAGTTAACCATTATTGTTTTTAACTGTCGGAAATAAGTTCTCTGCTTAATAGGCAAACGATAAGTTGAATAATAAACATGATTTAGCAATGGAGCTTGACTGAAATCCCAATAATTCTCCAACGTTTTATTAAGATCAAATCGATGTTCGGCGACTTTAACATTATATAACTCGTATATTAAAGGCATACGAAATTTTAGGACGAGTTCAGCTTGTTTAATATCTAAAGCCCACCAATGAAATCCAAGTTCCTTTGAATAATTTAGCATAGTTTTTAACCAAACTTGTTGGTACCCTAACTTAAAAACTTTATCGTCGATCAGCCAACGGCAATATTTTACTAATTGTAAATAGTTCGTGTGCCGCATTTCGATTTGACTTGCATTAATTGGTACTCGTTGAAATTCCAAAACGTTCGCTACATCCTGTTGAGTTTTGCTATAATAAAAGACATCGGCTATTTGTTGAATATTGGGTAAGTTGTATTCAGTTTGAGCCTTATAACCAGATAATTCGAGATTGTATTTAAGCAAATTCTTTCCTGTCTGATGCTCTATGCTTTCCTTTGTTTCACGTTGAATGCTGTCACTTTGACAACTCGTTATGTGACTGAAATAACCTTTACCATTTTTGCTAATTTTATGACTCAAAATTTGTTGACAATTAGGACAGTAGTAAATAGATTGCTGGCAAATTTTTTTAAAATCATTTGCGTAGATGAGTTCACCTTCACTCGAATAAGCTGCGTACATAAAAAAATCCCCTCCTATGTATAAATACACAATTAGGAGAGGTTTTCTATTTTTTTATTGTTTAAATTTTCGTTAAGTTTTTCTTAGAAATTTAATCCAAAGAATTCTAAGGCATCATCTTCTCTTATTAACGTACCATGTTCAGCTAAAACTGCGTGAGTCGTATGGTGTGTTTCACCATACTCAAGCATCGTTAAAACTTTATGATAAGCAGCTTCGTCCTTAATTGTCATATCTACTTCCGTTACAATTAAATAATAACGTTCATTCATATGATATAAACTAGCAATTAATTTATCAGTTGGCAATTCCCGTGCCATTTTAATAAAATCATCTAGACGGTTAAAGACAATCACTTCATCTTCGTAAACTACGTCGCCATCTTGATCGGCATATTCAGGATTAAACAAATCTAAAAGTGTCATGTGCTTTTCCTCTTCGTCACTTTTGTCCTCAGCAGCCGGCGAATTCTCTTCACTCGTCGTTTCTTTTTTCTTATTACGCTTTTCTTTCTTGCGATCGCGGATTCGTTTAGTTATCTCATCTTCCCAGAATTCATCCATCTCATCTAGGTTGGTACGGCTAATATAAAGTTCTAAACCTTCTGAACTTGGAATAACTTGGAATGTTACCGCCTCTGACTCGTGGAAATGATGATCAACATCAACTTCTTCTAGAATAGAATAAAAGAATTTTTCGATTCTTGACTGATCTCCGATTAAATCGAGGAAATTAATCCCGCGTTCTTCTAAATCATCTAAGCCAATCATCACCTTGATTAAGTTTTCATTTATACGTTCCATTTCCATATCGTCACCCCCCTAATGATTCTACTTCTATTATACAACTAATGCTTTCATAAACAAACTAATTGTCTTACTATCATAGCACTATTTCATAGGCAAATTCAAGACACATTCGCCTCCACTTGGTTATTCTAATACTAATTAGAGTTTATGTAAAGAAAAGCTTTTACTTTTATGATTGTTTTAAAATTATTAATGAATAGTTGATTCTATCTGGTAATCTTCTTCAACACTAGCTAGAATCCTCAGTGCAGCCACACCTAGCTCATTGCATGGCTATACCGTAGCGGTCTAAAGGGCAATCGGCGCAGCTTGCTGTGATTTTGATCGGAGCGAATTAGTCAGAGCCTAGCCGATTGAGCTGGAAAAGACAAACGACAGTGAAGTCTTTGAAAGCGACCACCGCCTTGGTAATGTTATACAATGAGCGCAGTTCATCAATACTACATGA
>Ga0194138_10000906_pt1 | contig 14190 bp, 11 predicted proteins | sample TARM_MetaG_T2_14_FD_134022 | JGI IMG/M metagenome (GOLD analysis project Ga0194138, IMG submission 134022) | Freshwater microbial communities from Pennsylvania, USA, analyzing microbe dynamics in response to fracking - TARM_MetaG_T2_14 (version 2) | ecosystem: Environmental > Aquatic >...
GCGATGCGGCCGGCAAGCTCGGTGAAATCCGGCTGGGCCGAGCGCACGCGCAGACGCCACATCGTGCGCCCGCCGGACTGGATGTCGCTGAGCGTGGCGCCGGCAATGCCGGCGGCCGACAGGCGCCCGAGCGCGCGGTCGGCGTTCTCGCGCGAAGCGAAACTGGCGACCTGCAGCATCAGGTCGCCGACCAGCCCTTCCGCCACCGTCGGGGCAGCCGCCGGAACGGAGGCCGCTGCCGAGCGCACGGCCGTTTCCACCGGCGCTGCGGCATGCGCAGAGGCAGGCACGGGCGACGGCGCGTTTGCCGCCGTCAGCACGGCCGACTTGCCGGTGGCCACGTGCACGCCGCGCTCGCGCATCCACGCATCGAAAGCATCGGCGCTGACCGGGCCACCGGGCTTGGCACTGGCGCGATAACGCCAGCGTTCGTTTTCGGGCACGGTGGCGACCATCGTCGTGGCCGACGCTGCGGCGCCTCGGGCCATCGTGTCGGGCACGGGCACCGCCGTCCGCGCCGGGCGTGCATCGGCAGTACCGGATTTTGCCGGCAAATCGGCCACGAGCCGGTCGATCCGGCTGGGCCCGGCCGTTTTGCCGGTGGCCGGTGCCATTGCCGGCGGGCGACGGCCGGCCTTCGCGACCGTACCGATCAACTTGCCGTCGGTCAGCATGTCTTCCGGCGTCAGCCCCTTCACCTCGACCCGGCCGGTACCATTGAGCGCGATGCCCAAGCGCACCGCGGCGGCGTAACTCAGATCGATCAGGCGGTCGTCGTGGAACGGGCCGCGGTCGTTGACCCGCACGATCACCGACTCGCCGCTGTCCAGGTTGGTCACCCGCGCGAAACTGGGCAACGGCAACGTCTTGTGCGCGGCCGTGTAGGCATACATGTCGTAGACCTCCCGGTTGGAGGTCAGGCGCCCGTGGAACTTGCTGCCGTAATACGAGGCAGTGCCGGTTTCGTCGTAGCCGCGGGCCGAATCCAGCACGGTGTATTGCTTGTCCAGCACCACGTAGGGGCTGCGGTTGCCGTAGCTCGAATGCGGCTCGTCGGTCACCAGCGGCTCGGGAATGCAGGCCACGTCGACGCTGATGCCCGACACGCTGTCGCGCACGCCGGGCGCATACAGGCCGCCGGCCGTGTAATTGCCCCGCTTGGAGGCGTCTTCCTGCGCCTTGGCATAGGGCGACCCCTTGCAGCCGGCCGGCACCGGCTCGGTGGGCCAGGTGGTCGCCACCGGCACGGAGGCCGCATGCTTGCCGCCTGCCTGTGGTGGCGCGCCCTTCTTCGGCACACTGCTGCAGGCCGCCAGCACCAGCGCCAGCATCGACAGGACGAGGGCGCGGGTGCTCGTGTTCATGCGGCGGGGATCTCCTTGCCGGCGATGGCCTGCGAAAGCTGGTACACGGCCATCGCGTACATCTTGGAGTTGTTGTAGCGGGTGATCGCGTAGAAATTGCGGAAGCCCAGCCAGTACTGTTTGCCGTCGCCGCCGTCCAGCGTCACCGGCGTGGCGCGGGCGCCGGCCTGCACCGGGTCGGCCGCGTGGTAACCGCGGTGCGCCAGATCGCCCAGCGTCCAGGTCGGCGTCCAGTCGGCCGGGTTGAATTCCTCGCGGCCGTCGTCGAGCCGCGCCCGGGCGACGACTTCGCCGCCGGCCTGCCAGCCGCCCTTCTTCACGAAGTAGTTGGCAATCGAGGCGAATGCGTCGTCGTAATCGGTGAACAGGTTGCGCTTGCCGTCGCCGTCGCCGTCCACCGCATACTGGCGGTAGCTGGACGGCATGAACTGCCCCAGCCCCATCGCGCCGGCATAGCTGCCGGTCAAGGTGGCCACGTCGAAGCCTTCCTCCTTGCCCAGCGCGAACAACTGCGCCAGCTCGTCGCGGAAGAACAGCTCGCGGCGCACCTCGCGCTCGGCCTTGGCCGGGTCGCCGCTGCGCGGGTAGTTGAAGGCCAGCGTGTACAGCGCGTCGAGCACCCTGTAGCGGCCCGTGTTGGCGCCGTAGCTGGTCTCCACGCCGATGATCGCCACGATCACCTCGGCAGGCACGCCGGTGCGGGCCTGCACGCGCATCAGCTCGTCGCGGTGCGCATCGATGAAGCGGCGGCCGCCATCGATGCGGGCCTGGGTGATGAACATCGGCCGATATTCGCTCCACGGCTTGACCCGCTCGGCCGGCCGGGACATCGCCGCGACCACGCTGTCGAGCACCTTGGCCTGAGCCAGCGTGGCTTCGATCGCGGAAGGGTCGATGCCGTAGCGAGCGGCGGTATCACGCACGAACGCGGCCCGGGCCTGAGCGAACGGCACCGGTGCCAGATCCACCGCCGGCTGGGCCTGCGGCGTCTCGGGCGCGGCTTCGGCGGGGGCGGTCTTGTGGCCGTGATGGCCGTGCTTCGGCACGACGGCCGCACCGGGCGGCAGACCGGCCTTGGGCGGCCTGCTTGCGCAGGCTGCCAGCGCAAGGGCCAGCAGGCAGACGGAATAGGCGCGTTTCATCGGCACAAGATTACATGCGCATTGTCAGCAATGGCAAACAAGCCCATGAATTCGCGGGGGATTTGTTCCCCGCGAATTCAGCCAACGCACGCCGATCAACGGTAGACCATGCCGCCGTCGATCAACACGGCCTGCCCGGTCATGTAGTCCGAGTCCGGGCCGGACAGGTAGGACACCAGCGCGGCCACGTCGTCCGGGGTCTCGGCCCGGCCCAGCGCGATGCCGCCGACGAACTTGTCGTAGGTCTCGCCGACCTTGGCGCCGGTCACCTCGGCCATGCGCTTGTCGATGTCCACCCACATGTCGGTGCCGACCACGCCGGGGCAATAGGCATTGACGTTGATGCCCGAGGACGCCAGTTCCTTGGCGGCAGCCTGGGTCAGCGCGCGCACCGCGAACTTGGTTGACGAATACACGCCCAGCAACGCGTAGCCCTCGTGCCCGGCGATCGAGCAGGCGTTGACGATCTTGCCCTTCTGCTTGCGTGCCTTGAACTTGGCCGCCGCAGCCTGGATGCCCCACAGCGTGCCCTGCACGTTGATGCCGTAGATCCGCTCGACCTCTTCCTGCGTCACTTCGGACAGCGGATTCACCTGACAGATGCCTGCGTTGTTGACCATGACGTCGAACCCGCCCAGCGTCTTCTCGGCATGATCGACCGCGGCGAACACCTCGTCACGTCTGGAGATGTCGGCCACCACCGTGGTGGCCTTGCGGCCCAGCGCGCGGATTTCGCCGGCGACGGCCTCGATCTTCTCGGCCTTCACGTCCACCAGGCAGATGTCGGCGCCGTCACGCGCCAGACGCAGCGCGATGCCACGGCCGATGCCCTGCCCCGCGCCGGTGACCAGTGCAACCTTTCCTTCTATGCCCATGAGTTGCTCCTTCAGCGGCCTTGCCGCATTGCGGTTACGTATTCCCGCGGCGCACGCAGTGCCGGACTCATTCGCCCAGCGCCTTCACTGCCTGCACCATTTCGTTGAGCACGGCCAGCGCATCGCCGTACACCATGTCGCAGTTCTTCTGGTAGAAGAGCGCGTTCTCGATGCCGGCATAGCCGCGGCCCTTGCCGCGCTTGACCACGTAGATCTGCCGCGCCTGGTCCACGTTGAGGATCGGCATGCCGTAGATCGGCGAACTCTTGTCGGTACGCGCGGCCGGGTTGACCACGTCGTTTGCGCCGATCACCAGCGCCACGTCGGTGGCGGCAAAGCTCTCGTTGATGTCGTCCATGTCGTAGATCATGTCGTAGGGCACGCCGGCTTCGGCCAACAGCACGTTCATGTGCCCGGGCATGCGCCCCGCCACCGGGTGGATGGCGAACTTCACGTCCACGCCGCCAGCCTGCAGCAGCTTGACCAGCTCGAACAGCTTGGCCTGCGCCTGCGCCACCGCCAGGCCGTAGCCGGGTACCACGATCACGCTGCTGGCGTAACGCATCGTCACCGCCGCATCGCCGGCATCGACCGACTTCATCTCGCCTTCCACCGCCTGCCCGCCGCCGGATGCCTCGCCGAAGTTGCTGAACAGCACGTTGGCCAGCGAGCGGTTCATCGCCTTGGCCATCAGGACGGTCAGCAGCGTGCCGGCCGAACCGACCACCATGCCGGCAATCATCAGCGCCGGGTTCTGCAGGGCGAAGCCCTCCAGCGCCACCGCCAGACCGGTGAAGGCGTTGTACAGCGAGATCACCACCGGCATGTCGGCACCGCCGATCGGCAACGTCATCAGCACGCCGAAGGCCAGCGCCAGCACGAAGAACAGCAGCGGCCACACCAGCATGCCGTCACCCGACGCGATGGTGACGCCGCCCAGCACCAGCGTGGCCACGAACACGACGAGGTTGAATTCGCGCTGGCCCTTGAAGCGCCAAGCGCTCTTCATCCGGCCGTCGAGCTTGGCCCACGCGACCAGCGAGCCGGCCAGCGACACCGAACCGATCAGCGCGCCGAGCACGGTGACCACCTGATGCAGCAGGCTGCCGCCTTCGCCGCCGCGCTCGAACAGCACCACCGCCGCCAGCGCCGCGGCCGAACCGCCGCCCATGCCGTTGTACAGCGCCACCATCTGCGGCATGTCGGTGATGGCGACCTTGCGCCCGCCGCGCCACGCCCACGCGCCGCCGATGGCCAGCGCGACCACGGCCAGCAACAGGTTGACCGCGCGATGCGGCTCGGCGGCCGGCTGCACGTCGGCCAGGTACAGGAAGCTGGCCAGCACGGCCAGCGCCATGCCCCAGCCGGCCACGATGATGCCGTGGGTCGCCGTGACCGGCGACGACATCCGCTTCAGGCCGAAGATGAAAAGCAGGACTGCGACGAAACCTGCCAACGCAACCAGAAGACTGGCCATGACCTCACTCCTTCGCGACGGCTGTTGCCGTCGCCTTTTTTTCGCTGGGCTTGAACATCGCCAGCATGCGTTCGGTTACCGCGTAGCCGCCCGCGGCATTGGCCGCGCCCAGCACCACCGCGACGAAGCCGAGAATCTGCCCGACCAGACTGGTGGCGTTGAGCAGCGCATGCAGTGCGCCGACCACGACGATGCCGTGGACGAAGTTGGAGCCGGACATCAGCGGCGTATGCAGGATCGACGGCACCCGCGCGATCACTTCGTAACCGGTGAACGCAGCGAGCATGAACACGTACAACGCGACCAGCCAGCTCATCGAAAGCAGGGCATCCATTTCAGGCCTCCTTCGTTTGCAGCAGCGCGGCGGCCGCCTTGTTGACGATTGCGCCGTCGTGGGACAGCAGCGTGCCCGCGACGACCTCGTCGCTCAGGTCCGGCGCCAGCGCACCGTCCTTGACGATCAGTTCGAGCAGGTTGAGCAGGTTCTTGCAGTACAGCTCGCTGGCGTGCTGGGCCAGCTTCGATGGCACGTTGAACGGGGCCATCACCAGCGTGGGGCCGATCACCGTGTCCTGCCCGGGCACGGCGCCCTCGCAGTTGCAGCCCGAATCTGCCGCCATGTCGACGATGACCGAACCGGACTTCATGCCCTCGATCTGCGCGCGGCTGATCAGCTGCGGTGCCTTGCGGCCGGGCACGTTGGCGGTGGTGATGATCATGTCCGCCTTCTGGATGTGCGCGGTCAGCACCTCGGCGGCCTTGGCCTTTTCCTCGGCGGTCAGCTCGCGGGCGTAACCGCCTTCGCCGCGCGCGTCGATGCCGGTATCGACGAACTTGGCCCCCACCGACTGCGCTTGTTCGCGCGTTTCCGGACGCACGTCGTAGCCCTCGGTCACCGCGCCGAGCCGGCGCGCGGTGGCCAGCGCCTGCAGGCCGGCCACGCCCAGGCCCATCACCAGCACCTGCGCGGCACGCAGCGAGCCCACCGCGGTGGTCATCATCGGCAGGATCCGGGGCAGATGCACCGAGCCCAGCAGCGGTGCGTAGTAACCGGCCAGCGCGGCCTGGCTGGACAGCGCGTCCATCGCCTGCGCGCGACTGATGCGCGGCACGTTTTCCAGCGCGAAGCAGGAGATCTTGCCGTCGCGCAGCACCGGCAGCAGCGCCGGCGCCTTCTGCGGGTAGACGAAGCTCATCAGCCACGCGCCGGGTTTCATCGCGGCCACCAGCGCCGGCGAGGGCGGCTGCACCGCGAACACCACGTCGGCGTTGGCGACCAAGGCTTGTGCGTCATCGACGAACTCGACGTCCTTGTAGTCGCTGTCGCGGAACCTGGCCGCGTCGCCCGCCCCGCGTTGAATGGCGATTTCGGCGCCCAACTTCCTGAATCGCGCCACCTGCGAAGGCACCAACGCCACGCGGCATTCGTCCGCCAGCGTTTCCTTCGGCACTGCAATCCTGAATGTCATGCGGCCACCTCCATACTGAGAACGGTTACGGAGTATGCCCTTGTTTGATGACCGGACGATTGATCCGGATCAACATTCGCCGGATCAGTAGGCCGCGTTCACCGGGCGATAGCCCTTCACCGCCATCGCCACGCCCAGCCCGGCCAGCAACGACACCGCCGAGGTGCCGCCATAGCTCATCAGCGGCATCGGCACGCCGACCACCGGCAGCAGGCCGGAAATCATGCCGCCGTTGACCAGCACGTAGACGAAGAACGACAGGCCGGTGGCGCCGGCGATCAGCCGCGAATAGGTATCGCGCGCGTTGGCCGCGATCCACAGGCAACGCGCCACCACGAACAGATACAGCGCCAGCACGATGGACACGCCGATCCAGCCGAATTCCTCGCTCAGCACCGAGAAGGCGAAGTCGGTGCTCTGCTCGGGGATGAAGTTCAGGTGCGACTGGCTGCCCTGGCCCCAGCCCTTGCCGGTCCAGCCGCCGGAGCCGATCGCGATCTTGGACTGGATGATGTTCCAGCCGGCGCTGAGCGGGTCGTTTTCCGGGTCGCGGAAGGTCAGGATGCGGTCCTTCTGGTAAGGACGCAGCATGAAGAACCAGTCGATCGGCGCAAACATCGCCAGCCCGCCGATCACCCCGCCGAACACCCCGGCGGTGACGAACCACCACCACGACAGCCCGGCCAGATACAGCACGAACACCCCGCTGGCGCCGATCAGCACCGCGGTGCCGAAGTCCGGCTGCAGCATGATCAGGCCGGTCGGCACGCCGATGATCACCGCCGTCACCAGCACCGTGAACAACCGCGGCGGCAACGGCCGCTGGTGCAGATACCACGCCGCCATCATCGGCATGCTGATCTTCAGCAGTTCGGCCGGCTGCAGGTAGAACAGGCCCAGGTTGAGCCACTGCCGGCCGTACTTGCCGGTGCCGATCACGAACACCGCCAGCAGCGGCAACATCGACAAGGCATAGATCAGCGGCGTCCACGCGCGCAGGCGCAGCGGCGAGATCCGCGAGATGCCCCACATCGCCAGCACGCCGACCGCGAAACGCGAGCCTTGCGCCATCACCAGATGCGGGCCGCCGGCGCTGTGCATCACCAGCAGGCCGAACGCCATCAGCGCGCCGAGCGCCGCACACAGCGGCCAGTCGAGCGTGCGCACGAGACGATGCGCCAGATCGCCCAACCAGTGCAGGAAAGCCATCATCGCGGCGGCTCCTGTCCGGCCGGTGCCGGCGTTTGCGGGCCCGGCGCGGCGGCCGGCGCTTCCGGCGCGGGCGCCGAAGCCGCGCCGTCGGCGTGGCGGGCCGGCGCCAGCGGCGCGCCGGTTTCGGCATCGCCCGCAGCGGCGGCCTCCTCGGCCGTCAGCCCCTGCGGCATCTTGCCCAGCAACCACGCATCGAAAATCTTGCGCGCGATCGGCGCGGCCGTGCTGGCGCCGTAACCGCCGCCCTCCACCGCGATGGCAAGCACGATGCTGGGGTTGTCGGCCGGCGCGAAGCCGACGAACAGCGAACGGTGGCGCAGGTGCATCGGCAGGTTGCGCGGATCCACCGCATTGACGCCCTTGCGGCTGACCACCTGCGCGGTACCGGTCTTGCCCGCCATCTGGTACGGCGCGCCGATGCTCACCGCATATCCGGAACCGCCCGGCCGCATCGTGTCCATCATGCCCTCGCGGATCACCTGCAGGTGCGCCTGGTTGTCGGTGATCGGTCTGGGCTCGGCCCATTGCAGCGGCGTCCACGGCGCATCGAACGCGCGCCGTTCCTGCATCACCAGGTGTGGCTCGCGCAGCATGCCGTTGGCGATGCCGCCGTGCGCGCGCACCAGCTGCAGCGGGGTGACCTTCCAGTCGCCCTGGCCGATGGCGATGTTGACCGTATCGCCCGGGTACCAGCGCTCCTTGCGCGATTTGCGCTTGAACTCCGGCGAAGGCAGGATGCCGCCGATCTCGCCGGTCAGGTCGATGCCGGTCGGCTGGCCGAACCCGAACTTGCGCATGTAGTCGTCGAAGCGGGTGATGCCCAGGTCCAGCGCCAGCTTGTAGTAGTAGGTGTTCACCGACTGCGCGATCGACTTGCGCATGTCGGTCCAGCCATGGCCGCCGCGGTGCGAGTCGCCCCAGCCACGGCTCACGCCCGGCAGGTAGAACATGCCGGTGGACAGGATCTTGTCTTCCGGCCGGCGCACGCCGCTGTCCAGGCCGGCCAGCGCGATCAGCGGCTTGAGCGTGGAGCCCGGCGCCACGCCGCCCAGCACCAGCCGGTTGAACTGCGGCCGCGACGGGTTGTCGTTGAGCGCCTTGAAATCGGCATGCGAGATGCCGTTGACGAACAGGTTGGGGTCGTAGCTGGGCAGGCTGACCATGCCGAGGATGTCGCCGCTGCGCGGGTCCATCGCGATCGCCGCGCCCTCGTAGTTGCCGAACGCGGTCACCATCGCCTGCTGCAGCTTCACGTCGATGCTCAGGCGCAGGTCGGTGCCGGCACGCCCGGGCACCCGCCCGATCGTGCGCAGCGCGCGCCCCTCCACGTTGGTTTCCACCTGCTCGTAGCCGATGCGCCCGCGCAGCGCCGGCTCGTAGTACCGCTCCAGCCCGGACTTGCCGACGTGGGTCAGGGCCGCGCCGGCCTCGCCCAGCGATTCCAGATCCTTCTCGTCGACCCGGCCGACGTAGCCGATCACGTGCGCGAACAGGTCCCCGAACGGATAGTAGCGGGTGAAATACGGCACCACCTCCACGCCGGGGAACCGCCACTGGTCCACCGCGAAGCGGGCGATGTCCTCCTCGCTCAGGCGCGGCTTGAGCGTGATCGGGCGGAAACCGCGCGCGCCCTTGCGCGCCGCCTTGAAGCGGGCGATGTCGTCCGCGTCAAGCGGGATCCGCTCGCCGATGCCGGCGATCACCGCATCCAGGTCGCCGGCCTTGTCCGGAATGACGTCGAGCCGGAAGGCCGGCACGTTCTCGGCCAGCACCACGCCGTTGCGGTCGTAGATCAGCCCGCGCCCCGGCACCACCGGCCGCAGCCGGATGCGGTTGGCATCCGAGCGGGTGACGTATTCGGCATGGTCGAGCACCTGCAGCTTGAAATACCACGCCGACAAACCGCCCAGTGCCAGCACGACGGCAAGGAAGCCCACTGCCGCGCGGCGGCGGAACTGTTCGGCCTCGGCCCCCGGGTTCTTCTGCTGGCGATGCGCGAACATGACTCAGTCGCCGCGCCGGCCCAGCCGCACCGCATCGAGCAGCACGAACACCAGCGGCCACAACAGCATGCCCAGCACCGGCGTCCACCAGATCGCCGGCGGCGGCACCGGCTCTCCCAGCAACAGGTGCAACGCGGCCGCGATGACGCGGTCGTTGAGCAGCAGCGCGCCGACCGCCAGTGCCTGCTGCCACGGCAGGAAAAACCGCAAGCGTGCGCGGAAGCGCTGCAGGATGAAACCGAACACCACCAGGCGCAGCGCCTGCTCGCCGAGAATGCCGCCGTACATCACGTCGGCAACCACGCCGCAGACGAAGGCCAGCCCCAGCCCGGCGCGGTCCGGCGTCTCGACAATCCAGTAGGCCAGCACCAGCGCCAGCCAATACGGGCGGTATGGCTGCAGGGCCAGCGGCAAGGGCAGCAGGCCGAACACCAGCGCCAGCACGAGACTGGTCGGCAACACCCATCCGGTGCGGATCCGGCTCATTGCGTTTTCCCGTCGTGCGCCGCCCCATCCACCGGCTTCGCGCTTTCGTCGCGGCCGGCCGGGGCCGTGGTTGCACCATCGCGGGCAGCGGCCTTGGACGGGCCTTCGCTCTCCATCGTGACGGCGGCCCGGGCCGCCGGTGATGCCGGGCGCTTTGCGGCCGAAGCCGGAGGCGCCGTGGCGGGAGGTGCCGCAACCGACGGCCCGGCGGCCTTGCCCGCCCCTGCCGCCGCCGGGAGCGGATCGGCCGGAGCGGCCGAAGGCGGCGCAGCAGGGGACGGCACCGGCACCGGTGGCAGCGAACGCAACAGCAGCACGTCGCGGCCGCGATCCAGCTGCGCGGCCGGACGCAATTCGCCGACGAGAAAGGTGTGGCTTTCGTCGGCATGCACGTCCGTGACCGTGCCCACCGGGAAACCCGCCGGGAACCGCCCGCCCAACCCCGAGGTCACGACCTTGTCGCCGGCCTTGACGCCACTGTTGAGCGGCACGTCGCGCAGCTCCAGCGCATCGCCGCGGCCATAGGCAATCAGGCGCACGCCGCTGCCGACCACCGTCACCGGCACCGCATGGTCAGGGTCGGTCAGCAGCAGCACCGTGGATTGCATCGGCGTGACCGCGATCACCTGCCCCATCAGGCCGCCGGCATCGATCACCGCCTGCCCCATCTTCACCCCGTCGCGGCTGCCTGCGGCCAGCACCAGCCGCTGCTGGGTGGGATCCAGGTCGATGTCCAGGATCGGCGCAAGCTGCACGTCCAGTCCGCCGCGCTCGGCCACGCCGAGCAGATGCCGCAGCTGCGCGTTGTCGGCCACCGCCGAACCCAGCCGCACCAACCGGGCATTGGCGATCAGCAACTGGTTGCGCAGTTCGCGGTTTTCGCGCACCAGCTCGCCGTGGGTCTGGGCGCTGTCGCGCAGGTGTCGCCCCACCTGGCCGGGCAGGCCGACCAGCGCGTAGACCGGCTGCGTGGCCAGCCCGAGGCTGGTGCGCAGCGTCCGCAACCAGCCGGCCTGCCGGTCGAAGAAGATCAGCGCCAGCGCCAGTGCGAGGTAGACGACGAGACGCAGCACGCCACCGTCACCGGGACGGAAGGCTGCGGGAGGGCCGGCATAGGACGACACGATGGGTCGGGACGGGTCGCGGAGACGAAGGTGCGGAACGGTGATGTCAGGCTAACAGCCCCGACGCGAGGTGGCACCGCCCGCCGGGCAAGGCCGCGGCGTTCGCCCGCATGCACGGGCGAACGGGCGACGCGGGTCATTCCGGCGCGAAGAACTCGTTGCCGTGCATGTCCACCAGCTCCAGCGCGCGGCCGCCGCCGCGGGCCACGCAGGTGAGCGGATCGTCGGCCACCTGCACGTGCAGGCCGGTTTCCTCGGAGATCAGCCGGTCCAGGTCGCGCAGCAGGGCGCCGCCGCCGGTCAGCACGATGCCGCGCTCGGCGACGTCGGCGCACAGCTCCGGCGGGGTCTGCTCCAGCGCCAGCTTGACCGCCGAGACGATGCCCGACAGCGGCTCGTGCAGCGCTTCGAGCACCTCGTTGGAATTGATCTTGATCATCTTCGGCACGCCCTCGGCGAGGTTGCGGCCGGAGATTTCCAGCTCCTTCACCTCGGGCAGCGGATAGGCGCAACCGATCTCCAGCTTGATCCGCTCGGCGGTGGCCTCGCCGATCAGCATGCCGTGGTTGCGGCGCACGTAATTGGTGATCGACTCGTCGAAGCGGTCGCCGCCGATGCGCACCGATTGCGAGTAGACGATGCCGTTGAGCGAGATCACCGCCACCTCGGTGGTGCCGCCGCCGATGTCGATGACCATGGAGCCGCGCGCCTCGGTCACCGGCAGGCCGGCGCCGATCGCGGCGGCCATCGGCTCTTCGATCAGGTACACGTCGCGCGCGCCGGCCTCCTCGGCCGACTCCTTGATCGCGCGGCGCTCCACCTGGGTGCTGCCGGCCGGCACGCACACCAGCACGCGCGGGCTGGGGCGCAGGAAGCGGCTCTTGTGCGCCTTCTTGATGAAGTACTTGAGCATCGCCTCGGTGTAGGTGAAGTCGGCGATCACGCCGTCCTTCATCGGCCGGATGGTGGTTATGTGGCCCGGGGTGCGGCCGAGCATCTGCTTGGCCTCCGCGCCGACGGCGGCGACCGAGCGGGTGCCGCCGATCGCGCGGTCCTGGCGCACGGCGACCACGGACGGCTCGTTGAGCACGATACCCTGGCCGCGCACGTAGATGAGGGTGTTGGCCGTGCCCAGGTCGATGGACAGGTCGTTGGAAAACATGCCGCGCAGTTTCTTGAACATCGGGGGAATTCGGATCCTGGAAGGAATGCAGCCGGAAGGCGCCGCCCCTGCTCGGCGGCAGGTCGCCGCTGGCGGAATTCTGGGCAGAAACACGGCCGTCTAGCCTAGCAACCCGCCCTTTGACCGGCAAGGAAATTATCGCAGGAACAAGGCCTTGGCCGCCCCGGGCCATTGCGCTTCTGGCCCTGACGGTGTGCAACCGTTAACCTTTGCATTCCCGCCGTCCCCGCCCGGCGCTGCCTTCCGGCACGCGCGGCGGGCGTTCGCCCTGCACAGGTTCCAGAAAACGCCGATGTCCGCCCTGATCTGCGGTTCCCTTGCCTTCGACACCATCATGGTGTTCCCGGACCAATTCAAGAACCACATCCTGCCGGACAAGGTCCACATCCTGAACGTCTCGTTCCTGGTGCCGCGCATGCGCCGCGAGTTCGGCGGCTGCGCCGGCAACATCGCCTACAACCTCAAGCTGCTGGGCGGCTCGCCGGTGCCGATGGCCACGGTCGGCCAGGACTTCGGGCCGTACCGCGCCCATTTCGAGGCCGAGGGCATCGACCTGTCGCAGGTCAAGGTGATCGACGAGCTGTTCACGCCGCAGGCTTTCATCACCACCGACCACGACAACAACCAGATCACCGCCTTCCACCCCGGCGCGATGATGCGCAGCCACGAAAACCACGTGAAGGACGTGCCGGACGTCAGCTTCGGCATCGTCGCCCCGGACGGGCGCGAGGGCATGATCCAGAACGCGGCCGAGTTCCTCGAAGCCGGCATCCCCTTCATCTTCGACCCGGGCCAGGCCATGCCGCTGTTCAACGGCGAGGAACTGCGCGCCTTCATCGAGCAGGCCGACTACGTGGTGGTCAACGACTACGAGTCCAACCTGCTCCAGCAGCGCACCGGCTGGAGCGAGAAGGACATCATGCAGCGGGTGAAGGCCTACATCGCCACCCAGGGGCCGCGCGGCGTGCACGTCCACACCGCCGAGAAGAGCTACCAGATCCCGCCGGCGCACGAGCGCCGCGTGGTCGACCCGACCGGCTGCGGCGACGCGTTCCGCGCCGGCCTGATCTTCGGCATCGAGAAGGGCTACGACTGGCTGACCATCGGCCGCATGGGCAACCTGATGGGCGCGCTGAAGGTGGAACACCCCGGCACGCAGAACCAGCGCTTCGACTTCGACGGCTTCAACGACCAGTTCAAGCAGCAGTTCGGCTACTCGCTGCTGTAAGCCCTCGCCGGCGGCTGGCCGGGCAAACGCCGGCCCTCGGCGGCAGCCGTCGGCGCCGGCATGTACCGGCCTGCCTCACCAGCCCGGCATGCGCTCGGGCAGCACGCCGCCGGTTTCGAACACCGCCGTCTTCGTGCCCGTGTCGCGGGTCCGGAATGCGACCCGCAGCGCCTTGTTGGCCCGCGCCAACTTCCACAGGCGCTTGTCGTCCTCGATGAACATGGCGATGGCCTCGTCGGTCTTCGGCCGCCAGGCTTTCAGCGCAATCGCCTTGCCGTCGTCGCCGGTCACCTCGACCTTGCAGCCGGCATAGCAGGCCTTGGCGAAATCGCCAGCCTGCAGCACCAGATAGCTGCTGCGCTTCCACGCCGGATGGTCGCGGAACACCAGTTGCACGGTGCGTTCGCCGCGCCCGTCAACATCCACGCCGGTCTTGCTGTCGATCATCGCCGAATACTGCGTGCCCCCCTTGCTGCCCTTGGCCGGCGCCACCGGCACCTGCACGTAGCTCCACAGCGAGGACAGGCGGTCGGCTTCGCGTTTGGCCTCGGCCCTGGCCTTCACCTCGGCGAACGTCGGCTCCACCCGTGCGGCGGCTGCGGTGCCGGCGTAGTTCTTCAACAGCGC
>Ga0194138_10000907_pt1 | contig 14181 bp, 11 predicted proteins | sample TARM_MetaG_T2_14_FD_134022 | JGI IMG/M metagenome (GOLD analysis project Ga0194138, IMG submission 134022) | Freshwater microbial communities from Pennsylvania, USA, analyzing microbe dynamics in response to fracking - TARM_MetaG_T2_14 (version 2) | ecosystem: Environmental > Aquatic >...
GTGCGCCGGTTTCCTGCGCATCGCCGACGGCGAGCAGCCGCTGGATGCTTCGGCCGTGCATCCGGAGGCATACCCGGTGGTCGAGCGCATCCTCGCCGCCACCGGCAAGCCGATCACGGCCTTGATCGGCGAGGGCGGCTTCGTGCGCTCGCTCAGGCCGGAGCAATTCACCGACGAGCGTTTCGGCGTGCCGACCGTGCGCGACATCCTCAAGGAACTGGAAAAGCCGGGCCGCGACCCGCGCCCGGAGTTCAAGGCGGCCAAATTCGCCGAGGGCGTGGAGGACATCAAGCACCTCAAGCCGGGCATGGTGCTGGAAGGCGTGGTCAGCAACGTCGCCGCGTTCGGCGCGTTCGTCGACATCGGCGTGCATCAGGATGGGCTGGTGCACATTTCCGCGCTGGCCGACGGTTACGTGAAGGACCCGCGCGACGTGGTCAAGGCCGGCGACATCGTCAAGGTGAAAGTGCTCGAGGTGGACGTGGCGCGCAAGCGCATCGCCCTGACCCGGCGCATGAGCGACGAGCCGGGCGCGCCGACCTCGCGCGGCGGCGACCGCAATGCCGCCGCCGACCGCAACGGCCCGCGCCGCGACGGCGGACGCGGGCCGCAAGCCGGGGCCGGCAAGCCGCGCACCAGCGCGCCGCCACCGGCCAACGCGCTGGCCGAAGCCTTTGCACGCGCCAAGCGCGGATGAACGCGGAGCCGCGCTTTCGCTGTTTTCGCGCCCATTTGCCTGCATGCGCCGGCGCATGCCGTGCCGATTGTCGCGCATGCCTGCGCGGTGGCATTGCCGGCGCGCATGATGGCAACGACATCGGCACGGGATCGACACGATGAACGACACGGCGAATGACGCCGGCGCGATGGGCGCGAAGCAATGGCTGTGGCTGCTCGGCGGCTTTGCCGTCTCCGTCGCGGTGATCGGCTCGAATTACTGGCGCATCCCCTACGCGCGGCTCGACCTGCCCTTGCCGTTGATGCGCGGCTTCAACCCGCTGATGCCCTTGCTGCTGGCCCTGCTCGCGCGCTGGAAGGGCGGCGTGCGGGTGCGCTGGGCGGTGCCGGCGATGGCGCTGTCGATGCCGGTGGTGGTGGCCGCGCGCGTCGTGGCGGACACGGCGGCCGACCCGACTGCGCACAACCTGTGGCCGTTCGAGATCGCGCTGGCGCTGCTGGTCGGTTTCCCGTGCGCCATCGTCGGCGCGATGCTCGGCTCGTGGCTGGCCTTCCGCGCGCTGCGCCGCAGCCCCGGGGCATGAGCGCAATGCCGCCGGTGCGCATCGTCGTCGCGCTGATCCGCGACGACGCCGGTCGCGTGTTGCTGGTGCGCAAGCACGGCGCGACGCACTTCATGCAGCCCGGCGGCAAGCCCGAACCGGATGAAACTCCGCTGGACACGCTGCGCCGCGAGCTGGCCGAAGAATTGGGCGTGCGCCTGCATGGAGCCGCCTTCCTCGGCGTATTCGAGGACGATGCCGTCAACGAGCCCGGCCGGCGCGTGCAGGCGCAGGCGTATGCCGCCACGGTCGAAGGCGTGCCGGTGGCGCAGGCCGAAATCGCCGAACTGCGCTGGCTCGACCCGCATCCGTCGCACCCGGTGCCCGTGGCCCCGCTGAGCGCGAAGCATCTGCTGCCTCTGTGCCGTTGAATGCAGGCTTGAGCGGGGGACGGCGCGGATGGCTTGCCGCTTCGGGGATGCCGGAAGGCGGGCATTGATCGCGTCTGGTGGATGCGGCAATGGCATCGCCTGCTTCGTGGACACGAAGCATCCCATGACCTTGGACGCATGCGCGGCGGCGGCATTCACGGCACGCTGGCAACCTCATCCGGAGGAAAGCCGCCATGCCGCATGTGTCGCCGTCAGCCTGCATGCCGTCGCTGCGCCGGTTTGAAACGGATGGGCGGCCTTCGCGCCTTCCGTTGCGCGTCCTGTCTCTGGCCGTGATGTTGGTCTGCCTGTCGCTTGCCGCACGCGGCGGCGAAGTGAAAGGCGTGAAGGTCTCCGCCGCGCAGTGCAGCATCGCCACCGATTACGACGTGCTGGTGGATACCGGCGGGGTATGGCTGCTGCGCAAGGACGGCGTGCCGCGCGAGGTGTTCCTGCATGACGGCACGCTCAGCATCGACCAGCAGGTACGGCCGGTGGATGAAGCCGATGTGCAGCGTTTGCGCGAGTTGGAATACGGCGCGCGACGGATGATGCCCGAGGCCGCCGGGCTGGCGCGCGAGGCGGTGAACATCGGTTTCGACGTGTTCGGCAACGTGGTCCAGGTGCTGACCGGCAGCGCACGCAAGGCACGCAAGGTCGAAAGCTATCGCAAGGATGCATTGGCCACGGTGGACGGCACGCTGGGCCGCGGGCGCTGGGAGCAGGACATCTACGACGAGAAGTTCGAGGCGCGGATGGAAGCGGCGGCCGAGGCCATGAGCGGGGCGATCGCGCGCAGCGTGATGTGGCAGGTGTTCACCGGTCAGGCCGAGCAGATGGATGCCCGTGCCGACCGGATGGAAGCCGAGCTGGACCGGCAGGTCGAAGCGCGCAGCAAGCAGATCGAAACGCACGCCGCCGCGATGTGCGACGAGGCGCGCCATCTGTATGCAGTGCAGCAGTCCCTGGATTATCGGCTTGACGATGGCCGGCCGCTGGAACTGCTGCGGGTGCGTTCCGATGCGGACGATGTTCAGGCCACGGCGGCCGCGCCGTCTGCGCCGACCGCTCCCGCGACCGATGCCAAGCCCGCCACCGCGATTGTGCCGAAGCCGGTGCCGGCGCGCCGGCAGCGGTGATGCTGTCGCGGGCACGCCGCCGCCGCGCTCGCAGCGGCGTGCTTGCGGTGTCGTGTTGCAAGAGAGGCGGCAGACAAGCGAACGGCCCGTTGCCGGGCCGTTCGGGTGATGCACTGCGGCGGTTGGCGGCTTACTTGGTTGCAGCCGCCTTGCCGGCGTCCTTGCCCGCCGCCTTGGCGAAATCGCCGGCGCTGAACACGCTCAGCGTGTCCGGCTTGAAGGCGCGGCGGATCGCGGCGTTCACCTGATCCAGCGTCAAGGCCTGGAACTTTGCGTCGAGGTCGGCGCTGAACTGCATGGTGCGGTCGTGGAAGGCGTTGTCGCTCAGCACGCTGGCCACGTTGTCGTCGCTGGCGCGGGCCTGCTGGCGCTCGACGAGGATGCCGGCCACGGCGTCCTTCAGCTCGTCGGCGGTGATGCCGCCGCTGACCAGGCGGGCCAGTTCCTCGCGCACGCCGGTTTCCACCTTGGCCATGTTTTCCGGTGCGGCGATGGCCTGGATCACCAGGCTTCCGGCATCGTCCAGCCCGGTGCGGCTGTCGTCAGCGCGCAGGCTGCTGCCGATGCCGTAGCTGAGGCCTTCCTTCTGGCGGATGCGGTCGCCCAGGCGCGACTTCAGGGCGCCGCCGCCGAACACGCGGTTGGCCACCAGCAGCGCCGGGTAGTCGGCATCGGTGATCTTCAGCGGCAGGTTGGCACGGCCCAGCAGCACCGCGTTGGCCTTGTCCGGGGTTTCGAAGCGATCGGCCTTGGCCGTCACCGCGGTGTAGTGCGTGGCGATGGGCGCATAGGGTTTGGGCGAGGTCCAGCCGGCGAACAGGTTCTCCAGCTGGGCCTTCACTGCCACCGGGTCGAAGTCGCCGACCACGGCGATCTCGCCGTTGGCGGTGCCGTAGAAGTTGCGATGGAAGGCCTTCACGTCGTCGAGCTTGAGTGCCTTGAGGTCGGCGACGGACTCGTCCAGCGTCTTGACGTGCAGTGGGTGCCCCACCGGCCACGGGTCGAAATACCGCGCCAGCGCCATGCCGGCCACGGTGCCCGGTTCCTTGCGCGAGGCTTCGATGCCGGTGAGCATCTGCAGGCGCAGCTGTTCGAACTCGCTTTGCGGATAGGCCGGGTGGCGCAGCACGTCGGCGGCCAGCGCGATGGCGTCGGCCAGCTGGCCCTTGCGGGTGGTCAGCGAGATGTTCGCGCCTTGCAGGCTGCCGGACACGCTGGCCTGCGTCTTGAGCGCATCGAAACGCTGGCTGATCTGCTCGCGGCTCATGCTCTGGCTGCCCATCATCAGCATGGCGCCGGCGATGCTGGCGGCAGGCGCCGGCGAGGCGGCCACGCTCTTCTCGTCGCCGAAGTGGAAGTCCGCATCCAGCACCACGGTTTCGCCGCGGGTCTTCTTCGGCAGCAGCGACACCTTCAGGCCGTTGCCGAGGGTGAAGGTCTGGGTGCGGTCCTGGATGTTCTTCGGCGTGGGGTCGAAGGCTTCGCCGGCGGCCACGGCGGCCTTGCCCTTGTAGGCGGCGGCGAGCGCGGCGATGTCCGGCGTGGCCGGGATCTCGGCGCGGTCGGGCTTTTCGGTCGGTATGAAGCGGCCCAGCGTGCGGTTGCTCGGCTTGAGGTAGGCGGCGGCGACGCGGTTGACGTCGGCGGCGCTCACCTTGGCGATGGCGTCGCGGGTGATGAACAGCAGCCGCCAGTCGCCGGCGGCGACGAACTCGGACAGGCCCAGGCCCACCGCGTTCACGTCGGTCAGGTACAGGTCGTAGGCGTTGGCCAGGCGCTGCTTGGCTTCGTCCACTTCCTTCTCGGTGACCGGGCGGGCGGCGATGTTCTCGACCTGGTCGAGCAGCGTGGCTTCCACCTTGGCCGGGTCGCCGTCCTTGGGCACCACGGCAATCGCGCTGAACAGGCCGGGGTCGCGCAGCGAGTCGTCGCCGGCGCCGGCACCGGCGGACAGCTTGGTTTCCACCAGCGCCTTGTGCAGGCGGCCGGACGGCACGTCGGTCAGCAGGTTGGCCAGCACGTCCAGCGCCGGGCTGTCCGGATGGGCCAGGGCCGGCATGTGCCACGCCGCCATCACCAGGCGCACGTCGCCGGTGCGGCGCACGTCCACCTCGCGTTCGCCGTCCTGGGTGGGTTCGACGGTGTACATCGGCGGCAGCACGCGCGTCGGCCGCGGGATCTTGCCGAAGCTGGCATTGATCTGCTGCAGCACGGCGGCCGGGTCGATGCGCCCGGAGACGATCAGCGTGGCGGTGTCCGGCTGGTACCAGCGGTGGTAGAAGGCCTGCAGGCGCTCGATCGGCACGTTTTCCACATCGCTGCGCGCGCCGATGGTGCTGTGGCCGTAGTTGTGCCAGAGGTAGGCGGTGGAACGCACGCGCTCGCGCAGGATGCCCATCGGGCTGTTCTCGCCGCGCTCCATCTCGTTGCGTACCACGGTCATCTCGCTGTCCAGCGCGGTCTTGGCGATGAAGGAATTGACCATGCGGTCAGCCTCCATGCCCAGCACCCAGCGCAGGGTGTCGTCGTTGGCCGGGAACGAGCTGTAGTAGTTGGTGCGGTCGAAGTAGGTGGTGCCGTTGTAGTTGACGCCGCGCTTCTTCAGCTCGCCGGTGATGTCGCCATGGGTCGGCGTGCCCTTGAACACGAGGTGTTCCAACAGGTGGGCCATGCCGGTTTCGCCGTAGTTTTCCTTGGCCGAGCCGACGCCATAGGTGATGTTGACGGTGACAGTGGGCTTGCTGGCATCGGGGAACAACAACACGCGCAGGCCGTTGGGCAGCGTGTACTGGCTGATGCCTTCGATGGACGGGCCGGTGGCCACGCCCTTGGGCAGGGCCGCGTCGGCCCATGAAGGCGAGGGAGCGAAGGCCAGCGCCAGGCACAGGCCCAGGGCGGCGGTACGGATCAGGGACATCGGGCAGACACTCCATGGTCTCGGGAAGGGCACCGGCCTGCACGCGGCGGGACGGACTGGCCCGCGAGTATCCGCTTTTCCCGTGCGCCGCACCTGTGCATTTGGACAGGGTGGCGGGAGGCGCTTCGGCCGCGGTGCGCGGCCACGGCGTGCACTCAGGGGGCGGCGGCCACCCGGGCGAAGAAGTCGTAGATGCCCTGATCGCTCATCTTGCGGGCATCGGCCAGTTCGCCGGCGCGGGTGGCGTACACCAGCTTGCCGGCCGGCGAGACCACCACGGCGGCCGGGATGCCCTTGGCGATCGGGTGGCCGTAGGTTTGATCCAGTGCCAGGTTGCGGTCGAAATTGCCCACGTCGATCTTCACTACCTCGAAATGTTGCGCGACCAGCGCGGCGTTGCGTTCGGTGTGCAGCGAGGCATCCAGCGCGCGGCAATCGCCGCACCAGTTGGCGCCGAACACCAGCAGGACAGGTTTGTGCGCGCGCTTGCCGGCGGCCAGCGCCTGCTTCACCTGCGCCTGCGCGTCGGCGTGCTCGTCGTAGGGCCGGGTGCCGTGGGGCGCGGTGTCGGCGGGCAGGTCGGCGGCGTGGGCCAACGGTGCCAGTGCGAGCAGGGAAACGAGCAGCCAGTGCTTCATCGGGCGGACCTCATGGGGGAGAGCCTGCCATCGTGCGAAGCCTGCGCCGGCGGCGTCAATCGCGGCGTGTGGATGCAGGTGGAAATCTGCGGTGCATGCACGCCTCGTTGCCGCCGGCCATGACGGTGCGGCGGGCGATGCCGGATAATCCTGCGGTGAACGACTTTCCCGATACCGCCGCACCGGATGCGCCGCCGCTGGCCGTCCTGTACCGCGACGAACGCCTCGTCGTGGTCCACAAGCCGGCCGGGCTGATGGTCCACGACAGCAAGCTGGCACGCGGCGAGGCGGATTTCCTCGCCGACCGCATGCGCGTGCAGTTCGGCCGGCCGGTGTTCCTGATCCACCGCTTGGACCGCGCCACCAGCGGCTGCCTGCTGGCCGCGTTCGACCGTGACACCGCCAGCTTTCTCGGCAAGGCGCTGATGGGCGGGGAGATCGACAAGGACTATCTGGCGGTGTGCCGCGGCTGGCCGGCCGAGGAGGAGGTTCTCGTCGATCATCCGCTCGACGGCGGCCCCGGCAAACCGGAGAAAAAGCCGGCACAGACGCGCATCCGGCGCATGGCGACGGCGCAGATGCCGTGGCCGTCCGGCGGTTTCGACACCGCGCGCTATGCGTTGCTGCGTTGTTCGCCGCTGACCGGGCGCTTCCGCCAGATCCGTCGTCATCTCAAGCATCTGTCGCACCACCTGATCGGCGACACCAGCCACGGCGACGGTCGCCACAACCGGTTGTTCCGCATGCAGGGCGTGCACCGGATGCTGCTGCATGCCGAGCGCCTGTCCTTTCCCGATCCGTCAGGCAGTGGCCGGATCGACGTCATCGCTCCGCCCGACGGCGAGTTCGCCAAGGCGCTGGCGTTGCTGGGCCTGCAGGATGCGCTGGCGGTGCATGTCGGCAATTGAGTCGAGCGTCCGCGATGCGGATGTCATCTTGCCGATTACAATGTCGCCATGCCCAACCCGCCGCTCGTCGTGACCGCCACGCTCGCCATTCCCGACGAGGAACTGGTGGAGCGGTTCGTGCGCGCCAGCGGCGCCGGCGGACAGAACGTCAACAAGGTGTCCTCGGCGGTGGAGCTGCGCTTCGACGTGGCCACCTCGCCCTCGCTGCCCGAGCCGCTGCGCGCACGCCTGCTGACGCGCAGCGACCGCAGGCTCACCGATGCCGGCGTGCTGGTGATCGACGCGCAACGCTTCCGTACCCAGGAACGCAACCGCGACGACGCGCGCGAGCGGCTGGCCGAGTTCGTCCGCGCCGGCCTGTCCGTGCCCAAGCCGCGCCTCGCCACCCGTCCCACCCGCGCCTCCAAGCAGCGCCGGCTCGAGGCCAAGCGTGGCCGCGCGCAGGTCAAGCGCGGCCGCACCGGGCAATGGGACGGTTGAACCGAATGCCACCCACCACTTCGCCAACCTCCATGTCCGACAGCCCCGTTCTGCCCCTGCCGCCCAATGCGCCGCGCGTGAAACCCAACCGTTTCGTCCGCTGGGCTGGCCGCTGCATCCTGCGTGCCGGCGGCTGGCACATGGTCGGGCGCTTCCCGGACATTCCCAAGCTGGTGATGATCGGCGCGCCGCATTCGTCCAACTGGGACGGTCTGTGGGCTTTCGGCGCCAAGATGGCACTGGGGCTGGACGTGCGCATCCTCGCCAAGGAGTCGCTGTTCAAGGTGCCGGTGCTGGGCCACGTGCTGCGTCGCTTGGGCGTGCTGCCGGTGAACCGACGCGCCGCGCGCGGCGTGGTCGAGCAGGCGGTGGACCTGATCCGGCAGTCGGAGAAGTTCTGGTACGGCATCGCCCCGGAAGGCACGCGCCAGCGCGTGGAGCACTGGAAAACCGGTTTCTGGAAAATCGCCCACGGCGCCGGCGTGCCGGTGCTGCCGGTGTATTTCCATTATCCCGACAAGATCATCGGCGTCGGCGAGCTGTTCCATCTGGGCGGGGACATGGAAGCCGACATGGCCCGCATCCGTGCGTGGTACCGGCCGTGGATCGGCAGGAACCGCGGCACCACCTGAGGCCGGCCGGCGCCGGACGCTAAAGCAGAAACCCGCCTTGCGGCGGGTTTCGCTTTTCCGCTGCCTGGGCAGCCGCTGCCTTGGGCCTTACAGGGCCTTTCCGCCCAGCTTCCAGGTGAACTGCAGGTAGTAGCTGCGGCCGATCGAGTCGAACCACGAGGTGTCGTAGTACGGGTAGTTGGCCCAGGTGGCGTCCCTGGGCGGCATCTTGTCGAACAGGTTGTCCACCGCCAGCGAAACGCGCAGGTGATCGGTGATGTCGTAGCTGGTGCTGGCGTTGAAGCGCCAGGTGGCGCGCGTCCAGCCGTCGTTGTCGTAGTTGGCCAGGCGGCCGAGGTAATTGCCGTACACGGTGGCGGCCCACGGCCCCTTGTCCCAGCCCGCAGTGAGGTTGGATTTCACGCGCGGCAGGGTGGCGTCGCTGAAGGTGACCGCCAGCATGTCCTCGGTGGCATCGCCCGGGTGCAGCTGGCGGGTATGGCGATGCACCCAGGTGTAGTTGCCGCCGAAGCGGAAATTGCCGGCGCCGGCGGTTTGCAGCCGGTAGTTGGCCGACACGTCGATGCCCGAGGTCTGTTCGCGGGCGATGTTGATCGGGCCGAAGTGGACGCTGGTGACGTTGCCGTCGGCATCGCGGATGACGCGGGCGATGGCGTCCGCGCAGGTCGGCGAACTGCCGTTCACGCTGGCCCCGGCGGCGGTGACGCCCAACCGGCAGTCGGCTTCGGTGATCAGCAACTGGTCGCGGTCCTGCACCTGTACCTGGTTGTCCACGCGGATCTTGTAGTAATCCACGCTGAGGTCCAGGCCGGACAGCGGCGACCACACCAAGCCGGCGGTGAACGATTTGCTGGTTTCCACCTTGAGCTTGCGGTTGCCCACGTACTCGTCGATGGTGCTCTGGTCGTAGTTGCCGTAATCCCAGTCGTAGCAGCCGCCGTTGCCGGCGCCCGGGTTTTCCGAGCGGCAGGTGTAGTAGTCGGTCTGGGTGGCGCGGTAGTAGTCGTTGCCTGCAAACAGGTAGTGCATGTCCGGTGCGCGGAAGCCGGTGCCGTAGGAGCCGCGCACCAGCAGCGTGTCCAGCGGACGCCATTCCAAGCCGAGGCTGTAGGTGAACCGGCCGGGGTTGCCGCCGTCGTAGCGGTAACGGTCGTAGCGGCCGGCCGCGCTGGCCTGCAGGTTGGACAGCAGCGGCAGGCGCAATTCACCGGCCGCGCCCCAGTGGTCGCGGCTGCCGTGACCGTCGCCGTAGCGCGCGCCGTAATAGGCCTGGGTGAGGGCGAGCGGGTCGGGGTTGATGCGGTAGTACTGGTTGCCGATTTCCACCGTGCCGGCAAAGCCGGCGTCGCCGGCCGGCAAGGTGAACAGCGCCGGCGTGTCGGCGGTGAAGCTGAGATTGTCGTTGCCGGCCTTCGGGCGGAAGGTGGAGGTGGCCGCGATCGTGGCGAACTGGGCCGGGGTCAACGCGGTGTACAGGCGTGCCGGGTCCGGGCTGTAGATCGCGTAGCCGTCGCCGTCGTAACCCTGCAGGTCGCCGAGGAAGAAGGCATTGGCGGCGGCGGCGTTTATGCGCGGCATCTTCACCGTTGCCTTGTACTGGGAGTGGTTGTAGGCCGCTTCCCAGTCCCAGTTGTCGCCGAAGTTGCCCTTCAGGCCGGTGGTTGCGGACAGTGTCTTCTGTGTGGTTTCGTTCATGCGCTTGCGCAGGCCGCCCGTTTCTTCGGGCGCGAATTGCCGCGACCAGCTCTCGTAATGGCCGCTGGCGGCGTTGTAGAACACGTCGCTCTCGGCCGAGGCGTAGTCCTGGAATTCCCAGCCCATCTGGTCGCTGGTGGCGAGGTTGCCGTTGGTGCCGGACAGCAGCTTCACCGTCTGCCGCCCCAGTTGCACGTCGGCGAACCAGGACAGGGTGTCGGAGAAGCGGTATTCGAACGAACCGTAGGCGTTGGCGCCCTTGCGCTGGTTTTCGATGGTGCGATAGGCGATGGCGCGGGTGCTGCCGCAGTACGGGTTGCCGTCGGGGTCTTCGGCCAGCGCGGTGGTGCCGCCGTTGAGGCCGGCAAGCCCGGCGCAGTCGCCGTCTGGAGCAAGGTTGACGCCGTCGTCGACATCGTGGATCTGCGCGACCAGGCGCGGCAGCCGGCGGGTGGCGGTGGGCGCGTCGAGCGTGGAGTCCTGGATGCCGCGGTCGGTGCCCCACAGCGGTTTCTTGTCCAGCAGCTCCAGCCCGACGATGCCGGTGAAGCCGCCCTTGTCGAAGCCGCTGGTCAGGGTGAAATGCTGCGATTGCCCACCGCCGCGCCCGGTATCGCCGTAGCGGTAGTCCAGGGTGGTGCCGTCGGCGGATTTCTTCAGGATGAAGTTGATCACGCCGGCCATCGCGTCCGAGCCGTACACCGCCGAGGCGCTGCCGGTCAGCACTTCGACGCGCTCGATCATGCCCAGCGGGATGTTGCCGACGTCGGTGAAGTTGCTGCGCCCGTTGAGCGGCAACGGGAAGTCGGCCACGCGGCGGCCGTTGACCAGCACCAGCGTGTGGTTGGGGCCGAGGCCGCGCAGGTCCACCGCTTGTGCGCCGGGCGTGGACTGCGCGCCGGTGGTGTTCTGCTGGCCCTGCACGTTGCCGCCGTTCTGGCTGAGCGAGCGCAGCACGTCCGGCACCGACGTGAAGCCGGAAGCCCGGATCTGCTCGGCATTCAACACGGTGATCGGCGCCGGGCCCTCCACCTGCGCGCGCGGGATGCGCGAGCCGGTCACCTGCAGGGTCTGCAGCTCGGTCGGCGCGGGCTCCGCGGCGGCGGCCGGCGTCTGCGCGGGTTTCGGTGCCGGCGCCGATGCATCGGCGCGAACGATCACCACCGCCCCGGACGGGTCGTGTTTCGCACGCCAGCCGGTGCCCTGCAACAGCTGGTCCAGCGCCTGCCGCGAGGTGGCCGCGCCGTGGCTGCCACGGGTGCGTACGCCCTTGAGCTGGTCGGCGCGGTAGACGAACTGGCTGCCGGTCTGGCGCGCCAGCGTGTCCAGCGCCGTGGACAGCTCGCCGGCCGGGACGTCGGCGGGCACGGTTTGCGCCTGCGCGGCCAGCGCGGCCGAACAGGCAAGGCTCAACAGCAGGATCCGGAACGGATGTCGCATGACGGTTTTCCCCAGGGGAGGCGCCGGAACGGCGCCTGCACACTCCGTGTGACGAGCGAGGCGGGCCAATCCCTACGCTTTTTTTACAAATCGTCTCAGGGGCAGCTGCGCAGCACGGTCCGCTCCGGCGTGCGCTCGGCGCAGACCGGGAAACCCTGCTCCAGCAGGCGGACGAAGGCATCGGCGTTGTCGCGGCGGAAATGCCCGCCGATGCGCAGTGCGCCGGCCTGCGCGTCGGCGACCACCAGTGGCCGGCCACCCTGGCGGTTGAACTCGGCCACCGCCTCGCTCAGCGGCGTGTCGTGGAAGGCGAGGAAGCCGTCGCGCCAGCCGGTCAGCTGCTCCGCATCGGCGATGGCCACGTGCCGTACCAGCACGCCATGCGGCCCGGCCAAGGCGATGCTGCCGGCCGGCAGCAGGCTGGGCTGCGCATGGCGTCGGCCGTCGGCGGGCGGGTCCAGCCGTACCGTGCCTTGGGTGACCACCACGCGCAGGTCGCCGCCGTCGCGGCGTACGGCATAACGCGTGCCCACCGCCACGGCCTGGCGCCCGTTGGCCGCCACCGCGAACGGGCGGACGGGGTCGTGGGCGACTTCGAAATAGGCCTCGCCGCGTTCCAGCGCGATGTGGCGGCCGTCGGCGTCCAGCCGCACCGTGATGCGGCTGTCGCCATCGAGGGTGACGCGCGAACCGTCGGCCAGCGTGAACGTGCGAACCTCGCCGCGCGCGCTGGCATAGGTCTGGGCCGGCGGCGGGACGTGGGTGCGCGATGCCCACAGGCCGAGGCAGACCACGCCAGCCAGGCCGGCCGCCAGCAGGGCACGGGTGCCGCGACGGTGCCGCGGCGCGGGCAGCGGCCGTTGCGCGGCGAAGCGGACCTGGCGCAGGTCCGGCACGGCGTCCGGCGGTGCCGCGTGCCGTTCGGCCGACGTGGCCGCCGACCCGCGGCCGAGCGCGCGCAGGCGCGGGCTTTCGTCCCAGGCGGCCTGCAGCCGCAGCCAGGCCACCCGATGCGCGGGCGAAGCCTCCAGCCAGGCATCGAGTCCGGCCTGGTCGGCGGCATGCCACCGGCCGCCGTCGCGGCGGGCCAGCCACGCGGCGGCGGTTTGTTCAATCTGCCGGTGATTGGGCATGTCGCCGTTTCCGCCGGGGATGCGCGGGCGCATCGGCGCTGCCATGAAAACGGTCGGCCAGCAGCCGCGCGGCCTTGGCGATGTGCTTTTCCACGGTTTTCTCGCTGATGCCCATGCGCACGGCCACCTCCTTCTGCGACAGTTCCTCGACCCGGCGCAGCCAGACCACCTCGCGGCAGCGGGCGGGCAGGCCGTCGAAGGCTTCGGCCAGCCGGCCGAGCAGCTGGCGCCCGCCGAACCAGCGTTCCGGCGAGGCCTCGTCCACCAAGACGTCCAGCAAGGCGAAATCACCCACCGGTTCGATCGATACCACCCGCGCGCGGCGTCGGCGGTCGGTCATCAGGTGGCGGGCGGTGGCGAACAGGAAGGACTTGGGCGCATCGGGCAAGGCCCGCCCGGCGGCCTCGTACACGCGCGTGTAGGTTTCCTGGCGCAGGTCGTGGACTTCGTCGCGCTGCGGCCAGCTGCGCAGCAGATAGCGGGTCAGGGCGGCTTCGTGGACGAGGATCTCGTGCACGAACCACGCGTCGAGGGCGGGGGACATGCGCCGACGATAGCGCGAACCGGCCGTGCGATGCGGAGGGGGAAATCCGCCCGCCGTTCGTCCTGTCCATCAAGGCGGTTGTAAACGTTTGCGCCGCTCCTTCCCTTCCGCATGTGGAGATCCGGCATGAAGCAACGAGTGGCGAGGTGGGCCTGGCTGTGTGTTCTGGGGCTGTGTCCGTGGCTGGCGACGGCGGCCGAGATGAACGGCTACGACCGTTACTTCATCGGCGATGCCGGCGTGCCGACGCCGGGCAAGGTGTCGCCCGGGCTGCTGCTGGTGGGCGGCGGCGACCGCAACCACGGCGCGCTGCGCTGGTTCCTCGACCATGCCGGCAACGGCCACGTCGTCGTGCTGCGTGCCTCGATGACCACCGACGTGGCCGACGAGATGTACAAGGACGTGGGCCACGTCGCCTCGGTGGAGACGCTGGTGTTCAAGGAGCAGGCCGCGGCCAGCGACCCGGCCGTGCTGCGTGCGGTGGAAAACGCCGATGGCATCTTCATCGCCGGCGGCGACCAGTCGCGCTATGTGCGCTACTGGAAGGGCACGCCGCTGGCGGCCGCGCTGGATGCCCACGTCCGTGCCGGCAAGCCGCTGGGCGGCACCAGCGCCGGGTTGGCGATGCTCGGCGAGTACCTGTACGGCGCGATGGACGGCGGCAGCCTGTCCAGCCGCAAGGCCCTGAACGACCCGCTCGGCCCGGCCAACACCATCGAGGACGGCTTCCTGCATCTGCCGCTGCTGCGCGGCGTGGTCACCGATACCCATTTCCGCGAGCGCAACCGGCTCGGCCGGCTGCTGGCCTTCGTGGTCAAGGCGCAGACCGTGGCCGGGCCCGACCGCAGGCTGATCGGGCTGGGCGTGGACGAGGGCGCGGCGGTGGCGGTGGAAGGCGACGGCAGCGGCCGCGTCTACGCCACCGATGGCGACAGTGGCGCGCTGGTGGTGACGGTGCCGCCCGGCCAGCCGCAGGTGCCCGACGAGCCGATGCAGCTGGCCAA
>Ga0194138_10000909_pt1 | contig 14173 bp, 10 predicted proteins | sample TARM_MetaG_T2_14_FD_134022 | JGI IMG/M metagenome (GOLD analysis project Ga0194138, IMG submission 134022) | Freshwater microbial communities from Pennsylvania, USA, analyzing microbe dynamics in response to fracking - TARM_MetaG_T2_14 (version 2) | ecosystem: Environmental > Aquatic >...
GGCATGTTGCAGCCCACGCCGGACGGCAAAGCGATCTGGCGTGCGACCGTGACCAGTTCCACCGGCTGGAGCCACTCGTTTACGTTGCTACGGCTGGCACCCGCGCTGATCTGGGAATCTGGTGAGCGACCGGCACCGTTCACCGGGACGTTGACGATCGACACGCCCACCGCAGTTGAAGATGTCGAAGCAGGAGCCACCCTTTCTGCGAACGGCGCGACGTCCGCTTTGGAGAATCCAAACGCTCCGCCAGCGGAGGGTAGTGGCATCACCTCAGCCCCTCCACCCAAGGCCCAGGCCAGCCCCGACGTCATAGCGGACATGCTGGCGATGGTGGGAACGGGAAACTCGCCAACCACAGATCAGGATGTGGAAACCGTCCCGGACGAAGTACCCGCAACTCTCCCCGATGCGACCCAGCCGCCCTTGGCCGCCGCTGCGCCTTCGTCACCGGCCTTCACGTCCTCGACGACACAGCCATCCGGCGAGCACTTCATGGCGTGGCTGAAACATGGCATCGCCACGCGGCGGCTCATCATCAACGATGCGAAAGCGCTGGTGCATACCGTGAGCGACACCGCCTACCTGGTCAGCCCTGGCGTGTTCCAGCGCTATGCGCAGGAACACCCGCAGGTAGGCAAACTGGCCAAACAGGAGAACCTGCAGGATTGGCAGTGGGTGCAGAAGCGCTTCGAGCGACTGCAATTGCATCGCAAGCAACCAAGTGGCCTGAACATCTGGACTTGCGAAGTCACAGGCGCCAGAAAATCGAGGAAGCTACATGGCTATTTACTTATCAAACCAGAAATGGTTTTCGAATTTACGCCTCCAAATAACCCATATCTATTTTCAATGAAATTTCCCGGCCTATGAAGATCAAGATATGAAAATCATCTATCAAAATTAAATGGTCTCATCAGTATTTCCATCAGAAACACTAGATATGTGAATAGCGTTCGCACCATCGTCACCAGTGAGGTACAGGCGCAGCGCGTAGAGCAGATCGGGGGTGCGGTCGCCTGAGGGTTTCTGGATGTTGATTTTCACACGGGAGAAGAGCTTGATGTTGGACAGCCCATAGCCCTCACAGGACTGCGGATCACACATCACAAGTGGATAGCGCAGCACTTCGTCCAATGGAATGCGTTTATGAACCAGCAGAGGGTGCCGTGCCGGCATTACAACCACCAGTGGATCGCTCCATGCCGCTTCGGCCACAATGCCATCTCCAACGTCGGCCGACTGCGCGAAGCCGACATCGTATAGTTCGTCGTTCAACCCCCGGATTTGCTGCGATAGCGGAATCTCGAACAGGCGGATCTCGATATCTGGATCGTCCTGTCGACACTGGGCAAGCAAGGCGCTCAAGCGTGGCGGGGTGATCCCGTCGGACAAGGCAACTCGCAGTTGGTCCTGATAGCCAGCGGCAACAGCTCTGATACTGTTGCTTGCCTGTTCAAGAGCAGAAAATACGCGCGGAACATGCTCCAGAAATACCTGGCCTGCACGGGTCAATCGCGTACTGCGCGTTGTTCGGTCGAAAAGGCGAACACCCAGATCTTCCTCCAGCTCCTTGATGGCGCGTGAAAGCGGGGACTGCTCAATGTGTAGCCGCTCGGCTGCACGAGCGAAGTGAAGCTCCTCAGCAACGGCGATGAAACATCGAAGATGACGCAAGTCCATTTTTTAGCACCAACTCAATCAACACCTCCTTTCTTAACCTTCAGGTTTATATTCACGCTCTTTATAGGCGAGCAACCGAAGTGCGTTGAACACTACTACCAAAGTTGAACCTTCATGGGCTGCGACGGCGGGACCAATTCCCAGACCGAGAATCGTTGCCGGGACCAGAATCGCCACAACGCCAAGACTGATGAAGAGGTTCTGGCGGATGATCTTCCGGGTGCGTCGACTGAGTTCGACCGCAAACGGCAGGTGCGAAAGATCGTCCGCCATCAAGGCAACGTCGGCAGTCTCCAACGCCACGTCCGAGCCGGCCGCCCCCATGGCGATGCCGACTGTCGCATGGGCCATGGCGGGCGCATCATTCACACCATCTCCTACCATCGCGACCTCAGTGGTGTCGCGCAGCTTTTTGATGGCCTCTACCTTGTCCTCCGGCATCAGATCACCCCATGCCTCGTCCAAGCCAACGTGCTTGGCGACGGCATCGGCGACGCGTTGGTTGTCGCCAGAAATCATGATCATGCGATTGATACCGATGGCACGCAGGCGTTCGAGCGCCGGCCGCGCCGTTGCGCGTGGCGTATCCATCAAACCGATGACCCCGAGATCACGACCTGCGCGGCGTACCGCCATGGTGGTGCGCCCCTCGATGCGGAGCCGTTCGACCGCCTCGGCGACCGGCTCCGTCAAGGCGGGTATCCTGTCGCTGCCGAACATTTCCGCCTTGCCGATTTCCACGGCATGTCCCTCGATCTCGGCGATCACCCCTTTGCCGGTGAGGCTACGAAGCCCGGATGCAACGGGAAGCGTCGTGCTGCCAAGGCGCTCCACGCCATCCTGTGCGATGGCCCGCGCCAAGGGATGATCGCTCAGCGCTTCGACGGCAACTGCCGTGGCCAGTAGCTCGGTCTCGTTGACGCCCGGTGCTGGCAGGACATCGGTGATACGTGGCCGTCCTTCGGTCAAGGTGCCGGTCTTGTCGAAGGCCAGGGCATCAAGCGAACCGAGCTTCTCAAGCGGGGCTCCACCTTTTATCAGTACACCGCCACGAGCAGCGCGCGCGACGCCAGACAAGATGGCGCTCGGCGTTGCTATGGCGAGCGCACACGGGCTGGCCGCTACCAGTACGGCCATGGCGCGGTAGAAACTGTCCCGGAACGGCTCGTCTACTACAACCCAGGCGAACAAGAGCAGGAAGGATGTAGCCAGTACGGCCGGCACGAAGACGCGTTCGAAGCGGTCAGTGAGTCGCTGCGTGGGAGATTGCCGCGTCTCGGCTTCGCTGACCATTTTGACCACGCGGGCCAGCGCGCTTTCCGAGGCAAGTTTGGTCACGGCGATGTCTATCGCGCCGGCACCGTTAATGGTGCCGGCAAACACGCGATGCGCCGCGTCCAAAAGATCAGGCCGGATATTGGCCTGCGCCGGGTCGGGAACCGGGCGTTTATCGACGGGCACGCTTTCTCCAGTGACCGGGGCCTGGTTGATGCTGGTTTCGCCGGACACCACGAAACCGTCGGCTGGCAAACGTTCGTTGGGCCGCACGAGCACCAAGTCACCCAGAACCAGTTCCTGCACGCCTATTTCCCTGACCTCGCCGTCGCGGCGGACACGGGCGGTCTCCGGCGCGAGTTCGGCCAGGGCTTCAATCGCCCGCTTGGCCCGGCCCATGGCGTAGTGCTCCAGCGAATGGCCCAGGCTGAACAGGAACAACAGCAAGGCGCCTTCGGCCCAAGCACCGAGCGCCGCCGCACCGGCGGCGGCGACCAGCATCAACGTGTCGATCTCGAAGCGTTTGAGCCTCAGGTTCTGAACTGCTTCTTTGACGGTATAGAAACCACCAAAGAGGTAGGCACCGAGATAGTTGGCGATGGCGAGCCAATCTGCGACGGGCGCCCACTTATCCAACGCGAATCCGGTGGCAAGAAGTCCTCCGCACAGCAGGGAGAATATCAATTCACTGTTTTCGCCAAACACACCGGCGTGACGGTGCGCATCACCGTCGCCATCTTTGAGCTGATCGCTATCACGCCCAGCTGGGGGATCTTCGGGCTTTCGGTTGACGCCAACTTCCGCGAGCGCATCACGAATGTCATCCTCTGAGATTTTCTCCCTATCTAATTCCACCCGTACCACGCCACCAATACTGACCTCTGCTTCAAGCACGCCAGGCATGGAGAGCAGTCGTTTGGTCAAGGTACGTGCAAGTCGTTGGTGTGTGACGCCCTTGACCTGCCAGATCAGATGACCGTACCGCTGGGTAATACGCGCACCGGCAGCTTCGACGAGTTCGCGGATGCGCGCGAGCGATAGCGCTTCGGAGGCATAGTGAATGCATACCTCATGCGTCTGATTGTTGGTGCCGCTGCGGATATGAACGTTTTCCACCCCCTGATATGCTCGCAACTCAACGAGAAGACGCTGTACACAGGCGTCGGCATCGTGCGCAATATCCGGCAGTAGAACCGGAAGGTCGATCTGTAGTTTTTCAGTCATGACTTCTCCCTCGATCGCATTTTTCCACTGCCTCCGGGAATTATGACAAGGACATATTTCTTGCTCTCTATGTTCGCCCTCTGGCTGGAAGACGGTAGTCGGTGCTGTATTTGATCGAATTGTCTTTTGGTAACTGCCATATAGACATCGCCGTTCATGTGCCTCAGTCGAGCACTCACTTGCTCGATGGACACCAGCTCTGCCATCCCCCTTGAGTAGTAGCGTGCGGAAAACGGCCTGCTATCGATGTACCAAAAATTGGCATTCGCGCCGGACGCATCCTGCACGTATCGCACTAATTCTCTTTCGGTATTGATCAGATTCGGCTGCAGCACGGCTGTCAGCGACGCAACCAGCATCACGGTTGGCACCAGCGAAGCGAGTGTTGCAGTCACATATCGAGGAGGCCCTGAATCCGGTTTACGGGGGGCTGCTTGCCAGGCAGACAATGCCCTCCCCATCAGGATCGAAAATGCAGGGATGGCGGGCAGCGCATAGGTCCAAAGCAGATTGCGGGCAAACGTAAAAAGTAATAACGAGAAAACCGACCATCCCAGCAGGTACGCCGTTACAGGCTCAGACAGGACTCTTCTCAGTGACTGGCGAGCGCCACTGTGGCCTGCTGCATATAACAGCGCTGCGAGGGCCAGGATTCCCCATGGAAAGGTTGCCATGAGCCAGAATCCCCAGATGCTGCCATAGGGCTCGACGTGGGCCGTACCGTAGAGATCCCCCTGCCAGCCTGGATCGAGGTAACGCAGGACATGCTCGCCGAGCAGGAAATAGTTCAGGAAGCCTGGCGTTTTCTGCTCAGCCAAGACGTACCAAGGGAGGACCAGCGCTATAACAACGGCTACCCCCCAGATCCAGACACGCCCGGACATGCGAGGCCACTGGATTTGCCGGCAAATAAGCCAGCCTGTAGCGACTGATCCCGCCACAAGCACGCCGGCCAATGGCCCCTTGGAGAGAAGGCCGATTGCCAAGCCTGCAAATCCCAAGGCTCGCCAATACCACTGTCCCAGCACGAGACCGGCCATGCACAGTGTGGTGCCCAAGGTCAGAAAGGGATCTGTCAGAACAGCAACACCGGCGATGTACGGCAAAGCGCAGGACGCATAGACAACCACCGCCCAGCGCGCCGTTCGCAGCCCGGAATACTGACGAGCCAGTGCATGGATGGCAGCCAGAATGGCGAGAAAGCCCAACCAGGAAGGGAGGCGCACAGCCCACTCATTCAGACCAAAGAGACGAATTGAAAGAGCTTGCACCCAGAAGGAGAATGGTGGCTTTCCCCAGAAGGGCACACCAGGTTCGAACCAGGGCGTTATCCAGTCACCACCTTCTGCCATTAGGCGAGCAATTTCAGCATAGCGTGGCTCAGACGTTCCGGAGAACGGAATCAAAATCATGCCGAAAATTTGCGGCAACAGCAGGAGGAACAGCCATATATAAGGGCGGGCGCACCATGAACGGATCATCGTTCCTCGCTCCTCGCCAGCCTGACTTCTTCCCGTGGTAACTCACAGACCTCCTCGACCAAATAAATGGGACGCTGTTTGGATTCCAGATAGATGCGCCCTACGTACTCGCCAACCACGCCGATCGAAAGCAGCTGGATGCCACCGATAAACGTCATCACCACCATGAGCGAGGGATACCCGGACACGTCCGACCCGAGAACCAACGTTTTGGCTACGATCAGAGCACCGTACATGGCGCTACCCAAAGCGGTCAGCAGGCCCAGAAAGGTCACGCAGCGAAGTGGAGACACTGAAAAAGACGTCAGCCCCTCCATTGCCAGACGCATGAGTCCAATGAAGTTCCATTTGCTATCGCCGGCGGCGCGGGGTTCTCGGTCGAACGATATGACCTTCGTCGGCAAGCCAATCCAGGCGAATAGTCCTTTCATGTAGCGATTTCTTTCGCGCAGGCGCCCCAGGGCATCAATGGCGCGACGACTCATCAGCCTGAAATCGCCAACATCCTTGGGAATGGTCACGTCGCTCAATCGACATAGCAGTCGATAGAACATGTAGGCACAGAAGCGTTTCAGGGCACCTTCCCCATTCCTGGAACGACGCCGCATCAGGACGATATCCATCCCGCTGCGCCAAGCCTCAACCATGAGCGGAATGAGTTCAGGTGGATCCTGAAGGTCGGCGTCCATGATGATCACGGCGTGCCCTAGCGCATGGTCCAGGCCGGCTGTTGTCGCGGCCTCCTTGCCAAAATTCCGACTGAGCTTTACCAAACGAACCCACGGATAGGTGTAGGCCAACCCGGCAAGGTACCTATGGCTGTCGTCAGTACTGCCATCATCGACAAAGACGATCTCGTACTGGAAATCCAGTGAGTCGAGGGCCTTATGCAGTCGCTCGTACAAGCGGGGAAGAACGGGCTTCTCATTGAAGACCGGAATGACAACGGATAGGACGGGGCCGTTCGATGGAAGACGAGAAAGGTTCACGAGAAAACCCTCCTCTGAACCTGAAAGTTCATCAAGCAAACCAGCGAGGTCGTCATCAGCTGAGCGTAGGCGATGTTTACTCCGGCCCATTGATACAAAATCCCGAGCAGTATCAGGTTAGCGACCCAAGAACCGACCACGGATGCCAAATAGAGGAGCACGACACGTTCATGCGACTTGACGCAACGAAACACATAGCCTTTCTGCAGCCAGTAGTTCGTTAACGCTCCGGCCGCAGCGCCCACGGAACTTGCCCATAAGGCGGGGATATCCCAGGCCATCAGGCCCGACATCGCGCTCCAATGCACGGCTGTGGAAATTCCGCCCGCCACCAGAAAATGAGGAAATCTGGACCAGAGTCGTTGCCAGCCTTCTCGACATCTTGATGTTTGAGCGGGATAAGAAACCGGATGTAGTTTGCTCGTCATGCTCTGCCGCTCCCCGTTTCTTCCGGCTTCACCGCACGAGCAGCGAAGGTGGGCAGCACCATCAAGGTCAACACGGTGGCGGTGATCAATCCCCCGATAACGACGGTGGCGAGCGGCTTCTGTACTTCGGCCCCGGACCCTGTCGCTATCGCCATGGGGATGAAGCCGACGATGGCCACCAGTGCCGTCGTCAGCACGGCGCGAAGGCGGCTCGACGCGCCAGCGGCAGCGGCCTCCAGAGGCAGGTCACCAGCCGTCAGACGCTCACGAATCGCCTGCATCAGCACCAAGCCATTGAGCGTGGCCACACCCGACACCGCGATGAAGCCCACGGCTGCCGATACGGAGAACGGCATACCACGCAGCAGCAGTGCCAATGCGCCACCCACCAAAGCCAAGGGCACGCAGACAAAGACAAGCGCGGCTTCACGGATGGTGCCCAACGCCATGTACAGCAGACTTCCGATCAGCAGAAACACGACCGGAACCACCATCATCAAGCGGGCCTCGGCACGCTGCAGATTCTCGAACTGGCCGCCCCAGGTCAGATAGACACCTGCGGGAAGCGGCACATCTGCCACGGCGGTCTGAGCCTCCTGCACGAACCCACCCAGATCCCGACCGCGTACATTGGACTGCACCACGATGCGGCGACTGCCATTGTTGCGACTGATCTGGTTGGGCCCTTCGCGTACGTCGATACGCGCCACCGACGACAAAGGCACCACGGTGCCATCAGCTGCAACGATGGGCAGGGCCGCCAGTTGCGCAGGATCATTTCGGGCGACTTCTTCCAGCCGAATCACGACGTCGAAGCGGCGGTCGCCCTCGAAGATCTTGCCAGCGGATGTTCCACCGATACCGGTGGCCACGGCCTCACTGACATCGGCGGCGCTCAATCCATACTGGGCTGCGGCCGCGTGATCGATCTGGACCGTGAGCGTAGGCAGTCCAGAGACCTGCTCCACACGCACGTCCGCAGCCCCCGGGATGCCGCGTAGCTTGAGCGCGATCTGATCCGCCGTTCTCTGCAGGATGTCGAAGTCGTCACCAAAAACCATGACAGCCAGGTCGGTCCTCACGCCTGAAATCAGTTCGTTGAAACGCAGTTCGATGGGTTGACTGAATTCGAATGCGTTACCGATCTGATCACTCACCAGCGATTCGAAGCGCTGGATCAGTGCTTCCTTGTCCAGTGATCCATCCGGCCACTCGGCGCGGGGATGGAGCACGATGACACTGTCCGAAATGTTGGTGGGCATCGGGTCGATGGCCGCTTCGGCGGTGCCCGTGCGCGAGAAGATGGTTTTGACTTCCGGCTCATTCGCCAAAGCCCTCTCCAAGGCAAGCTGCATCGACAGCGATTGCTCCAGGGAAGTCGAAGGCACCCGCAGCGCCTGCATGGCCAGGTTGCCTTCATCGAGCGTCGGCATGAACTCTCGTCCCAATGAAACGAAAGCCGTCAATCCGATCGCCAGCATGAGAACAGCACCGGCGAATACCGCTCGCGGCCGCATCACCACTCGGCGAATGACCGGTTCAACCTTGGCACGCACGAAGCGGATAAGACGGGTTTCGTGCTCGCCATCATCCGAACGGCCATGCTCGTCACCCTGCATTTTGGGCTCACGCACGAACAGGGCGGCCATTGCCGGTACGAAGGTGAACGAAAAAATGAATGCGCCGACCAGCGCCAGCATGAGCGTTGCCGCCATGGGCTGGAAGGTCTTACCTTCCACGCCCTCCAGGGTGAGGATGGGGGCAAATACCAGCAGGATGATGACCTGACCGAATGCGGCTGGGCGAACCATCTTGCGCGCAGCCTGAGCGGCCACGTTCAACCGCTCGACCGGCGACAGGACGCGACCCAGTTCGGCACGTCTCTGACCGAGCATGAGCAAGGTTGCTTCGATCACGATCACGGCACCATCGACAAGAATGCCGAAATCGAGTGCGCCAAGACTCATCAGGTTGCCGCTGATCCCGAAGCGGTTCATGCCGATGACCGCGAACAGAAAGGACAATGGGATGATCAGTGCGGTGATGGCGGCCGCACGTAGGTTGCCCAGCAGCAAGAACAGCACGGCGATGACCAGCAATGCGCCTTCGGTCAAATTCTTCGCCACCGTCTTGATCGTTGCATTGACCAGTTCGCTGCGGTTCAGTACAGGCTCGGCGACAATGTCTGGCGGCAGCGAGCGGTTGACTTCGACAAGGCGCTCCGCTGCTGCCTGTGCGACCGTGCGGCTGTTGCCGCCGGCGATCATCAAGGCTGTGCCGAGTACCGCTTCGTGACCATTGCGCGTCGCCGCGCCCAAGCGCGGTGCGCGGCCCAAACCTACGCTCGCCACATCGGCGACGCGGATGACGAGGCCGTCGCGCCGGGTGATCGGCGCCTGCGCCAGATCGTCAACGGTTAGCGCGAGCGCATCGGCACGGACGATCAAACCTTCACCCGCACGCTGAATGAAACCTGCGCCTGCCTGAATGTTGGAGCGTTCAAGTGCTAGCACGAGATCGCCAAGCCCAAGCCCATAGGCCGCCAGTTGCTCGGCGTTGGGCCTGACCGCGTACTCCTTGACGTAACCTCCGATCGTATCGACGCCGGCAAGCCCTGGTGCTGAGCGCATCAGCGGCGCGATGATCCAGTCCTGGACCGTTCTGAGGTAGGTGGCGCGCTCTTCGGCCGTCGTGAGCCGCTCGCCTTCCGGCGTCAGATAGATTTCGTTCGCCTGCCAGCCTGGCTCGCCGGGGGAAGCGGTTTTATCCGGGTCGAATGGGGTGAAATCCACCGTCCACATCAGGACTTCGCCGAGTCCCGTAGTGACAGGTGACATCATCGGTGTCACCCCTTCCGGCAGATCTTCCTCTACCTCACGCATGCGCTCGCCCACTTGCTGACGCGCGAAGTAAATGTCGGTCTGGTCAGTGAAGATGGCGGTGACCTGTGAAAACCCATTGCGCGATATGGAGCGCGTGCTGGTCAACCCCGGTATCCCGGCGAGTGCGGTTTCGAGCGGATAGGTCACTTGGCGCTCGATTTGCGCGGGCGCCAGCGCAGGTGCGACGGTATTGATCTGCACCTGACGATTGGTAATGTCCGGAACGGCATCGATGGGAAGCCTGCTGAGCTGAAACAACCCGTAGGCCATGACGAGCGTCGCGGCGAACACCACAGCCCAGCGAAACTGAACTGATTTCTCAATAATCATTTTGAACATGGGCTTCGCCTCAGTGACCGTGCTCGGCCTCGCCCTTGGCGAGTTCGGCTTTCAACAGAAAGGCATTGGTGCCAGCAATGCGTTCATTACCGGACAGGCCATTGAGGATTTCAATGAACCCACCCGCACGCCGACCGACAAGCACCGGCGTAGCGCGAAAGCCGCTGTCCTCAACCACGAATACGACGGATTGCCCTTCCACCGTTTGCACGGCATCGGCAGGTACGGTGAGTCCGGCTTCCTGTGTGTCCGTCACGACAATGGCCGTTATCGGTGAACCGGCTGGCGGCAGATCGCCGGCAGTTGATCGCGCTCGGATAACCGTTGCACCACTTTGTTCGCGGGCATTGGCGGCAACGCCGACCACGACAGCGTCAAAGTTGCGGGATGTTCCCGTCACTTGGATGCGGGTTTCCGTGGTGACTGCAGATGCCAGCGCCGGAGGCGCGTTGAACACCAGTTCCACCCGGGCCGGGTCTGCGATTTCCGCCACAGCGCCGCCGGCCGCCACAACCCCACCGGGGGTGATATTCACGGCGCTGACGATGCCGGCAATCGGGCTGTTGATGGTGAGCCGCCCCGAGGTATCAGGTGATCCACTGGCGGCGACTTGCGCCTGCGCTGCCCTCGCCGCTGCGTCGGCGGCAAGAGACCGTGCCCGGGATGCCTCCATCTCCTGGCGGGCGACGATGCCTTGCGCAACGAGATTCAGGTCCCGTTGATAGACAAGTCGCGCTGCCTCCGCCTCTGCCACCGCGGCATCGGCGTTGGCACGCAATGTGGCGGCTTCGCCGCTGACGATGATCGCCAGCGATTGGCCCACCTCTACTGAGGCACCGGTAGCAACGAGAATCTGTTCAACCCGGCCGCTGGTGACCGCGGCGACAATGGCCTTGGCGTCAACCGCCGGTTCAACGCGGCCTGACAGTCGATATTCATTCCCTCCGCCACGGCTGACGTTGACGATACCGATGCCCGACGCCTTGATCTGCTGTTCCGTCAGTGCGACGACACCTTCTTCTGTCGACTCTCCCTCGTGTTCGTCGTGGTCATCGTGTCCTCCATCTTCTTCATGACCCTCGTCATGAAAGGCATGATCACCATCCTCGGCCTGCGCTTCATGCTCCGCATGCGGCACGAATTGGGCGACGCCGAAGCCAAGCCCTAGGGCGATCAGTAAAGCTGCTCCAATGAGGAGCCGGTTTTTGGTTGAGTTCATGAATGCTTCCTCAGAATGGAGCGCGGTCATCAAGGCCTGCGAGTTCAACTTCCGCGCGGACGCGCGCTAACCGCGCATTGACGGCCGTATTACGTGCACTGATCAGAGCCGATCGGATACTGCGCAGCTCCAGTTGCGAGATACGCCCGGCGTCGAACCCCGCACGCGCGAGTTGGTAGGCTTCCTCCGCCGAAGCAACGCCTTTGTCGGCAGCACGTATGCGGGTAATGGACGCATCAAGACGGGCTTGGGCAGCACTGCGATTCGCCTGGGTTTGCAGCTTTGCCGTGGTCAACCTGGCTGCTGCGGCACGTTCCTCTGCACGGGCAGCACTGATCGCGCCCTTGTTTCTGTCGAACAAGGGGAGAGATACATTGATGCCGAAGGTGAATGCCTCCGTGTCGTATTCCTGGAACCTCCGCACACCAAGCGACGCGCTTACCGCAGGACGCGCACGCAACCGCTCGACACTCACCAATTTATTCGCGGCCTCCAGTTCTGCCTCGGCAATCTGAACGGTGAGAGGATTGCCCATGGCCTGAAAGGAGGCATCAGGGGAGCGGTTCAATAGACTGGGTTCGATGGCGGTCACTGGCTGGACCAGCATCGCGGCAGCAGTCAGTCTGGCAAATGCGGCATCGCGGTTTGCCCGCGCTTCGTCCACTGCAGCACGGGCAGATTCAACTTCGCTGTTCGCCTGGATGCCGCGCAGTGAGGGTTCCCGACCTTCTTCGATCAGCAGCATGACTGCGTTCGCGTCCGCTTCCGTCAGTTCCAGCGCCTCGACAGCCAGTTCATATTGCAGGGAAGCCGCTTCCGCTTCGGAATAGATCAGCGCAAGACTGCCAGCGACCGTCCACTGTGTTTGATCACGCCGCAGCGCCGCGACCTTAGCTTCCGCCTGTGCGGCACCGATACGTGCGCCTCGCTGGCCCCACAGCTCCAATGGCTGATTGATGGAGAATGTTGATTCCGCAGCGTCGTAGCCGGAAAAGGGACCGCGACCGTAAACGTTTTCGGTTTCCACGGAGACAGAGGGATTGGGCAAAGCCCGCGCCTGTTGCGCGCGCGCATTGGCAGCGTCGAGCAACGCCTCCGCTTCAACCGTGATGGGGATGCGATCGAGGCTCTCGATCAATGCTTCATAGGGCGGAGCCGGCTCGGCCCGAGAAGGTAATGCGAATAAGACCGCTGTAACAGCCACAGCAAAGCCAACCGCCCACTGCGGTCGACTGAACGACGTGAACATGAGGAAACTCCCAAAGCTGAATGAGTTGACGAAACGGCCGCACGAAGGGTGCAGCCGGGAGTCGTCAGGCTTTGGGTGGGCGCATCAACCCGTCAGGAGTGCGAGACGCAAGGGCATCACTGGCTGGCCACTGATGCGCCGAATTGAGGGACTCGGTTTTGGGGGCCGTGCCCGGGGGAATGTGAGCGTAGATATGGTGACAATGCCCATGGCTACAGGCGTCATGACCACTGTCTGAGTCGGAACCATTGCTCTGGCTATCCACACTCTCATCGTGAGAATCCGCCATGACATAGTGAGCATCTACGCTCTCGGATGCACACAGAAACATGTCAGCCACAGATATGGCAACGAACGTTGCAAGCAGCAACGCCACCACCATGAGCCTATGTCTGATAAAAGTATGCATAATTTCGTCATGTTACCAAGAACCGGGGAAAAGCGGCAACACATTTCAGCGCCCAGCATCGCCACCGTACCGAGGGGACCGACTCGCCTTATGAAACTGTGGGGCCACGTTGCCTCCCGATTTCCCAGGTCACATGTCCCGCACGGACAGTCGCTGCGAGGGTGCTACCTAGCCGTTGCTCAATCACCGCCTTCCAGGGCACCAGGCTGAAACCCTTGCCATCATCGAGCATCGCAAAACGCCCGCTGGCCAGCATCACGCTGCGACGGTAGACGCCGCTGACGCGCTCGCCGTCACTGACTGTATGGGGCTCCAGGCCGGTTTCAGCGGCGATGATCCTGCCGCACGTCAAGATCACCGAACTACTACTGGAGGTGGACGAATGGACGGGCTTCACCCGGCACTTCACGCACCTGAAATCGGGCGACCTGGCCAAGGACAAGAATCTGTTGCTGACCACGATCCTGGCCGACGCGATCAACCTGGGCCTGACCAAGATGGCGGAGTCCTGCCCCGGCACGACCTACGCCAAGCTGGCTTGGCTGCAAGCCTGGCACATCCGCGACGAAACCTACGGGGCAGCGCTGGCCGATCTGGTCAACGCGCAGTTCCGGCATCCCTTCGCCGAGCATTGGGGCGACGGCACCACATCATCGTCGGACGGCCAGAACTTCCGCACGGGCAGCAAGGCCGAGAGCACCGGCCACATCAACCCGAAATACGGGAGCAGCCCAGGGCGGACGTTCTATACCCACATTTCCGACCAGTACGCGCCGTTCCACACCAAGGTCGTGAACGTCGGCGTGCGCGACTCGACCTACGTGCTCGACGGCCTGCTGTACCACGAATCCGACCTGCGCATCGAGGAACACTACACCGACACGGCGGGCTTCACCGATCACGTCTTCGCCCTGATGCACCTCCTGGGCTTCCGCTTCGCGCCGCGCATCCGCGACCTGGGCGACACCAAGCTCTACATCCCGAAGGGCGACGCC
>Ga0194138_10000910_pt1 | contig 14173 bp, 18 predicted proteins | sample TARM_MetaG_T2_14_FD_134022 | JGI IMG/M metagenome (GOLD analysis project Ga0194138, IMG submission 134022) | Freshwater microbial communities from Pennsylvania, USA, analyzing microbe dynamics in response to fracking - TARM_MetaG_T2_14 (version 2) | ecosystem: Environmental > Aquatic >...
CTTCCATGGGCGACTGCGTTCATAATAAGCCGGTGCGCTTGCCAATAGAGCTGCAGACCCAACTTCATCAAGTGCCGTCTTGACGTTTGTGGCTGAAAGCCCGCTGTCCGTGTTGTCATAATCGATATTGACGGCGTTTTTCAATTCATCAAGTGCCGCCTTGACATCCTCTGCTGTTAATCCGCTGTCCGTGTTGTCATAATCGATATTTGCCGCCGTAAAAACGTCAAGCCAATTCGTGCCGCCATCTGTTATGGGATCATTGCCCACATTTTCGGCAACCAGGGATTGATACAATCTGCCATCAGAGCCGACGCAGAAGCCGTTTTCCGCAAATTCTTGTTCGTCGTCCCATTCACTGACCCCCATCTGGTGCAGATAAGCAACAAGCTGGCTGACCGTATAAGCAAGACCGTTGAAATCTTGCTTTGTTGGATTCTCATTCACACCAACAATACCCCACCCTCTTAAAAATTCAGATGTGATATTGCTGTCCAGATCGTCGGCCTCTATGGTATCACCAAAAACTGTCCTTTCCAGGCTCAAGGCATCAGATGCAAAGGCTTTCAAATCACCGGAATATCTATTTATTTTAGCCATAGTCTACCTCTTTTACGTTGTTATTAATATTTTCTCAGCAAACCGGCCACCCGGTTCGGTTTCCAGATCGAATTTATTGGCAAACGGTTGCGCATTATCATTATCGGCAAATCCAAATGTCTCCCCCGGCCCCGCCCGTATTATATATGCCCATCTGACCCCATGCGGCTTAGGCAACAAGTCAAGCTTGATAATGGTTCGTAATTTGTCCAGATTAAACGTGGCCGACACATACAGAGTAAGAGTCATATTCTTATCTTTATCTAAGGCGTATGCCCTCCCCTCGAAAAGCCCGTTAATCGCTTCCTGAATGGATTGCCCCATATCATCGGCCATATATGGGCTGCTGATATTCTTTGTAATCTTTGCATAAATGAAAAATCGATAATTATTGTCATCGAGTTGAAGGCTGGTGTATTGCCGCGTAAATTTTTCTGCAAATGGCGCACGATCAGCGAGCGGATTAAACTTATCATCAAATGACCGCGAGTTGTCATTTTCCTCGAAGCCAAAAGCGGTTTTTGGAACAGCAAACGGAATTACTCGATCAATACCAACGATGCGGCCAATAATGTCCAAACGGTCCCCGGTCGCATGATCAAGATCAAACTCCCGCAAAAATGACCCTAACCAATCAACTACATTTTGCCACGTCCCGGCTTGGAGCTGAATCTCTTGGGGTGCTTTCTCCTGCTGCCAATATTGCTTTATAAGCAAATTGACATATAATTGCTCAAAATCAGTAGCCATTATGGTATGATCTCCGTGACATCTACATCACCAGCGGAAAGCGTAAATTTTTCTTCTGGAGCGGGTTCAAGTTTACCATCCGTCCATGTTGAACCTGCGTCCTTGCTAATTTCCAAATTGGTAGGTATAAAGTTCTCCCCGGCCTTGAACACATCCCGATACAGATCGTTTGCAAGCAAATTGTCCCCTATTGAAAATTCACGGGCTGCCACTTCGTTCGCAATAAGCTCTGTGTCAACCGGTTCATCCGCGTCCTTTCGCGTTGCGTCAAGACGTACAAGCACTGGCACGTACGTGGGGCGATCAAATTGCATGAAATGAAAAATTACAAATTCTGATCCGTCCGGCTTTTCAACCGTTTCCTCCCATTCGCCTTCGATGGAACCAACCAGCCCCTTGCCACCTGTCTTGTTTTTGGCAAGAGATTCAGCAATATCGTCAACCGCGCCGCCCTCAATTACCACCCATAGGCTATGCGCCGGTATGCCCCGGCTATCCGTTGAATCCGTATCATTCTCATATACGGCAAGATCGGTCACGCCAGTTAAATCACCCAAGGCCGTAATCAATCTCCCAAGGCTGGAGCTTCGAGGAGTTTCCAGGGACCGATTACGTCTGATCCGCAATTCTTCATCGGTTTCTTCATCCTTGCCGACTGTAGCAGATGCGGGGTTAGTGACCGAATCCACACCAAGCACGAATGTAACTGGCTCAGTTACGGTCGTAGGATCTGCTTCGAGCGCTCCGAACTCCTGAGCAAACAGAGTCACGGTTGTCGCACCGGTGGACAGATCAATTTCAGATATTGTTTCCCATACCTGCCCGAGTTCATCTTCTACTGCGTAACCTTCTGGCAAGGTAACTGGCCGCGTTGTGGTTATTTCAACGTCTACTTGTGACCTCGTAGCTGGCCTGCGGGTTATGCCGGATAATTTGATGATTGTGTTTAACGCGTCACCCAGGGAAAAATCCGGATCGATCTGGTTATAGAGTAGAGCACCAAAGGACTGCACATCGAGCCGGGCTTGCGCTTCAATTGCCACCCGTTGCCCGTCCGGGCTATCTGGATCAAGATTAATGTCTCCACCGTATATCTCCCGGTAGCCTTCGGCCAGTTCTTCAAATATCTCATCAAAGGTCTGAACTTCTATGCCATTTGGTGTAAATCTTGGCTTCATTATACAACCTCGCTTATCTGCTGCGGCTGATTAAATACGTCTGTATATTCGGCTTCAATTGATACCTGCCGGTTACGATCTCGACGGACAATATTGATATTGTTCACGGAAAGCACACCTTCTGTCTGCAATATCGTCCGCTCAATAGCCCGAATTATTCGGCGCTCGGTCCCCGGCCTGCCAAGCAGATTCATCCAATCGATACCATGTTCAATATCCAGGAACCAATCACCGGTAAAAGATCTGATCCGGGTGCGTACATTTTGGGCAATGGCTTTAGATTTTGTGATATAATTGGCACGGCCTTTGCCAAATGTCCAATCACCCTGTGCCGTGATTCTGCTTACTCGCATTAATTAGGTTCTCCTGTTGTACCACCGCTATCGCCCGGATGTGTATGGCTATTGAGACTTATGCCCGTGGCTTCTATATCAACGCTTGCCGTCATTATGCTGCCGTCTAAGCCTGTGAAATTCGCCGCCGATATGGTGCCGGTACAAGAAATGTTGCCATCAACGTGCATATCACCAGTAAGAATGAAATCCCCGGTCTGTGTGTGATTACCCTCTTGTACCCGGTTGCCGATATGCTCGTAATTGCCTTCTTGGTATGTGTCTCCAATGTGGGTTATGACGCCCGGTATAGTCTTTGCAGAAGCCAACGGGTTGATGCCAACAATGGCAAATCCGTCCGAATAATCGTGCATTCTCCATTCTGCTGGTCGACGTTCGTCCTGCCCGGAATACCATCTGTCAAAGCATCGCTCGGTAAAAATAAGCAGGCAATAGTCGCCGGTTGCTATCGGATGCGCCGTATAGCTACCGCCACCTTGAAGAAAAACTGGTGGTACTTTGACAAATAGGGGCAACTTGATTGATTTGCCGTCCACTTCCCGGTTAATCACGGGCTGTACATCAATGGTGGTTGCCCGAACTCGCTCCACTCGGGCGATCGTGGCCGTATGAACATTTGCCTGAAGCGTCTTCAATGCAAGATCAATGGTGTCTATGAGCTGCTTTTTTTCCATCATAACACCTTATACCCCGGCAACGGTCTGCCTGTACAAGTCTGGCTCCATTCATCGCCGTAATTATCACCCTGGTAGCTGATTGTTCGGATTTGATATGTGCCGTTGAGGTAAGGAGCTGTCGTAGATTCCAAAGCAGCTAAATTGCCAATTTTAATGGCCGGGTTCATTAGTGTTTGGAATGTGGTCAACTTGTTTTCCCGTGTAGGAGTTGAGATAAGCCCGGTTTGGGCTGTAACCAATGGAATAAACCGGCTTGTGACTTCGTTATCCTTGATTATGTATAATTGTTCATTTTCAATATACCACGTTTCCCCTATTTCTGTCAAGTTATCGATGATTTGTGCGGTATTCCCGACCATTACTTTAGGGCGACTCAAAGCATTCCGGGCCGTTATTTTACCCCTCCCGGTATTCGGCATGTCCTTCAAGCATTCATCGATTGATTTTTCCGCACCTTCAACTGTTCGGGATGTGAATGAGTTCTTGAAATCAAAACCCCCGTCCAGCCCTTCTATTTTGCTTATGATATCCGGTCCTTGACGCTCATTGCTGCCCCGGAAAATATCACCTTTGAATACAAGCTTCAATCGGTTTTGATATCCAACTAATAATTGAAATGGTATTCTTTTTGATTCTTCTGCGTCCTTGACCAAAGACAACCGTTTTTGTTCTTCCAGGTTCTCAAGCTGAATTTGAATCTTGTTCAATCCGCCGTATATGGATTTATCGGCCTGGAACTGAATCCGCATCGGCGGTTGAATTGTTATTTCGCCACCCAGGGCTTGGACCTTCAACTCATAATCTCGGGTAAAACGTGGATAGGTCATGCCGGGACTGCCTCTCCGCGCCTGATTTGTAGCATTTCATTGCGTTCAAACATATATAACCGGTTTCTACCGGACGAAAAGTCATTGCGCTGAAACGGATCAATACCTGCACCACTCATATCCGTTACGGTGAAATCAAAAGGCATGTTGCCCGATGTAATATGTAAAACACCCACAGACAGCTTAACTCCAAATATCTGGTAATCGCCGTATTCAATGTCCATTGCCCAGAATTGGTTACGCGGAAAAAACCGGAGCTTGAGCACGATCTCTGATTCCTCGAAAATGATGGTATGCCGCTGAATCGGTTCATCAGTTATGTTCTGTATTCGTTTCATTGCGTCACCCCAAAACGCTCAAGCTGCCGTGAAATAAAGCTTTGTTCAACATCCGCCCCTTCTTGCGCACCTTTGTTTGATTCTCCGTCATGTTGACCGTTGGTGCTGGATGCTGCATTTTGCGCAATTTCAGCAAAGATAGTTTGTGCCAGCCGCAGTTCCTGGGCTTCAATTGAAAATCCCACTGCCTCGCTCGTATTGTCAAGGGTATATTCAAAAGAGGTGATGCACATGTTATGATAAGTTCTGGCCGGGCCATCAATCTTTATGAGCGCATCAGATTCAAGCAAGCCCTCCATGTGGTCTATGAACTTTTCAATATTGGTCTTAGTCGGCCCGGTGCCAGATCCAGGTCCAGTATAACCTGCAAAATCAGCCACCCGTTGCCCGGTTCGTATTGCACTGTCCACCCGGTCTACTTGCTGTTGAACATCAGCCGTAATTCCTGCCACCAAGCTTATTTGTGTTTGTGTCCGGCCCGGTAAATATTGCGCAACCTCACCCACTATTGTTTCGGTATCACGAACTTCTTCCAAGGCCGGTGATGGTTTAACGTGCACATCAGACACATTGCCCTCAATACTGATTACGATGGGATTCCGAATAATATGGTCATTCACATGGCTGCCGTCTTCAAGGTACGTAGTAGGTACTTCACGGGTACGGTTTATGTTATCCCGGACTCTTGCAACCGTGGTGAAACCAGCGATACCCACTTCACCCTCGGATTCATTTTTAAAGGCCCCGTTTATGTAGTCCCGAACCAAGCCCATTATCTACCACCCCTATCCGTCTGCGTTTGCGCGTCATCCAATTGCCGTTGCAAAGCGTCCCCCGTCAAACGCGCCGCCCTTTCCGGATCATTTGAGCGAACATTGATTTGTACGTCCTGGTTAACGGTTGAACCACCACCGCGCTCCTGCCAGCCCCACATGAATTTTTCAAACATGGACCGGTCCTCAACCGGCTTGTCCGTGCCGATGTTGAGTAGATCTTTCATCTTTTTCTGAAAGTTCCTCGGCATGGTCAACCAGCCACCGCGATCAATTTGCGCCTGTGTCATTCTGTCTGCCAGACCCTTTGCGGCCTCGCTTGTGATCGCGTCAACTTGCTTTTGTCCGGCTTCACCAAAGGACTCCCACGCCCCGACAAGATCACCCCGGATAAGCTGGCCAATCCCGCGAAACATGTCCGCAATGGATGAAATCACGTCACCGGCAATGTCTTTGATTTGGCCAAATACCTCTTTGACATCAGCCACCATGTTTTGCAGTATAGGCGTTATGTCAACACCAAAGAACTCCTGGAAGAAATCACGAATAATGGATTTACCGCCACGGAAGGCTACAATCAAATCATCAACCACAAGCAAAAGGCCAACAATAAGCCCCGTGATCCAGAATATCGGGTTTGCATACAAAGCCGCATTCCACCCGTAAGTGGCCACTTTCAAGGCAATAAAATACCCCGCACCGGCAGCAAGCACCGGCCAGACCCGGCCAATCATCTCCATGAAATCGTTGAGTATGCCCATGGTATTGCGTACGCCATCAATGATCCATTCCCGGTTGCGCTCGATCAGCCCGGCAAAACCATCCACAAGGCGCGTCAACTCCGGTGCAAGACCAACGGCAATCAAGCGCCGCAACCCGTCCATGGTAAATCGCTGTGCTGTTAGTGCCTGATTATATCGCTCGGCCTGTTTTGACTGCTCCTCGTTCAGAGTCCCGAGTTCGCTGGCCCGCTGCATCATGCTTGCCATTTGTGCATCAGTTTGATTGAGCATCCGCAGAAGCGATGTGTCAATACCGAGCGCTCCGGCAAAGCTCTGCTGCTCGGCCATGGACAGATTCAATTGCTTGAATCGGCGCTGCACGTCAAACAAAACATCATCTGCTGATCTCACCTGACCGCTTGCGTCACGCACGGCAATACCCAATCGGGCGAAATCCTCTGATCCTTTTTGTGCTGCGTCCCCGATCGTAGCAGAAAGCGATTCCAGGCTGGATTGCATGGCTTGAGACGATGCGCCCATCATCTCAGCGGTAAAAGATAGCTGCTGTATGCGCTCAATAGCGATCCCGGTTGTATAAGACAGGTTGAAAAGATCCCGCTCACCCTCAAGTACACCGGAAGCCCACTTACCAACAGCCGCGCCCGCAGCCGCCAAAGCTGCCGTCATGGATGCAAGCAGAGTGATGGAGCTGTTCAGGCTTTGATTATATCTATTTAGCGGGGCTTCACTACCCTGGTAGCTAAACTCTGTGACAAGCTCTGTTGCAACGGCCATTATCTACGCCCCTTTTTGCTGTCCTGCTCTGCTTTCCATCGTAGGTGTCGGCCTATGGCATTATCTATGGCTTCATATTCCAGGGCATCCAGAAATTCCGGGGTGTCCCATCCCCGGATTTCCTTGACTGATCCATAACCCTGTTTTGCCAAAAAGAATATTGCCATATCTTCATCACTTACGTTTGTGTATTTTACGAAATCCGATTCCGCCGATGGCGCATAAACCTTTAGCTGCCACCGTTCCCGGACAAAAAAGGATAACTGATCGCCCCCAGCATAGTAGAAACGAAAATCAGGTAATCTTCCGGATGCTGCTCCCAATGGTCCGGCAATTTGGAAAGCAACGAGCCGTTGAAAGTGACCACGTTTTCTATCACAGCTTCTACCTCGGCCCATCGGTCCGTATCCAGGAATGAAAAATCATTGCGCTGCAAATCGGCCTGGACATGGGTGAAGAAAGCAAATATCTTGCGCCGCTTCTTATGCGTCAGCTTGGTGATCTCGTACTCCCTGCCGTTGATCTCGGCAACACCTTCCTCATGGACGGCCCGGATCATTTCTTGTGCTTGTGCGGTTTTGTCTTCCACTTAAGCCCCCTTATAGGTTCCGGGTTGCGATACGGAATTGCATGACATATTCCATCATGGCATTGCCATCCGTACTGTTCTTGGTGTCCGTGGGTTGCGTAGTGATACTGCCGCCCTCCAGCAACCAGGATTCCTCGGCCTCAGATCCGTCACGGCTGAATGCCGTCTTTGCCGATCCGTTCAACACCGGGGGCGGGGATTGCCGTCGCAAGTTGTTCAAATAGGCATCGGATTCTGAATACTTGAGCACCCGAGCAGTGACATTATGCACGTCCTTGTCTGACCGCTCATTGATGTTGACGCTGCCGCCGATACCGTTGATCCGACCCGTGGCATCATTGACCGGCTCGATGGTCACAATGTCACCCTCGGCAAGATCATTGATGGCACGGCCATTGATGACCAGCGTTGTCGCGTCTGCAGGTAAATTAATAACTGGCATGATTATTGCTCCTTATTATCTGTTGACAAAAATGATGATGTCGACTGAATGGACAGCGCCAGCCAGCTTGATTGCACCCTGGATAACCGGCGATTTCCGGGCTTCGCGGTCCGCCTGTGATTGATCGGCCAAAGCGCCGGACAGAAAATAATAGCCATTGCTGGCGATCTGCTCCAGAAAATTCTCACGGTTGCCAAAGAAATCCGGGCTTGTCCATGTCCCCGGTGCAATAACCCCGGCCCGAACAAACTGCCGTGTGGTCTTTTCTGCCTGATCCACGAGCTGCGCAATTCCCCGCCGTGTCTGCGGTATCTTGGTTGCCGTCTGCCGGAGCAGGTTGTACATATCCACCTGCATAAAATCCACATAGGCAATCAGATTATACCGCTCGTCCACAAAGTTGTTTGCGCCGGAGGTCAACACGGTAGATGTCAGCTTGATTGTGGTGTAAACATCCAGGCCGACCCGCTTTGCCGCATCAACTTCCGTTTGTGAATAGCTTTCGGCGGGCACGGCCAGCTCTTTCAAATGCATGGTCATGGCCGTATTTTCACCACCAAAATTGACCACATGCGTCCGGGCCATGTAGCTTGCCGCAAATTTCCGGTTTCCAGCTTTGGAATATAACATCCGGTAATTGGTATAACCGGCCAGCTTGATTGTCCATACCGTGTTTGCTGCGTCCACTTCCAGATAACTAGCCCCGGAGAAAACGTCATACATCAACACGTTGTTGGCTTGCGCCCATTCAGCCAGCGACTCTCGGGTTTCATCCGTGGGCGTGCTGATAAACATTGCACCCCGAAACTTGACTTGGCTGGCAAGCTCAGTTATGGCTTCCAGCATGGTTTCAGCAAGCAGAGTGTCCGCAGCTTCGCCCTGCGTTAACACCGCACCGGAACCCTCAGACAAATTGAGCACGTCACCGATGAAAGTACCACTGGTATGCTCGGTTGCATAGTCCAATTCAGAAGTTGCGCCTGTGGTAGAGCTTGTGATAACGATCTGATTGCCGTCTGCTTCACATACTGCCCCGGTTAAGGCGGCATCAATGACCCCGGCAATATCTTCAAGGCTTGTTGCGGTCTGGAAATCCAAAGCATCAAGCGTTTCATCCACTCCGTCAACATTGATGACCATACTGCCATCACTGATCTGCTGCATTTCATCAACAACAGTTACCTCGTTTACCTGACCGCCTTCAAGCATCGCGGCTGTTGCGGCAACTTCTTCATCCGCACCCCGCCAATAACCTATAACAAGACGGCCACCAGCGGAAATCGGATTTGGGCTTGTAGCAAAAAAGGCATTCGCAAAGCTCGCGGCCTTGCTCAATGTGCCGAAGTCTGCGGCCACGGACCCCGGATCAGTATATACCTGATACCGATTTGCGCTATCCAGCGGCCCATCCTGCTGGCTGGTCATAATCAGGCAGACATTAGGGTTATCCGCCAGAGCCAACTGTGCCCCTTCCAAAAGCTGCACTGTTACGACATTCTCAATATTTACACTCATGAGTTCACCTCAAAATCTATTGTTAGTTTGTTCTCCGGCCAGATCTCGATCTGCGCCGTATTTATCCGCAACGTGTCAACGTCCTCGCTCACGCTGTAAAGTACATTCAATGTCAATTCCTGTCGTTCGCCATATGTCTGACCGGCAAGGATCTTGACATCCGTTATCCCGCTTGCGAGTAATATGCCGATACCCTGTGCTTGTTGAAGTTCAAAACCTTTCTGCGAGCTTATGAGCAAAGAAAACTTATTCGCCCGGTTCCACGCGCCATCACCATAAAATGTCAAAGTAACAGGTGCCCGCCAGTTCTGCATATAGGTCATAACTTCCAATTCACCGTCGTAATTCTGGCCAGCAGACAGGCGCACGGCTTGGCCTAGGCTATCAACCCCGATGTAAGGCGTTGTGAAATCCTCAACATCGAAATTCAACCTGCCGATCCGGATGAGCTGCTCATCATATTCAAGCAGATCCCGGATAAAAATGGCCGTTTGTTTTAGCGCCTCATTCATTCAGTCGGCTCCCTTAACGGCTCTTTGGTTTCCTCGGCCACGGCTTCAACAAAGCCATACCCCTGCCATGGCCCACGTTCGATAATCCGAAAATCCCGGCCATCAAACTCAATAAGCTCATCCATGGCGATATCGGCTTTACTGTGGACCATCAGATATTCCTTGTTCCAATCTATCGTATCTGGATTGAGCTTTTCCTTTTCAGCCACCTGAATCACGCAGTTTTGCGTACGAGCCGTGACTATTTCCACCGGTTCAAAATCTACGGTTTCTATGGTCACGGTCTTAATGGCCCTTAATCGTTCCCATTCGGTCAAAACGTCCGACATGTCCAGGATTGTGTCAACCATTAAGCACCCCGCACAACATAAGTGATGGAATTACGCAGCGTACCGGTGTCAATAAGCACTTGGCTTGATCCCTTGGACTCTTTTGTTGCCCCGGAGATATCTGGCCATGCCCCATAACCACGGCTGGTAAACGCGCCCTTGACGATATTGACCGCTTGCATTCCGATTAACCCCATGGCACGCTTCGCATCCTGACCTTGTTCAAATACGGCCTTGAATTGGTCAACAGTTGCTTGATCCATCTGATCCTTTTTCACACGAAACGGAACACGCAGGAAAGACCGCCTTGGGACCCCGGCCCCGTATTCATGGCTCACGCCCACTTCAATGACAGTCGTACCACCGCCATAGATCTGCCCGCCCACTTTTTCAGCGGGAAGGCCCACGGCCACAACAGCATTCCTGGCAACCCGGATGTTGCTCGCCATCTGCTTTGTGTGTGCCGCCATTTGTTGTGGTGTTAACTTCTTCATACAAAAAATCCACCCTGCCGTTGCCGGGTTAACATCCAGTATTGCATGCCATATTTTGTAGTCATAAACCACGCCATGCGGTTGCTTTTAGGTGCAAATTCGGCCCCGTAGCTTACGGATAGATTGCCAACTGATTTCGATTGTATCGATTTCGGATTCCCGGTTCCCGGATTCGTCTGGACAACCAAAAGGTGTGCAAGCAAATTGAGCACGATCTCTTTGCCGCAATCCTCATAATTTCCGCCCCAAAAACACTGCCAGACATCTTCCAAGCCCGGCAAATTCTCATCCACCGTAGCCTCGTCAAACTCCGGGAATCTTGCTTTGAAATCCTCGATTATCGTCATCAGACTCGCTCCAATTTACCCATAGCCACGGCTCGATCAACCTTAGCCGTGGCTCGCTTATCGGCCAAATCCCGTTCAACCGGCAGGTAAACATCGCCCGGATAAAGCTCCTTGCCGTAGACTTGCCACCGCTGGCCGGAAATATTACGGACACCGGACGACTCTGATTTGCTGGCCGTCCGGCCCATGTCCGTAATTGCATCGGCAATCTGCTGCTTGGTCCATCCCGGATCAACCTTGATGCCCAAGCTTTCGGCCTTTGCTTTCAATTCAGGCTTGTTCATGGCTTACCTCTTTACAGCCCGGTAAGAAGACGAGCAGCATTATCCTCGATGACATCCAGACCGGCCAGAGCAAAATAGGATTCAACATAATACTTGAACCCGCGCTGATCGATACTGGATACATTCAGCGGAACCGGAAGGCGGAACTGGAGCGCCCGACGATTGCTGGAGAATGCCGCAGTCACGGAGCCGTCACCAACAGACCGTGCCTTGGTGGTCAGGCCGAAAGTAACTGTCGGGAAATTGCTCTGCAGCGCCCGGAGCACTGACATTTCGGACCCGGCTGCGTTCAGGATCTTCTTTGCGCAAGTCTGATATACAGTGTCCGGCATAACAACCCGGTCAGCCATATAGGTTTCAACGTTCAGAACCCCGGCCCACTGTGCCGTTATCAGATCCGCGATTTCCTGATAAAGCTCCTCACCAGTCAAATTGGCCGCAGTATCGGCGGCTGCATCGCTGGTCCACCCGGCATAATTGAGCAGCCCGGTGGTCTTCTGGCTGCCATCGGTGCGCACCTGACCAAGATAGCCGATATAATCGATCTTCTGATTGTACCGCTCGGCGTGGGCTTCCAGAAACCGGTTCGGCAGATTGATATTTTCCAATTCGGCCTGTTTCAGCTCGACTTCGGACCAATCCGAGCTGGCTTCCAGACTGTAAACCGGAATCGTGTCATCTTCCCCGGCCAGCGTAATTTTGCCGTTGCCGTCCGTATTGCTGCCGGACTCACGGAAATCACCCTCAGGCCGTAATTTCAGTTTACGAATGCTGGTAGCATAGCCGCCTTCATTGTTGATGGTCAGCCCCTGATTTAGAAATGTCAGGTCGGCATATTCCTGTGTGAAGATCTCCTCGGAAACGTGCTCCAGGTTCCGGGCAAGAACGATACCGCCATCATCCCGGAAATGCTTCTTTGCGTATGCCGCAGCCCCTTCAAAGGATTTCAGGTCATACAGGGCTTTTACTCGTTTCATATCCATTTTTGATGCTCCTTATATTTTGTCGTTATTGGGATTATGCGGTTGTAATAGTCAGTTCGCCAGCCTCGTAGATATTGCCACCAAGCTCCGCCCACAGGTAGGTTGAGCCGCCGCCCGTGATTGTAAGAGTCAAGGTAATTTTACCGGTGTCGTCGGTAATGAGCAGATTTTCTGCTTCGGCCTCGACGATTTCTTTGACCGTTCCATCAACCACAGCAAGATCGTTGATTGCATCAGTCAGATAATCATCGGCTCCACCCAACCACACACGGGTAAGAACATTTGCGGCCAGATCGTCATCATTGATGTCCTTGGCCTGGATCACGACGGTTCCGGTGTCATCCCCGTTGTCCGTAAAGGAAATGTCCAGGCTCGGGAATGCGCTGTACAGGACAATATTGCTTTCCACGCCCATCATCACTCGCACCAGCCACACGCCATCCTGCTTTTCTTCCCAGAATACCGCGCCGGGAACCTCAAGCTCGCCAGCGTCGTTTGTGGCTTTACCGGCATCGTCAGTGCCGTCATTAACCACGTACACCTGATCATATTTGTCAGGATCTGCGGCATCAGTCACCTTGACCGTAGCCCAACCAAAGTTGATGACCTCGGCCACCTGATCGATTTCTTGGCCGCTGGTGGAATAAACACCTTCGCCAATTTCGCCGGTAATTTTGCGCCGTGCAACCCCGGCAATAACCGGGGTTGCGGTGCCGGACAGGTTCTTCACTTCGTTGTCGGTGGGATCATAGCGGCAAAACCGGCCTTCCATAAGGCCGTCTTCGAACTGCTCGAAAGCCTCTACGTTATGGGGCTTGCTTTTCAGCACCTCCCCGGCCAGCATGTCAGCATGTTTTGCAAGAACTGTTTCGTTAAAAGCCATTTTATTTGCTCCTTATGTTTTGTCGTTTACTGTTTCATGGATTCCGCGATGCGGGTTTCCAGGCTAGTGGGCATGGCCGAATCGCCAAATCGGGAATAATCCGGTGCGGACTTTTTCAACAGCTTAAAGGCCGTGGGAAGTTCGCTGTCCTCAAATTCCTGATCGCCGTACTGCGTCGCCAGAGCGTCACGCATGATCTGATTTGCGGACTTGTCAGCAAAATCATAACCGGAATCCAGAAAATCCTTGGCTTTTGCCATTACACCGGCGTATTTTTTGATCTCGGCATCGGCAATTTTCCGGGCCTTTTTGTCGGCCTGTTTCTCAGCAGCCTTGGCCACTGCGTCCTTGAATTTTTTGGAATCCTGGAAATCCTCTTTGTCTTCTTCCACGTAGTCCTCGTCCTCGGTGTTGGTTTCAGGCTCCGGTTCGGCGGGCATGGCGCCCTGTTCTTTCATGTAGCTGGTGATCTCCATCAGCGGGGCCATCAGCTCGGAAAGTCGGTCCACCGGCACCTTTTTGATTGCTTCGGGCAGATTCGTGGCGATTTCCACCACCTGCTCCAGCGAAATCTCGCCATTCTCGTCATAAAATACTTTTTTAATTGCCATTTGTGATTGCACCCTGTCCTCAATTTTGGTTTTGTCGTCTGGCCGCTTATCCAAAAAGCAACAAAGCGGCCCGCAACGGCCATTTTCAACTACCGCCAAATGATGCGGTTCTATGTTCAACTGCTCAAAATCATACTGTCCATGCGGTACAAGATCGGCAGAATACCCAAG
>Ga0194138_10000911_pt1 | contig 14172 bp, 24 predicted proteins | sample TARM_MetaG_T2_14_FD_134022 | JGI IMG/M metagenome (GOLD analysis project Ga0194138, IMG submission 134022) | Freshwater microbial communities from Pennsylvania, USA, analyzing microbe dynamics in response to fracking - TARM_MetaG_T2_14 (version 2) | ecosystem: Environmental > Aquatic >...
GCATTGACCCCGGCACGGTGGACCACACTGACGATCTGGGCTTCCGCATCCGCCCGACGCTCGATCAGTATCGTATCGCCCACCGCCACCTGCAAGCGCGCGGCAGTTTCAGAGTCACGCATGCTCACGCGCCGGATGGACGTGCCTGAGACCACCAGTGGGTCGATGGTGGCGTAGACATTCACTCGCCCACCCGGACGGGTCTGGACGAAGAAGTCCGTTACACGCGCCGTACGACGCTTGGGAGGCAGAGGAGTGTGGAACATCCAGCGGCTCATCAGCCCATCACCCCGCTTGCTATGAACGACCCGACAACCCAGCTCCTTGATACGCCCCGCATCCGGGACGCGGAACACCAGACGGGCGACCTCGTAAGGACTCTCACCGGCTTTCTGGAACTGCGCTTCGAGCCATGAGGCGTTGATTTGACCCACTGGCACTGTCTGCCCGCCCAAGGGCAGGTAATCACACGACTCCAGCGGCGTGTGGTAGGACAAGGCATCGGGGATGAACTGCAGAGCAGGCGCAGGCTCGCCTTCCCGACGCAAACGTCCGGTCACCAACCCACTGACGGCCGTAACGATGCGCGTATGCAAACGGTAGCCCTGCTGAGCCCGGAAGGCATTGATGGCTTCGAAGTCTTCATGCCGAAGCGTCAGCCAGCCGTGCAGGGTCACCGAGACCTGGCCGGGTGTGTCGTTGGGAATGGTCAGCGGCTGAATGCCTTCCACCAGAACGTCAGGCCTTATTTCGATGGTCCCGTAGTTCGAGTCCAAAGCCAGCAACGCCACGCGTTCTTCATCCACGAACTGCGCCTCGCAGTACAGCCCACGATAACCGTAGCTGACATTCACCTCCGGTGTGTCCCAGGTCTGGAAAATCGAACGCATCGAGTCGATGTTGGTCACCACCGGCACCCGAAAGCGATTGAGTTGGGAGAGCTGGTGCATGGTGGCCGGAGGACTGTGGCTGTCCGAAACCAACTCTGGGTGGGCTGCTTCCAAGGCCTGAAGGGAGGCCATGAGCTTGTTGTAACGGGTATTGCTCATGCTGGGGGTGCCGGCATGATAGTCGTGCCATGCGCGACGCAGCTGACGAAACAAACGGGTGTACTGCTCTTGGACGTTATCCATGGTGAGATCCTTGATCTGGTCGTAAGACCCACGGTACAAACCGCGGGGCGTCGAAAGGGTACGGGGGTATTGCAGCACTGCAGGTAGGCAGGATGTCCTGTCTACCTGTGTTTGGTTAACACGCTAGTGCTCAGCATTGCAGAGAACACCCTGTTTCATCAGCTCGGCAGGACCGAACTGCTTCCACTCGCTCATCAGCTCCAGGCGCGCAACCAACGCTTCGTAGTCCTCACGTTCCATGACGGCCTCTTTAGTCGGCCTCAGGTTCATCGGGCGTATAGGGCTCGAAGAACTTGCTGCACGAATGGACGAAAGTAACCCGGCCGTTTGGATGGATAACAGCCAGCAGTATGTCAACAGGGCGCGCCCAGGAAGGGAAACTGGTATCCAGCATTACAAGTTTATCGGACTCTTCCGGGGCGAGCACTTCGAGCACCATCGCAGGTTCACGGCCCTCGGGGAACGGTAGGAATTTCGTGCCACGTTTCCACCGGATGGGATCGCCCGGCTTGAAGTTGTAGCGCCTGTGATAATCCCGCGTCACTTCGCGCAGGACCTCCAGCTGCCTTTCTTCATAACTGATGGCCTTGGTTTCCACCGGGGAGACGACGTTCTTCGGTTCGCTTTCCATTTTACAAATCTCGTTGTGTGGTAGTGCATAGCCCCCCTAGACGGTCCGTGAAGGACCGTCTAGGGGGCAGGTGGTATGCTCGTCTGGTTTTGTAACCAACGAGCTTAAAACGCCATACAGACCGTTTTAGGACTCCTTCGGGGCGTTGGGTCCGGCAGGAGGATTGGCTGGTGCGAGACTCTGGAAATCCGGACGCACGGTGTAGCCTGGGCCCGGGCCGAAGCTGTAGGTGTGAAGCGGCTGCGGCGGCTTTACACTGAAGTCCAAGAACGGACGTCGATGCGGCGCCTGACTCGGCTCAGGGTGCCGTTTGAACACACCGGGAGGAGCGCCAACCGGTCCGCCCCAGTGCGTCGGACCCGGAGACTGCCAGGCACCCGAAGCCACGCCGTACATGCCGTTACCGCCTTGCGGGAAGTCGACCGCGATTTCGTTCACCAGAACGACTTTATCTTTCAGGACCTCGATGCCGGCTTGCTTTTCGGCTACGTGATACGCCGTGTAGTAAGGCAGCTTGTAAATCCGATTCGGTGAGAGCACCACCAGAGCGCTTTCACGAGATGTTGTCAGCATGTATTCCCGGCGCTGGAGCTTGTCGCAGACCAGGTACAGTTCCTCCATGTTCGTAACGTATTCGACCGGAACCGGCATCATGGTGAGGGCCATTCGAATCTGGATGATCTGGCTCTGGATGGGGGTTCCCTGACACAACCCCTCCATCCGATCGAACATTGCGTTCAGATGTACGGCGAGTTGCTTGAAAGACATGCTCTTGTAGTCGATGGGGTTGGACATGTTCCACTCCTGCGTTAGTTGGACGGATTGGGGGTTGAGGGTGATTGCTTGCAGCTTAGCCGCCTTTACGATCGGAATGAGAGTCGGCCAGGATTTCATTGAAGAGCTTGACGGAGAACTCCTCAAAGCCGGTCTCGCCTGTCGTCCGGTGGGCTTGCTCGGTGTTGTAGGAGCGCGTTTCCTTTTGCAATCCACTCATGGTGAAAGGGTTCCTTGGTAGTTGGATGGAGGTGTGTTACCAATGGGTAATGTGGGTCTTCCAATCCTTAGTCTGGATCGGTAGCCTCGATCGCTGCGGCGGCATGTGCGTACGGCAGGGCGTAAAATCCAGTCAGCACCATGCTCTTCATGGAGGTAATGTTGGCTCGGCAACAGAACCACACACCCTCTTCCATCGCACAAGCCTTCTTGAGGTACACGGCTGCTTGGGTCTTCAGCACGCGAACCTGCCCGCTAACGACGCCAGCATCACACTGGACATTACGCACCTCCATGCAGAAGTGTTCGTCCTCGTCCCGGTAGTGCGGCTGCGGGAAGCCCCATCGGACATACCGCGGAATCGGGTCGTCCAGTGTGATGCTGGCGATGGACTCGGTCGGATCGTAGGTGAAAAACACCACGTCGCACCAACCTTCCGCGTCGGGTTGGTCCAGACGCTGATGCGGATTCTGGATGTTCTTGAAGGGATAGAAAACAAATTTCTCCGCCATGGCTCAGACCCTCGCCTGCGTCAGGCCGGTTTGGCCTTGGTACTTGCCCTTACGGTCGGCGTAGGTGGTATTCGGACGACCACCTTCGAAGAACACGAACTGGGCGATGCCTTCGTGCAAGTACACCTTGATCGGCACCGGGGTGGTGTTGGCCGCCTCGATGACGACATTGCCCTCCCATCCAGCTTCGATGGGTGTGACGTTCACGACCAACCCGGCACGGGCGTAGCTGCTTTTGCCCATGCACAAAGCCGTGACGTTATCGGGCATACGGAAGTACTCCTCCGTGACCCCGAGCATGTAGGAGTTGGGCGGCAGCATGATGTACGTACCCTCCTCGGCGTGGGTGACCTTCGCATCGACCATGATGGACGGCGGGTCGATGGCTTTGACGTCGATCACCCCCGAGTAAAGGTTGGTGAAGACCTTGACTTCCTCGGACAGGCTGACGTCATAACCGAACGAGGACAGCCCACTGCTCAGCACCGGGCGTCCGTCGTTCGTGCGTTGCAGTTCGTCTTTGTAGGGGCTGATCATCCCATGCTGCACACACAGCAGGTGGATCTGACGATCATTGAGGATGGACATGTGGGGTAACTCCTTAGTTGTTGCAGATGGGATGGATGCTGGTTGGATGGGCGATGGCGTGTTGGAGCAGGCTGTCGACCAGCCGAACGGGCATGACGGATGCGAACTCTGCCTCCGTACCACCGGCGTTGTAGCTGGTGATGACACGTCCTTGTTCGTCTACGGGGTTTGAGTTTCGGGTTTGACTGGCGTGATCCAGGTCCTCACCCAACCACCGCGGTAAAGCAGTTCTTGCAGCAACTCGGCCTGTTTACTCATCGTCTTGTTCCTTGTTATCCGTATCCGTTTCGTTATTGGTCAGATCCACGACCAAATCAGCGCTGTCGATGAAGTCCTGCAGGGCTGCCAGGGCGTTTTCGACCATCGGGATTGGAGGGACCAACGGTTGGTCCGGTTCTTGCAATGACCAACCACTCGAACCGATCCGAATCCGGCATGGGGTTGAGTTTACGTAGTTCAGACCGAGACCGTTCCGAGGATCGTTCACGTCGATGAACTCGATTTTGCAATCGGTGATCGTGAGATCTACGCCAGACGCAGGATCGGTCAGGTGGATATAGCAGTGCCCTGCCGATACCGGTAAATGATCCAGCAACTCCCTGGGCGAGCATACTTTTTCGTCCACCACTTCATCTGACATCTCCTGGCCAGACAGTATCCTCATCACCCGCCGACTGATTTCAGTCAATGTGTAAGGCGTGTGCCGCAGGCCGTGCTCGTCAAACCACGCTGTCGCAACGTCAATCATTGCCCGCCAGTCTACGTACGGCTCGTTATCGTAGACGTTCACCCAAGGTGCTGAGTATAGGCGATTTCCGTCCGTAACCATCACGTAGGCTTCACGCTCGCCCATGCGGCCAATCACCACACGGACGTTCTCATGAGCCAGTAGGAAGAATGCGTACCGTTCGGTCGGGGTGCTGTAGAAGCCCGTGATTCCATGATTGAGGGCCTCCTGCTTGTAACGCACCTCGGCCACGCACTCAATTGGAAGTGGTGGCGTGGTCCATCCGCCACGATAACTCGTGAACAGCGTACGTCGGATTAACTGAACGAACTCATCCAGGACTGCCTCACCGTTCTCGACTTTGACCTTGGTCGGCCGCACCGCCCGCACGATGGCCTGCAAGTCTGGGTACTGGGGACGGAACTCGACGTACGGTTCGAGCAGACGCAGGGTCTTGATCAACTCATCCTCGCCATTGAGCAACCGATAGCGTTCAGCTTTGATGGCTTCGTTGTAGATGTTCGGGATATTGTTCTGCAGGTTCCGTAGCTCTTGGATCTGCGGGAAATTCTGGAGCAGTATCCCGATGAGGCTGTTGATGGTACCAGCCAGTTTCTGGACGGGATCATAGGGGTCGGGGTATATGGATGACATTTTTCGTGGTCTCGTGGTAGTAAGGGCATACGCCTCCTGCTAACGTCTAAGCGTTAGCAGGAGGCAGGAGTGGGCTTCACTTGGTTTTCTTGGCTGGTTTGGCCGGCGCAGCTTTGGCGGGAGCCGGCTTGGGAGCGGGCTTGGCCGGTGCCTTCTTGGCAGGCGCGGGCTTCCCGGCAGGCTTGGTGGGCTTGGCTCCCGGTTTGACCGCCGTGGACTTTGCCGCCGGACGCGCCTGTCCCTTCGGGGCTGTGGTCTTTGCGGCTTTGGCTGCCTTGCGGCGTTCGCGTTCCTGGGCGAGCTGCGTGTCGGCTTTCTGCTTGGAAGCCTTGATGGCCGCCGGGGCCAGGGCGCCGGAGAAATCCGCGCCCTTGATGTTGGCTTTGTCCGCAACACGCACCAGGGCATCGGCGATGGAGCGCGAGGAGGCAGGAGCAGTACTCATGATGGGTTCCTCTGTGTGGGTGGATCAGACCGGTTAGTCTTTGGTCTCGATCTCGTGCAGGGTGATGGGGATGTTTTTGAGCTGGGTGTTGGTAGCGATGGAGCTGGCCGGTACGCCCGATTCGGTGAGGCTGACATTGGTGAAGCCCTCCTCGATCAGCAGCCGCTGGATACGATGGAGGATGACGCTACGGCCCGAGGCATGGCTGCCTTTGACGACGACACTGACGACGGCTTCTTTCATGATGCCTCCAGAGCACGGTTCACTGTTTCTTGACACGATCCTTCAGGTACACCACCTCAGCCGAAGGTTTGGGTTCAGGCTCAGGTATCGCCCCACTGCGCTCTTGCAGCTCCACGTCCTGAAACCTCGGACTGGGACTGCGGAACATAGAGGACGAGCCTTTGCACGAGATGGCCCGGATCGCATCGTACGGGATGTGTACGTTGAAGCTAAACTCCTCCGCTCCTTTCCGACTGAAGTCAGCCACGAAAGACATTTCCTCATCGGCGAAGTGCATGTTGCGTGCACCGCCCATGCTGACGTCCAGCACCACCTCGGTCTTACCCACCACCGCTGCATCGGGCAGCTCGACACCGGCTACGGTGGTGTCGACGTGGATATAAGGGACCTGGACTGAATCTTTCATCCAGCTCACCATGGCGCGCACCCAGGCCTTGAGGGCCGGGTTGATGTACAGTCGGTAGTCTTGGAGGAGTATGGTGTTCATCTCAGAGCTCGATAGCGAACGGTATAAGTCAGCCTATGCGGCACGGCGTCCAACAAAGGGATGTCCTGAATCTGTCCGAGTTCACGGACATGGTCGAGCATGCTCCGCCGGAAACACTCGAAGATCCCCAATGACGGCAGGTTGTGACGGCGTACCTGGAAACGCAAAAGCAGCTGCCGCAGCAACCGCTCATCCAGCGGACGGAATGTATCGGCGCCCCGCACCCACGGCTCCACTACACAGGCGTCAAATACCGCCTGGTTGAACCCCTCGTCCTGCGTCAGCTGAGGCATGGCACACACCACCGTGCACTCGCGCTCCTCTCCAGCCCCCAAGGCCCGCCCAAAGGCAATGGCATGGCGAACACCCGATCCTGTGTGGCCGGGTTGATCCACCAGCTTACAGCCCTGACCCTGAGGCATCACATCCTGCCGCAGGTGGTTGATCAGCACCGCCCGCTCACCCACCAGCTGTGCACGGGCTTCCAGGTTATCCGGATCGACGTGACGGTCTTCCCACGAATAAAGCTCGTAGGACATATGCAACTGCAGTTGTTCAAAGCCCATGATCAAAGCCTCACTGTGCAGGTTTGGTTTCAACGAGGGTCTAGTATGAGCTCGCCCTCGATACACCGAATGGTGTGATTACTCACTCTTTTACTTGGAGCTTAACCCATGTGGTCCGCCCTTTTGCTGATCCTCAAGCAGTCTCTGTCCAGCTACGTACGGCCGGTCCTGAAGTTCCTCATCCAGCCTCGAGTCCTGATAATCGGGGCTGTGTTGGCCTTGGTCGGCTTTGCGCAGTACGAGTTCGCCTGCTGGAACTATGACCGCGGCTATGCAGCGGCCACCAAGGTTTACGTCCCTAAGCTCGCCCAGGCCGAAAAAGAAGCCCAGCAGGCCCGGGATGAAACGAAGACCTTCGCCAACGCCTACGCACACTGGAAACAGCTCTCCGAAGAATCCGCTGCTAAGCTCGCTGCCGATCAAGCCCGTATCACCGCCGAGCATGCCAGTCGACTGGCCGCGCGGGACGCCCAAATCACCTCTCTGAAGAAGGAGCTGCAAAATGCGATTCCCCAGTACGTCCCTGCGGTTGCTAATACTGCTGTGCCTGCCGGGTTTGTCGGCCTGCTCACACGATCCCTCGAAGCCGAGCCTGCCGCCTGGATTTCTCAGCTTTCCCTCGGCGAGCAAGGAGATGCTGCAGACCCCACCGACCTTGACCTGCGTGGACTGGGACAAGTCCTCACGGAAAACAACGCAGCGTGCTTGCAATACCGAAACGGCCTCCTCGCCTGGCAATCCTGGTACGTAAGCCAGAAAGCCCAATACGACCAGCGTGTACAGGAGCTTCTGAAGTCTGCGCCCACGGCCAGCAAATGACATACTCGCCCCTCCCACAAGCCAGTGCTTGTGGGAGGGGCGTATGCCGTCATACGGCGCGGGCTAACATGTCGCGGGTGACCTTCGCCAGGCGTTTGAGATTCACTCCCGTGGACAGGCCGTCTCCGCGGACGTAGCGTCCGTCGTAGTGGACCTGCGGCTTACGGAAGTACAGGCGCTGATAGGCCTCACGGTAGGCGTCCAAGCTCTGTTGGAGGGCTTCTTCTTGGGTAGGGGTTCGGGGTCGGATCTGCGACATAATGATTCAGCCGTGGTAGTGGGAATAGCCCAGGGATATTGAGGGCATGAAGCATCTTAGTTCACTGGCGGCATAAAACCCCCTCGGGCCTGTGCGCCAGCCCGAGGGGGTGTAGCGTGAGATCACTGGTCGGAGTTACGCCTCCCGGCGCCGACAACGTCGTTCATTAAACCAGCTCTCACTGAGGCCGTTATTGGGCGGCAAGCCCGGTCACCGTGCCCCTGATCCCTTCACCGGACCTTTGCATAGGCCCGTGTTGCGTATGCCGTGAACAAGGCAGCCATGAACATGTCGAAGCGTGGCGTGGAGAGAGATCAACGCCATAGTATCTCTGACCACTTAGATGTCCGTGCCGTACTTGAGCGAACCCATCTGCCCATAACGCCGCCGGCCGCGCTCCAAGGCTTTCTGGTACAGGTATACCTCGATCTTCATCGGCGTGTCCATACCCATGAGGATCAGCTCTCTCAAATGGGAGTAGCACGGGTAATGCTCGTGCAGCTCAGCCGCGGTATGCCAGCGACCCAGGAAGAAATATCGGCGCAGGCCCATCTGCACGGAAGCCGGGATAGGCGTAGGTACGTCGTCTGTGGTAGCGTTCATTTGACAAACGCCTCCAGCTGGGCTTGGGTGAGCGAACCCACGTGCGTACGCACCGGCGCGCCGTCCTGGAAGATCATCAGGGTCGGGATGCTGCGGATGTGGTACTGCTGGGCCAGCTTGGGATAAGCCTGGACATCCACGGAGATCACCGGGACCTCGGCAGGCAGCTGCTCGAGCAGCGGGGCGATCTGCTTACACGGCCCACACCAGGGAGCCCAGAAGTCCACCAGGACAGGGCCGCTGTGGGATTGCAGGAGGGTCGTGAAGTTTTCATCAGTTGCGGGTGTGGACATGAACGTGAAACCTTTGCGGGTTGGGTGGTAGGTGACCAAAGAAAAAGGACGCTAGACGGCATAAAGCCCCTCACCTAGGATTTGCCTAGGTGAGGGGTGGGTTGCCCCACGTACACCCAGGGGCCCCTAGGTGCACACTAACGCTGCGACGTCGCCGGGGTAACCAGCGGCCACAACTTGCTAACGGTGGACTCGCAAAGTCCTCTCCGTCAGCCGTACGGTTTGCAGGGTAGCGTGCCCTGCGCTCTCGTCTGCCCTCCTGCTCGATGTTCGCGTACACCGTTAGCCGCGGCGAGTAGGAGCATACCCACGCGTTTAGCTCGATAGGCCTTGCGCGCGGGGTGACTGAATAAAAGGTCCGTGTGTTATCGAGGTTCACACGGATGACCACAGAGCCTCGTGTTGCTCCCCTCAGGTGCCTGGCACCTGAGAGAGCTTGTCCTGTGCTTATGCAGCACAGCCGCATCCACCCGCTACCACGCGGTTGGGGTTGCCCGGCTGTCGAGAGACAGCATCATGCGATCTCCGGGATTTTCCGGATACGGGCGTACAGCGTGAGCGACCAGAGCGCCGCCACCAAGAATGGCGCGTCCAGTTGTTCGTGACCACCCAGCACAAAGCTGACGACACTGACCAGCGCAAAGCCGATCGTGGCGTAGAACACGACTTGGTGCAAGATAGCCAAAGAGGTCTCCAGTCGCTTGCGTTCATAGTCATAAACGCGGATCTGGATAGACGGGTTGAGCAGGATGGTCAGTTGCGTCTGCGTGTGGCACCGCCGACGCCGAACCAGCAGCTCTTGGTTGAGTCGATGCAGACCATAAGCCACCAGCGAGGAAAATACCACACTGACGATTATGGCCTCCACTGGGCTGGACAGTCCTACGATACTGCGAAACCATTCGGCGATCAGCAGCGGGTACAAAAACGCCGTCACCAGAAAGCACAGCCGCTTGTAGAAGCGCGCCGATTGCAGCTCAAAGCCTTCCAGGGTGATCGCCTGTTCCAGCTCTTCGATATTGGTCATTGTTCCCTCAATGGTAGGTTGTGGTAGTGGGTGAATCATAAAGGTAGTATGTGGTTGAAAACATTTAAGGCTCCAGGGCGCGTGGGCTGATGTTGTGGTTCCCACTAGACCGCATAGAAGGGCAATATGAGCAAACAACTGGGGTACCTGAGCGAGCAGTACGAGTCCTCTGCTGCTGGGTCGCTGGCCATTGGCTACGACACCACCGGCGGGACGAGCTATGGCAAGTACCAGATTGCCAGCCGCACCGGCACGTTCACCAACTACCTGAACTTCTGCAAGACCCGCTACCCGGCTATCTACGCGGCCCTGTCCGTGGCAGGCCCGGCTGATACCGGCGGTCGTACGGGCCGGATGGTCGATGCCTGGCTGGCACTGGCGCGCTCGGGCAAGCTCCAGGACAGCGAGTGGGCGTTCATCAAGGCTACCCACTACGACGTGGCGTTTGAGAACCTGACCTACCTGAACTGCCGGAAGATGGTGGCTGCCAGCCCCACGCTGCAGAACGTGCTCTGGAGCACGGCCGTCCAGCACGGTGGGTTGGGTGCAGTGCGTATCTTCGACAAGTGCTGGACCACGGGCGTGAAGCTCCCCGTCTACATCCAACGCATCTACGACGAGCGTAGCTCGCGCTTTACCCGTTCGACGGCTGCCGTCCGAGCCAGCGTCCGTCGACGCTTTTCGAGTGAGTGCAAAATCGCCCTGGCGGCCTGCGCGGCAGAAAACATCGCCTAACCCCGCCATGATCTGGCGCTTACCCTCCACGTCCCCTTTACGATAGGAGTACTACCGTGGCCCGTAAGAAGTCCCCCAAAACCGCCTCGCCGTCGGATACGACGCAGGCCTTCAACGAAGAGACCCATTCCGTGGAAAACGTCCCGTCCATCGAGTCCGAACTGCCCGACCAGCCCGAAGACAGCATGCCGACTGAAACCCCTGCGCCGCTGCCGAACGACGAGCCCGTCGAAGCCGAAGCCGTCGGCCAGTCGGAAGACCCGGATCTGCCCGCCCAGCCTGAACCGGAGCCGGAACTCGAGCCGGGTGCCCCTGAAGCTCCTGCGCCCGGCCGCGCACCGCTGCCGGCCCATGCCCGCACCGATGAGCTCGGCTACGTCTACACGCCGACCGCCGTCATCGCCGCTTCGTTCGAATCGGTGCGCGACGATGACCCGATGCTCTGGATGCTGTTCGCCAGCGAAGTCGGTCAGGCGTACCGCAAGTGCGGCAGCTACGTCACCGCAGCGCAGGTGGTTACCCAGGGTCTGCGCACCAGCCTGCAGATCGACATGACCGAGCACTCGCTGTACGCGGCCTGGATCGAACGCCAGGCGGCCAAGGATCAGGCGTAAAACAATGCCCTAGACGCTGACTTCGGTTGGCGTCTAGGGCCGCTATGCTGCAAAAGCACCCATCTTCTGAGGACCAAGAAGGAGGCGCTGCCTATGAAGACCCTCGCACTGACCGTACTCTTGCTGCTGGTGGGTTGTACCCACACCCCCACACGGGAGCCGGAAAAGCCCTTGCAGACCGGGGATGCGGTAGAGCCCCCGCCCGGCTGTGTCGACCTGCGGGCTCGTGGAGGAGCGTGCTGATGGCTGGTTTCACCCCCGCGCAGTTCAGCAAGCTCAGTTCCCTGTTCCTGACCGCCTTTGGTCAGTTCAGTTACGAAACCGATCGCAGCAAGTACGGTGTGGAGGAATACTGGGAGCTAATCACCCGGACCTCCCCGGAAGTGCGCACGCGGCTGCCTCTGAAAGGCGACTGCGAAGCCTTTGCGATGCTGTGCATGCAAAAGCTGATCAATGCCGGTTTCAATGCCCGCCTGGTGGTGTGTCGGACCGAACGTGGTGAAGGTCACTGCATCTGTGAGGTGGTCTCATCCGACTCCCAGGAAGCGGTCTATTTCGATAACCGCCGCACCCGCGTGAGTCAGCGTCGAGACCTGGCCGGCTATACGTTCCTGGCGGTGTCCCCCTACAACCCCGTCCCGGGTGAGACCCGACCCTGGCATGCCATCATTGCCCGGGATCGTGTCTGAGCCCCTCGCGTAGTCCAACTAAGCTCCCTGGAGCCGTTCTCCCATGGATCTGCTCGCACTGATCACGCTGTTCTTGCCGTTGCAAATCAAGCATTGGTTTTTGATCTACGTGGTGGAAGTAGGCCATGCAGCTAGCCGAGCCAGTCGTCGTTGCTGGCCCCTCTGGCTCTTCGTCTACGCCGCCTCGGAACTGTCTTTCACCGCAGGCTTGCTCCATTTGAGCCACCGCTGCCTGTACCCTCTGATCTTCGAAGCCGGACTGATTTTGATTGCATGCTTGATCGAACGTCGCTCACGTATGCGCTCGCTGTTTCGCAGTACGGTGTACGTGGAAACTGCAACGACTGTGTTGTACTTGTGCATTGCTTTACTCCCTTTCTGCAAGGAATAGACCCCCATGGCTCAAGACCTGACCCTCCCGGCAGTGAACACGATTGCCGAACTGATCAACCGCAAGAACCCCAAGGCGAACTTCGCGCCCGAAGAGCTGACCCTGGGTGCTCCGACTCCCGTCCCCCCAGCCGACAACCAAGGCCGCAATACGTCGGTGCTGGTGACCGTGGCGGCTACCGAGAACCGCGGGGAGATCAAGCAGACCTTCTACTACGTTCGTCTGAACCTGGCCGAACTGCTGGCCGAGTATGACCTGACGACCAGTATACTGGAGCTGACCAACACCGCGGCACTGGCCAACTACCTCAACAGCTTCCTGGAAGGCCGGCTTGTGACGTTGAAGCCTGAAGACCTCCTGCCGGGGATTTTCGATGAAGCCTCCCAGACGGCGACCATCCACGCCAACCCGGCCTCGCTGATCTGGATCGGTACGACCTACGTGTCCATCAACGGCGGGTAAAGCAAAAGAAAGACATACTGCCCCTCCCTCCAGCCCGTAGGCTGGAGGGAGGGGGTATGCCGTTAGTTCCGAGCCAACGGGTGCTTACGCGGCACCGTAAAGCCAGCCGCATGGACGTGACCGCCACCGCCGAAGTGCTTGGCGACTTCATTCACGTCCATGCCATCAGCGTGCGAACGCAGCGACCAGATCCGGCTCGTGCGGGTATCCTGGTAGGACGCCACGAAGGTCTTGCGATAGCAAGACTGTTCGTAGAGCATGGCCAGTCCCGCACTGCTCAGCGCCGTCGGCAGCTGCACCACCGGCACACGCGTGCCATGGATGCTCATCATGCGCTGCGTGGTATTGATGATCGCATGCGCCAGCCGCCGATGCTCTTTCAGGAGGATGAAGCCCATATCCCGGAACTTGCTCATGAGCGGGCCGCTGGTGAACAGCAAATCCACCGTGACCGGCAACAACATGAACAGATCGAGGAACGAGTTGAAGCTCGCCCGGTACCCCGTCGCCAAGGCTTCCTGTTCCGGCGTGTGCTGCCACAGATCCCGTGCACTGACCGCCTCGATCAGCTCCGGGACCCCGGGACTGAGGGGATTGTAGTACTGGTAGGTGAGCTTGGCTCCCGAGGCGTCTTTGCTCACCAGTCCACTGAAGTTGGGGCGATTCTGGAAACGCGCGTAGGTCTCAAACGCCTTGGGATGGTGGTCGATCAGCGTGACGCGCACGCCCCGATCGAGCAGGTCTTCCAGCTGGTCTTCAGACGGACAGAAGTCCACGAAAACCGCCTGATCCTCCTCCTTGCACATCTCCAGTTCCACGGGCAAGGGTTTGTTGTAGTACAGTGGGCGGGGGATCACGTCCGGCTTGTTCGGATCGTTCATGTAGTGGCGATATGCCACCCAGGCGGCCGTATAGCCGTCGGTGCAGTCGGCATGGTAGCCGATGACCACTTTGGGGCGTTGGGGGTTCTGATCGCTCATTGGTTCATCTCAGGTGTGGTAGGGCGGATTGCCTGCCCTTTTAGAAGGGCGGGCAGAAGTACAGCGGGATTACCGGAACACCGGCTCGCGAAAGCGTACCGACTTGAGGAATTTCCCACGAGGGTATTGCTTGCCGTTACGGCCCGTTTGATCGTGCGTGGACTTGGTGACCCAGTAGGTACGGGGTTCACCATCCTCAGACGACGCAGGTACGACTTGCTTGATGGTCTGCGTCACCACGTCCAGCTGCGCGTATTTGGCTCGGGTGAACGCTGCGTCCTCTTCCGAGGTATCGAACTTGCTCATGTTGGAGCAATAGAC
>Ga0194138_10000913_pt1 | contig 14159 bp, 14 predicted proteins | sample TARM_MetaG_T2_14_FD_134022 | JGI IMG/M metagenome (GOLD analysis project Ga0194138, IMG submission 134022) | Freshwater microbial communities from Pennsylvania, USA, analyzing microbe dynamics in response to fracking - TARM_MetaG_T2_14 (version 2) | ecosystem: Environmental > Aquatic >...
CAACACTCCTCGTTATATATTATAATATATAACGAGGTTGAAGTAAACAAAAAAACCGCTATATATCAAGCGTTACAACGGTTTTTCGAGTGATTATCGTTACACAATTCGGGAATGCAGGTTGTAAATATGAAATACACGCAGCAATAAATATTCCAATGCTACTCATAGTAAACTCCTTCTTCCACTTATGTCGTATTAAATTTCCTTATCATTCACTTGATGTCTATGTTAAATATACAAAACAATTATATCATATGAAAAGCTATTTAAAGATGATGTGTATTTACATATTTAGAAATAAAATTTTTGAAATATGTAAACAGAATTGAGCAGTGATATGCATATGTCTATTACGGAACGGTAGGTTCTATCCTCGCCTCACGTGGGAAAATTCATCGTGGAATTCAAGTCCAGTGTTGGTATTGAGATTGGGGGACAACCCTCGTAAAATAAGTAATCCTGCTAGCCATTACGGTTAGCAGGAATTTATAGTTTAGTTGTTATTATAATTGTCTGAAGCTTCTTTGTTTTCTTTCTTTGCTTTCTCAAATTTCTTTTTTGCTTCACCTATTGGCATATCTTCTATGTAATATGCAATAGCAGCTTTTCCTATTGCAGAAGTTCCAGATGCAGCTATTAAAGAACTTACCCCTGAACCAGCCCCCGGCCATACTGCGTTTAGAAATTTTGATGCCTGTTGTGCTACAACCCTGAATCCGTAACCAGCTCCCGCAATTCCACCCATACTAAGAATAAATTCTTTAGCAGTTTCTAGTGAAATATCTCTTCCACTTAAAGAAGCGATTAAGGAAACCAAAATTGACTGAATTATGATCAGAATATAAATATCTGATATCGGTATTGGTGTTAACGCGACTGTTGCAGATATTCCGGAAAATATATTGACCAGATGTTTTACGAGTCTGTCTACTACTTCATTTAGTCGCGAAGCCATCCGCAATCCCATCTGTGCCTCGAAATCAAGGATGGCTTCTTCCAATATATCAAGTAGTTCCTCAATTCTATACCTTCCATCAAAGCCTATTTGTAAATTATCAATATCGTATTTAGGAAGATTTCCAATGTTTTCAACATCAACTTCCATTCCATCCGGGGTCTGCCAATCTATCAATGAGGAAACCGCAATGATATTATCTATCTTTAATCCATTCTTCACAATTATGCCTTTGTAGTACTGAACTACTTCTTTAATTTTACTAACTTTATTCTCAGGATATTCTTTTGGATTTTTATATCGAGTTGGAGCCATTTCATCACACTTATTTACTACTACAACAATCGGAAGTCTCAATTTATTTATTTTTGCATACTCTTTAGAAACTTTTTTGAGGAATTCAACATCTGAATTTACATCATCACGGTGCGTACAATTTAACATCATAATTGCGACATCTGGTGAGAATTCATTGATTTGGTTTATTAACATCTCTTCTGCAGAAACTGTGTCGTCTAATCTTTCAGACTCAGCAATTCCTCTTGTATCAAGAATTTCCATTAAAACTCTGTCATTATCTTTGCATTCGTACATTTGAGTAGTTTCCGTACAGCTTTTAGTATCACTTACGTTAGCTACATACGCACCACACAAAGCATTAATTAGACTGCTTTTACCTACGCCAGTTCTTCCTATCAAGAAAATTCTTGGGGGTCTTTGAGAGTCTATGCCGTTCATCAACTTTTTAAGGTCTTTGTCACCAAGTATCGTTTCCTTGACCATTTCTCTTGTTTTCTCAGGAATTGCATCAGGTATCTTATCGATCATTTCACCTGCTTTAATGTAGAACTTCTTCATGTTCTGCAATCTTTGCTCAATTTTCATTTTATCATCTTTCATTCTCCCGTGCTCCTTTTTGATATTATTTGGATATACACTAATAATGAAATGTGTAGGTGGAAGGTATGTCTTTTCACTCCCACCAACATAAAGTATTGCTTCTTGTAAGGATGACTTCAACGTGTAGCCACTATCAAAAATATCTATTCAAGTAGCATCTTAAAAAATACTCATACACTTTAGGTCATTCTTCTTCCAAGTAAAAATCGCCCAGCTCATATGTCGTTACTGGCGTGACATATAACTTATATTGTGCAACCAACTCAGCAATTCGGTCACCATTTATCAAGGTAATAACCCGTGTGCCAATTCGTGAAGCGGTAATAGCGTCTCGAGTGAAATCTGAGGTCGTTATGAAAATTCCAAACTCAGCGTTGAATTTATCCATCGTACCTCGGAATTTATCGATTTCAGGAGAAGATACTTTGCCTTGCCAACGTTTGGCTTGAATAGCCACACGCGTTGTCCGGAAATCGTCGGAAGTGATATACCCAAAACCATCCAGACCCCCGTCTGCAACATACTGCACACCAATATTTTCGTCCAAGTCGACTCCCATCGCGTTGACCAATCGTCTAGCGAACAGCTCGAACTTTCTGGGAGAGATTCTCTTTAGTGAATCCGATAGTTGATCTTTCCACTCATCTTCCTTCTCAACTTCAACAATTCCATCTTCTTTTTCAACTTCAATAATTTCATCTTCCGTCAAAGAGGTTAATTTAGTAATCTCCTTATTCTCTTTATTCCGTTGGGATTGCGCTAAAAATAAAGGATCCGAAATGGCCCGAACCATTGTATCAACATCAAAGTTCTCTAAATCCACATTTCTACCCTTCTCAGTGAGTTCAATATCCCCTCGATTTGGGGAAATAATATAATTTGCATAAATCAAATGCTTAACAGCAAAATTGAATTGAAAATTAAAAGGCTTGTACTTTTCTCCGGATCGTTTGGAAACTCTTTGAAAGTCAATGTAATCTTCTGGAATCACTTGGGAGGTATCTTTCATCTCCTTGATGAGTTGCTTTCTGGAAGCAAACCCGCCCAAGTTTCTCAAACATCTTATGATTTCCGGCATTAAGCGTGCTTCTCTTTCTATCAAAGGAACATTCATAAATTCAGGTTCCATCATTCTATTCACTACCTTTGCTTTTGTCTTGGTTACCCTTTGGCTGACCATGATGACTATTACTTCTCCAACTGTACCCTCACCTGTGATTTCTCGCTTTAACTCATTTAGTGATGGTTAAACGCTTACAAAAAATACACCTCTGAATCTTATAAGCCAACTCACCCTATGCTTCATTATCTTTCCAACAAGGATTACCTTTGTATATACTAGTTTTAAATCCACATTCAGCACATTTCTAATGATTTTAGTAATCATAAAATCTGACTTGATTGTTGGAAATATCCATCGCTCTTATCGCAATACCCATCTCTATCAGGAAATCACTCAATCTTTTTCCATCATCCAATTTAATAGCAATATTTTGATTTCTACATCTCAATTATATCAATCAGAATGCAATTTATCTATCTTTATTTAATCATTTTTTAATCAAATATTTATACGGTATTTTTTAGTATTTTGAGCAAAACAAAAGAGCCAACAGCAGTTGAATTTGCAATTGGCTCATAGAGTGTAAGTTACTTTGATTGTATTTGTGAAGACCATTAAATACTGGGATAGTTATCTGGCTTGTCATCCTATTTATATCGTTTTCTTCTTACAACGGTCAATGAATTAATCAAGGCTCTAGTACGAGAGGCGTTACTCGTGATATTCTTCAAGACTCGTGCATTTAATAATTGATGTGTAAGATTGTTCATCTTCTGAAATTTCCAACTCTGCTTTAAATAGTTGATTATCCTCATCAATGTCGTAGGATTCATAATCTATTGTAAATGATTCACCTAAGAGGTTTGGGTTACCTTCCAGAACCTCAACAACCTTCAAATATATTTTTTCTTCATCGTTATCAAAGATATCCTCAGAACTAATTACTTCGACGACACAGCTAGCAAATTCTAAAGTGCCCTCTCTTAAATAATCATAACCACTCGGCATACATGCACCAACCTTTTCTATTTTGTTCTTTCTACATCATTATCTCATTTACCTCCTTTCATGGCAAACATCCATACTTTTAGTCTATTTTTTCATCAAATATCTATACCGTAATTTTTAGTGTTTTGGACAAAATAAAAGAGCCAACAGCAGTTGAATTTGCTGTTGGCTCTGATGAAATGAATTCGTTTAGCCGGTCTATGACCACCTGATCGAACGTCATGTATATTTTAAAATCGCTTTTACTTTCTTTGTCAAAGGTAATCCGATCTACGAATGTCTTTAAGATCGTTTTGGTCGTCTTCTTCGAGTCGGAATCTTCAATTAAAGCATTCACCAACTCTAAAACTCTTTTAGAGTCTGCCCGTTTAATATTGTAGCCTTCAACTTCCAGCATGCAATTCAACTCTTTAATGCGCTGCTTGTGATTGTAGTATTCAATTTCTAGGTGCTCAATTCTTTTACCCAGTTCGTTTGAAAGTTCGGGTGTATCTTTTAGTAAGGTATACCACCTGTCTATTTTAGACTGCGTTTCCACCATCTCTTTCTCAAGGGTCTGTAGTTCCAATTCCCATGGCTTCCGTTGTGATCGGATCTGTAAGTTGAGCTCATCGATGATTTTGTTCAGGTTCTCAGGAAAAGAGATCACTTCGCGGAGCCTATCCAGAACAAAAGCTTCTGCAACGTCGGCCCGTATACTGTTTGCGTGGCATACAGTCGCACCCTTATTCCTGGAATTTGCACAAGAATAGTATCTAATTCTCTTTTTTGTACCATCTTTCCGCTTGTTCGTTGTATTGCTCGCAGCCATGGCACCACCGCATTCAGGACACCTGAGCAGTCCAGTAAGAATATTTTCGCCTGCGTGAGTCCATTGTGGTTGTTTACTTTCCATTTTGATGCGTTCCTCCACCTTACTAAACATTTCCTTGTCAATGATGGGTTCATGTGTGCCCTCAACTAGAATGTAGTTTGGGTTGTATCCTTTACGACGCTTATTTTCCCAGTCTTCATAACGGTTGTAACGCAGCATGCCCGTATAAGTTGGATTCATCAAAATGTCCTTGATGGCGATGGTACTGAAAGTATTTCCTTTCACGGTCTTATAGCCCATTTTATTCAAGGTGTTGGCTATGGCTCGGTATCCGTTTCCCTCTAGGTATTTTGAGAAAATCATTTGAACGACTTGTGCTTCTTTTGGTTCGATGGTGAGGATCTTCATTCCATTTTCATCCCTGTCACTTCTGTATCCTAACATGCGTCCACCAGGAAACCGTTTGTTGTTCTTCACCAGTGATTTCATGGCCATTTTGACGTTTTCACTGATCTGGGACCGTTCAAACTCTGCAAAATTGGCAAGCAGCCCCAGCATCATCTTCCCGGTGCTGGTCGTGATGTCGAACGATTCGGAAATACTGTGGAGTTCCACATTGTTAGAATACAATATTTCGGCAATGTTCATCACATCCTTCATGGATCGACCTAACCGCGTTAGCTTCCAGATGATTAGCACATCGAATTTTCCTGTCTTGGCATCTTCGAGCAATCTTTGAACGCCCGGACGTTTGATGATGTTCTTACCGCTGATTCCCTCGTCAGCATACACGTCAATCAGCTCATATCCTTGCTTTTCTGCAAACAATTCAATGTTTTTTCGTTGCCCAAGAAGGCTGTAACCTTCTTCTTTCTGTTCTGCAGTACTGACGCGGATGTATCCTACCGCCCGTTTAATTTTTACGTCTGCTTCCACTCTCATAGTTTGATTTCCTCCTGTTCAATGATGTTAAGATTGAGATTTTTTAAGTAAATACCTTTTATTCGGTACTTTTCATCCATGTTCACACGTTCCACCAGATCGAAGTAAAACTCTTCCGGCAGTGTCTGCTTCTTGATTTGATTTTTCTGTTTAAGTAAAGCTTCCAAATCTTTTCTTCCGACGGTTACTTTTGGTCTGCGATTAGTAGCGTTGCTCACCTGGCTCAATGCTGAAAAAGCTCGCGAGAATTCTTCTGGGCTGAGGCTCCCTTCTTCGAACTGTAGAAGGAGGCGTTCTTTCGTTCTCTCTTGCTGTAACTGCTCTCGCCTGGATTCTGCGAACTCTTCGCACTGTCGGCTCTCGATCTCGCTCACCGTCTGTTCAAGCACTGGGCTTTGAAGCAAGAACTGGATCACCGCCTTCTTCACTTCTTTTTCCACCGCATCCGCATTGACTACTCTTTCTTTGCATTGAGGATTGGCACAGTAATAATAATGGTATTCGATCTTATTGTTGCGTTTCATCTTGGGTGTTAGCTTCTGACGACAGCATGGACAAGTCAGCTTTTGCCGCAGCCAATTTTTTCTCGTACTGACCTTCGCTGCTTGCCTCCGTTTTCTTATTTTCTGAACCGCAGCGTATTCCGCTTCTGAGATTACCGTTGCATGCGAGCCTCTGTATTCACCACCTACATCGCCGCCCTTAAAGATGCCACAATAGGTTTTGTTGCTAAGAATGCGATGGATGTCTGTTGCCACAAAGGGACGATCGTTAAAGAAAACGTTCTTTACGGTGAGTTGGTTGGCTATTTTTTCGTACCCACATTCACCGGTCAGGTAGAGATCATAAATATAACGGATGATTTTTAGCTCGGCCTCTACGGGCAGTAGTTTGTCGGGTGAAAAGCGATAGCCGAATGGAACCTTCGGAGATAAGGGCTTACCTTCTCTTCTCTTTTGAGCTAATCCTAAATTTACATTCTCGATGATCATATCTCGCTCAAACTGTGCTACTAAGGCGTGAACATGAACCAACATTTTTTGCATCGGGATGTTATCTGAATTCAGAGAAGATTCCATTACTGAAATCAGCTTGATTTCATTATTTTCCAAAACTTCCATAATCTTGAGCATGATTCCCATGTCTCGGCTCAGTCTATCGAAGCGATAAACCATCAATGTACTGTGGTGCGAAGACGGTTCCTGAAGGATTGTCAAGAGTTCCTGCAGCCCTTTTCGCTCTTCGAGTTTAGCCCCACTAACACCACGATCTACAAAGACCTGACTCTCTTGCAACTCCGGCAGTTGAAGATCTGCTGCTTTTTCTTTGATGGCAGCCAGCTGCATCTCGATGGATATCTTATTCTTCTTCTGCACTGATGTGCGTAAATATGCAAGTATCATCGTGCACCTCCATTAATAAAAAATGAACCAACTGATAAAATACCAGTTGGTCCTACGCCTTGCTTACAGATTCTCATCTTCGATAAAAAATCCGGATTCATTGGGTACTAAAGCACCTATTTCAAATAGTTCTTCCAGATCGATAAAGATGATCCCGCGACTCTCACAAAAATATTTTGCTTCTTCTTTCCTCATATCGTACATATACGTTTTCGCCTCCAATTTTAGTTTTCATTCATATAATAGTTAGAAGCGTTTGCTTCATGGTTGATCAAATACGGTAACAACTGTTGTGCTACTTCTTTGAAAAACAAATCGTTTCTCGTTTCTCTCTCCACGTTTTCCCTCTCCCTTCTCAATCTAATTAAGGAAGTCCCTCAGGCTAGTGCACATGGTACTCCCAGTGACCGGGATTTGTTACGATTTTCGAAATCCGATGTCGCGCACAACGCCTTTGCCATTGGATTTCCCTCTCAAATATGGAATATTAGCTTTCCTTGTTGCTTCATCAAAAGCACGCCAGAATACTTGAGGTGAGTTGGTCCCTTTCGGGGAGATGAAGTTCGATGCTAGCCAAATATTATAATTATCCAATAAAACCGAATTATCGATTACATTGGCTGGCTTCGCTACAATTGTTTCATCGACGAAACGCTCTACAGGATTCGCAACTCCTAAGTACTGTTCTTTTGCCCGCTTCATCGATTCTGAAACTGTGAATTGATAGTTTTGCTCAATTAGCCGTTTTAATCCAATAATCGCCCAATTTAAAATCCCTGAAATTTCAGAGCTCAGTTTTTTTGGCAGATTTTTATCCTGTTTATCCGATGTGAATGTTTGCAGGAACGGAAGAATCAGCAGCCTCCTTTCGAACCCCATGCTGGTATCATTGAGCATTGGCAATTCATTTACCAAAAAAACTAACTTTGTTGGCAACACCAATGTCACCTCTTGCTTATTTTTTCGATTGATTGATATTGGCTCACCAGCCGTTAAAGCCTTAATCTTACCTGTTTTGAAGGAATCTGCATCTGATTCAGTAGCCAGATTCAGCTTCATACCTATCAAAGGCTCAATTCCAAAATCATTATTGAAGTTCGATAACGGAGCCGATGATACATTTTGCAGGCCTACTAATTGAGACAAGACATCGAATAATGTGGACTTACCGTTCGCACCCTTACCTGATCCAATCACAAGAGCATTCGATTTATGGGTTCCTGACAGCACATACCCGAACCATTCCTGTACAAATCTGATTGTCTGTACATCATCGAAAACTTCGGTTAAGAAGTTTTCGAATATCGGGCACTCAGCTACAGCATCATATGAAACATTTGAATGAATTGTTGCTAAATGCTCCTTGCTGTGGGAGACAACCTCGGCTGTGACAGTATTTAAAGTAACATTTGCAAACGGCATAAAGTTTGAGTTGAATTGATGTGGATCGTATAAAGTTGTTTTCCGCAATATGGTGTCCACGATCGATTTTTCAAGATTTATCGACCAAAAATCGATGTCATCACTCCCCAAGTAATGAATCAATTCAATAATCAACCGATTTACAGCGATCGTGGCCTGCTCCCAATACCCGAACCGATGATTGTACACTAGAAGCGAATCGTAGTCTTTTTTGTTAATCAATAATGAATACAGCTTCATTACTGATGCTGCAAACACCTTCTTGTTCGTTGCTAGTGCGCCATTTTCCCTTTGGTAGATACCAAAGTTTAATCTGTTGATTTCCAACATAAACTCGTCTAATAAACGCTTGAACGTCTCTAAAGAGTAGGCTGACTCACCAGCATTCTCATGGACAAAATCATCATGGAAAATTGATTCTATAACGGCGGGTAAGATGTAGCCTTTAGCAACCTTTTGTATGACAGAAAGTCTCTTCAGAGTGGGTATTTTATTGAACTCTGCCATCATTGCTTTATACGAATCCAGGTTATCATAAGCTGCATTGAATGAATCAAGCGTTAGACCGTCGTTTAAATATTGCTTGATGAATTGGGTGTTTTTTCTGTTCTTCACTCGGATCAAAACTCACCACTCCAATCCATATCATCCTCAGTCTGGTCGATATCATCCAAATACTGATCCAGCGCTTCATTCATTTCTTGCTCTGAAAAACGGAAGCTCCATGAGGTAAGTTTAGGGTAGGTTACATCCTTATTTTTCGGTTTGTAATAGCTTAAATTGGCGATGCCCTTCATGCCGACTAATTCATTTGTGTCCAGATAATCAGTGTTCCTCACCGTCATTACCGCCAACGCAAACTGATGAAATGGACTGTTATACGATGTATCCACAAACAACAGATAATTCGTCAGTACTTCTCGATAACTAGGATCTTCATTATCAATCAATTCAATGCTAAGAGAAATCACGCTGACTTCACCTTGTACGGTTTTAATTGAATCAGATTTTGCGTCGAGGATGGTAAAATTATTCCATCCTTCGCGGGCGCCTTTATCAAAATCCTGCAGTCTAAAGATGACCGGCTGTCCGGCCGTACCTGTTTTGCTATCATTTGGTTGCATTTTTTTCATTCCATCATTATTACGAATATTTCTGTTTATCATTGATATTTCCTCCGATTATTTCGACATCCAGCAGGTCCTTAGTTGGAAATCCTGGTAGCAGTCTGATTATTTTTTTAGTGAATTCTTCAATTATTTGAGCCACAGTTTCCGTGGGTTCTCTTGCCAGAATCCACACCTCATCATGAACAACATGAATCACCTTCGCATGCTTGTTGGCGATAATCATCAATAGTTTCACTAAGACTGCTACGCTGGACTGACAGGCAAAATTCCTTTTTTGGGTCGGCCTGAAGATGGCCATCGGCTTAACGGCACCAAATATCGTGAGTAAATCCGGCGAGGATGATTGCTTCATTACAAATTGTTTTATTTCTGGGAACAGAGAGTAAAAACCATCCTTCAGCCTAGCCACATCGGCTAAACTGACAGCAACATTTTGCTTTTGAAATGAAGTTTGTACGGTCCGATCACCCGCCCCGTATAAAACACTATAAGCAAACCCTTTACCAAGTTTACGAGCCTTCAAAGGCGGGATACCGGTGATTTCAAGGGTATCGATGATGAGTCTTCCGGTATAGGCATGCAAATCTTCACTATTTGCGAACATCTGCATGATTTGAGTACACTGCGAGTAATATGCCAGAAATCTTAATTCAATATTACTCGCATCCAAAGAAACTATCTGAAAGCCCGGCGGAGGGAGAATATAAGGCCGCATCAAGCTAGGGAGGCTTGTCAAGGCGATATTTCGAGCCGTTATCCGGCCTGTATAACTCGAAAAGCTTTTCCAATGGCCTGTCAGAACTATATTTCCATCAATAGTTTGATCACGTTCCGAGAGGTGTTCCCCCCATTGATTGATAAACATATTTTTCTGCTTATACTTGTCAAATAATGGGTATATGGGATGGATATTCTTGTATTTACGAAGATCCTCAATCGATTTCGCAAACGGCAAATCATTCGATTGCAAAAATAATTTAATTGGTTCATAATCATTAGTAAAAATATCGTTAGTTCCCACTAAGCTTCGAATTTCCTGCTCATACTCAGCCTGTTGGTGCCGTAGAAGCATCAGCCCCTCCGTGAACCATGCTGCAGATAGCGTCAATCCTTCCGTTTCCATATCACGCAGTAAAGGTTGGATTTGTTCTTCAATTGCCAGCAAACGGCCAAACACCGGGGATTTATCTAAAAGACGATCGATATATGGTCTCTGGACGTCAGTCAATTGAAAATTTTTTGGAAGCAAAAGCAGGTTTTCGATATTGCTGTTTTTCATTGTCATCATTGTTGCCACCTCTTTCTGATGACAATAATAGATCAAAAGCAGTAATTTGAATTGGTGACCCAGATGTTATAAGTCACTTTTTGGCACATAAGGAGGATGAAATCACGTGGTAATATACAGAATTGGTGCGGGTTTAGGAGAATATACAGAAAAAAATGAATTGATTTCAAATATACTAGAACTGGCTCTCAAAGTTGACGATCGGCCATCTGGAGTTGTGCCAGAACGGTCCAACGTCACTAAAAAAGTAGAGGCACTACTCAGTAACTCCGCCGTTTTCGGAATAAAAAAACTCGTCAAACAGAAGAAATCCGGGCATTATTTTCTAAATGACAAGATTGAATTGGTAAAATTTCTCTCCCTGTCTGAGGCGTGTTCTATTTTTACGGACAATGACGTTGAGATTTCCTCTTTACGCGCCCTGAAAAAAAATGAAGCTGTTCGATCCATCCACCCAACCCAGAAAAAAAATCTTGTCGATTCCTTCAATATGATGCTCGATTTTGATAAAGAACTGGGTCTCAGCGAAGAATTGTACACCGCAAATAAAGATTACTTTTACGAATATTTACGTGTAAGCGATGACTCACTTCAGTTTCTCGCTGACATGGCCAACGATTTTTATTTTCCATATGAGATGCTCGGAGAAGTCATGGATTATCGCCGCTTACTTATGGAAACGGCAAGTGAACACTACACCGCCGATCTAGCCTTTCAGAAATTTATTGATAATTTCACTCGAATTGAAGATGCCTTAATTCGATTCTGTATGGACTACTGCAAAAGAGAAATGGTTTATTATGATGGCGAAAAAGCAAGATACCCCTACAACTTAAAAAAGTACTTTCATGAACGACATAATTTAAATATCGAAGACGATACATATGATCAACATGAAGAAGAAGAATATGCACGAATTTATGCGGACGACGTTCTGCAAATGATCGCCGAAGTATTGGAAAACGATCTTTGATCCATACAAATATAGCCCCCGCGAGTACTGTCTTCACCTAACAGGTGAAAATAGTGCCCGTGGGGATTTCTTTTACACTTTTAACTTTGCCATCTTCCACCCACCAACCCCGCGAGCAATCGGAGTCAACGGATGAACCGGTCCATCGGGTCCAACCAACACCTCCACCATCTTTTGCCGCTCTTCAGATAGCTGGGCTATCATACTTTTCAGTTGGGCGTTCACTTCTTTGTTCGTCTTGATGCTTGATCCTACAGCAACAATTATTTTTTCTACGTTTTCATCATTACATGCTTCGAGGATAGCCGAGTCGTTCTCCTCCGAAAAATCACTGGCGCTGATTTTCCGTTTTTGCTGTAGCTTACTCGACAGGTTCACGCCCAGAAAACCATCGTAGCCCATTTCGTGGATTGCATTGGCAATCAACATGGTGGTCAAATCCATACTGTTCGGATCAGCACTTCCTGGATGTATCGTCATTACGCAAGCCAGCTTGGGCGCTTTTGCTTTACTCCAAACCCGCTTATAAAGGTAGCGTTCCGTTTTTTCTTCATTAAGTGACATTTCCACAACAATCATGCTTTTTTCAGTGATCATAGTATCCCTCCTAATCTTCATCCAATATCGTTTTTATCACTACAATCGAAATGCTCAGCAAAAGTTTCAAGACCATGCTATTCATTTACTAAATCCCCCCATCCTTTGTATGCGTCAACATTTCTTCGATTAACTTTAAACAGGCAAGTGCTATTTTTAAAATCTGATTGTCCATCACGCCACTCCTTACAAATCAAATCTCTTACTATACGCAAGCTTCCCGGCCTTCAGGATACCAACGAGCCACCAACGGCTGTCTTTCACATCGGCTACAATATAAACGATGTAATCGTCAACATTATAAAAATGGATCAGTAATGTTTCGTCGATTTGTATCTCATCGAAATAGTCAGGCAACAAATCCGCATCCAATTCACTCCGATCCAATGTAACACTTTCATAGCCGAACTCGGACGCATCTGTCGAAACACCCAACTGCTTGTAGAGCAGCTCGATTACAAACTTAATATTCTTCATTTCGTATACCCCTTTACAAAAAGCCCTGTTCCTTCAATGAAATGAATTGATCATCGCCAATGATTAAATGATCCAACAATCTGATCCCCATCAAATCACCAACCTCTTCTAATTTTTTGGTGGTAACCAAATCCGCTTCACTCGGTTCTGGATTTCCGGATGGATGGTTATGAGCCACCATGATCGATGCTGCATTACTAAGAAGAGCAACTCGCATGACGCAGGCAGGGGAAACAATGCTGGAATTGATGTTGCCTATGTGAGCCACGTTAATGGATAGCGGCTGATTTTTCGTGTCCAACGAAATGACAATGAAAGCCTCCCGGTCCAAATCTTCCAAAAAGTCTTTAAATATTTCGTAACCATCCGCAGGTGAGCCAATACTTCTCCGTTTGTAGAGCATACTGGATTCCTTGACCAATCGTACCGAAACGATGTTCACACGCTTTGCTGCTTTCGGTTTTCCGCCTTCTTTTTCTGTCATTGAAAAAATGCCATTGCTTTCATATGCGTTTTGCATTTTCTTCTTCCTCCCGTCCTCATGAATTAGTATTCTTCCGGAAACAACATCGTCTGGTACTCCACACTATCGATCACCCAGATGACTTTGTTCACACAACATTCTTTCGGAATCTCCAGCAATGTCTTGTGACTCCATTCGGGCTCCTCTTGGCTATGCAGAATTTCTTGGCCGTCCTCACTGATTTTCAATTCGAATTTCTGGAAGTAGTCGACCTCATCCCCCTTCTGCACTTGCTCGTCGATCAGGGACCATAGAAAGAACTGCGTTTCTACGGGAACTGAATCATCCACACCTCTTGTAACGTACCGATTATTTTTTGATTGAAACATATCTCATCCCTCTTCCATTCATTTTTGGCAAAACAAAAAGGCTAAGATCCGCTTGGGAATCTTAGCCTTCTTCTTTGCTGATAATTCATTGAAATAATATATATTTAAAAATACTTTTAATCCACAAATTTAACTATTTGAACAACGGTGTCGATGCCGTATTAATATTACTCTTCAAAACACATAGCTTTTGCGTTGATTTTCTAAGGGTAAGCCCGCATTCAAAAGACGCATATAAATGATCCGCACCTCCTGGTACGATAAACGTATCAATTTAAGGAGGTGCTTTTCATATGCCACAACAAAAACCCGTTATTGTCCCCGTTCAATTA
>Ga0194138_10000922_pt1 | contig 14084 bp, 12 predicted proteins | sample TARM_MetaG_T2_14_FD_134022 | JGI IMG/M metagenome (GOLD analysis project Ga0194138, IMG submission 134022) | Freshwater microbial communities from Pennsylvania, USA, analyzing microbe dynamics in response to fracking - TARM_MetaG_T2_14 (version 2) | ecosystem: Environmental > Aquatic >...
AGGCCTTCATGAAGGCCTCGTAGTTCTGATCCAGCCAGCGCTTTTCCACCGGCACGATGCTCTCATCGGAGGTATCGGGCTTACCACGCACCACCAGGGCTTCGGCAGCCAGCAGACGGTTGACGTAGATCAGCGCGTACTTGGACGCGAACCGATAGATCTCCAGATACCGCAATACGTTGGATTTGCGGTAGGTGATTGATTCCTTGGTGACATCCTTGGCGAAATCGGCCATGGCCATCTCCCGGATGACTTCCAGCGCCTTGGGAGCGTAGAAGAAAATCCGGAACAGCCCGTCAGACAGTCCGAGTCGGTTGAACTCGGGCAGGGTGTAGAGGAACACGTCTTCTGCCGAACGGGCCTTGGGGGAAACCCACTTGCCCTTCGGACGCAGCGCCGCCACCGATTTGAGCACCGGCAGCAGCTCGTCGTGGGTTTCCGACTGCAGCGCGTCGATGTCCTCGATGATTTCGTTGCGCCCGAAGCGCGGCAGAAGCGAGGTGAAGAAATCGAAGATGTTCATTGAGGTTCCTGGTTCAGAGGACGGGGGAGTTGGAGAGCTGGTACGCGCGCAGAATCTCCGCCACATCCGGGCCAGTGCCCTTGTTGGCCACCTTCAGATCGCGCACCGACAGCGTGGTCGGCATGCTGATACCGCGATGGTAGAAGGTCACGCGCTCGAAGTCGCGCGAGTCCACGATGGCCAGGATCATCACGTAGGTGTTCTGGAAGAGCTTGTCGCGGAACTTCGCATCCTTAAAGCGCCCGTTGGTTTCCCGCTCGATCTCATCAGCGGTCTCCTTGGAGATCACGATGAGGTTGGAGGCCGTGGCACGCGAGGGCGAACCCGTCAGCGCAGCCGTACGCATCGAGGAGGAGCGCCGACGCAGGATTTCCTGGTAGATGCCTGTCTGCTCGGTGGCCAGCGCCTTGCGGTGCTGATCGATCAGGTCCGAGGCGAAGACGATGTCACGCCAGAAGCTCAGGCTGCCTTCACGCCACAGGTGGTAGCGCTCTTTGGCCGTGGTCGGCCGCAGGCCATCGCCCAGAATATGGGCCAGGGTACCTGCCGGCACCACCGTGGTGATCACCCGGATCATGATCGGGAACGAAGCTTCCTGGTCGCCGTCCTTGAGCGTGACGTCCACGAGCTTGCCCACGGCCAGGTTCACCGGCACGAAGGCTTTCTCAAACCGTTCCACGTCGGTCTTGATGGACTTGCCCATCAGCTTACCCTTGTTGTTGAGCGCTTGCTTGTCGGCATCGTCCTTATAGGACTGCTCGAGCTTTTGCGTATCGGTGAGCTCGACCGGCGGATCGATGGTAGGCTGCTTGGAGATGATCGCGCCCACTTCCATCGACGCCACGGCCCCGGGCAGCGGCAACCCACGGCCATAGGACTCCAGAGACGCCATCGACACCAGCTTGCCGTAACCTGTCTCGATCAGAGCGTCAGCCACTTCTTCGATGTGCGCATTGGTGTCACGGTCGGGGTTCAGGCTGTCCAGCGTACGCAGCACACGGATACGACCCACTCGGGTGGTCAGGGAGACCGCCTGCAAATAGTAGCCGATGAACAGGGAGCTCATCGATTGCAGGACATCATTGATGTACGGCAGTGAGTAGAGCCGTTCGTCGAGCAACAGAATCGGTTCCACTCGGGTCGTCTTGGTGAACTCGACCAGGCTGGCACTATCGGCCCGCTGAGTCTTGAACAGACGATCCACGATATTGGCCGCAAGTACCAGCGGCGATTTGATGAGTTCCGCAATGTCAAGGACTGCCATTTCACTGTTCCTGGAGGTTATTTAACATGGCTACGTATCAGGACGCGATCGACTGGATTGCCCGACACAATGGGTTAGGTTCGATCAGCGAATCCTACTTCAACACCTTCCGTGGGTTCAACCATCGAGGTGCAGGGCTGCCGGTGACGTACAACATGGACAGCCAAGGATTGACCTTTTTTACAAGGCCAAACCTGAATCTGTCATACGATAACGCCATCAACGACCGCGCCTTCTTCGCGATCCATAATGATAACGAAGCCAGCATCGGTCGTGCCGTGTTGTGTATGTTGGACCCGAAAACCCATCGCGGTGAGACAGGAGCCTCCTACGGCCGGGTGGATGATAGCAAGCGCAATGCTGATGCGACCTGGTTGGGCGCTGGCCTGCGCAGTTTGCTGGTCGATCCCCGCTCGCCTTTCATGCCGCTGCTGACCAACAACCTCATCAGCCTGTCGGGCTGGCCTGACCCGACCCTGGGGCATTACACCTCCGATCCAGGCGTGCGCAAGGAAGTCTGGTCCATGGTGGACGACACCATCGAGCAGTTCGGAGACTTCTCCCTGACCGCCACGTTCCGGAATATCGCCGGTGACCCGATCTCTAAGCTCTTTGAGATCTGGACGCGCTATGCGGCGGCGGTGTACCTGGATGACATGACCCCGCACCTGGACTCGATCGTGCGCAACACGGTGGACTACCAGACAAGGGTCTATCGCCTGGTGTTGACAAAAGACCGGCGTTACGTCACCAAGATCTTCGCCTGTGGAGCGGCCTATCCGCTCTCCAGTGCCTTGGGTGCCGCTGCCGACTACAGCTCGGAGAAACTCTTCGTGGACGAGGTGGCTGACCAGATCACCATTCCGTTCCAGGCTGTCGGGGCCATGTACAACGACCCGATCCTGATGCTGGAGTTCAATCGGCTCTCGGCGATGTACAATCCGGACATGGTCGACTCGGTCCGTACGACAAAGATGAAAAAGCTCGATCCCACGGTCATGCACAAAGCCAACATGAACGGCTACCCGTACATCAACCTGCGTACCGAAGAGCTGGAGTGGTGGGTCTATGCGGAAGACTACCAGACCCTGTTCACGGCCCTGCCGGTGCAAGAAGACCCCACGGGTACGGACCTGTACAACCAAGCCTCCGCGGTGCAGACTGTGGAAGAGCCCAATACCACCGGCGCGGTGGCCGCGACTTCTCCTGTGCGCGTGCCCACCAACCTGACACCTCCGGCAACCGGCGCTGCTGCGGCCTTGCAGGCCTATCCGCTGGATGATCCCACCAAGTAGGACTTTTCATGGCCACCAATGAAGAATGGCTCGCCAACCTGGACATGGTACGCAACAACCCCACGCTGGTACAGCGTCTGGCGTTGGATCAGTACCGCAGCTTCCTGGGCGGGAACTACGACATCGTCGATCCCACCAATCCCTTCGTGTTCCTGATCGAAGCCTCGTCCATGAACGCCACAGCGGCCATGGTGCGTAACGAGACCAACCTGCGTCGGCAATACCCCTCTATGGCGGTGACCGATCAAGAGATCTACCTGCATATGTCTGACCGGGACTATCTGGACCGGTTTGCTGAACCCTCGTATACGACCATCAGCCTGATCCTGGGCTATGATGAGGTCCAGCAACGCGCGGTAGCCTACGGTAGCGGCGGTAACCGCCGGCTGATGATCCCGCGTAACAGCGAGTTCACTGTGGCTGATCACGTGTTCACCATGCTCAACCCCATCGAGATCCGGGTGATGAGCCATGGTGGATTGCAGATCGTCTACAACACGGACTCGCCCTCCCCGCTGGAGCCTCTGGAGAGCAACCAGCTCAACTGGACGGCCTTCAGGGTGCAGGGCGAGTCCCAGGACTTCCTGAAGATCGACATCCCGATCAAGCAGCTGCGCATCGCCACCAACTACGGTAAGCTGAATCTGGCCACCGGCTTCACCCAGGTTTACAGCTTCACCGACCAGTTCCATTACGCCCGGGTGTACTACGCCCGGGCTGATGGGAGCTGGAAGGAAATGCGTACCACCCACACTGACCAGGTCTACGACCCGCTCACGCCCACGGCGGTGCTCAAGCTGTTGACCAACAAGCTCCAGGTCACGATCCCGCAGGTGTACTTGACCACTGAGCTGATCAACTCTGACCTGCGCATCGACATCTACACCACCGAAGGCCCGCTGGAGCTGAACCTGTCGGACTACCCGGCCACTCGCTTCAGCGCGCGCTGGTTGGACCTGGACGGGGATCAGTACTCGGCATACTTCGCACCGCTGTCAGTGTTCACCACCTATTCGATCTTCTCCGGTGACACGGTGACCGGCGGGCGCAATGCCTTGACCTTCGCCGAGCTGCGTCTGCGCATGTTGGACAATGCACTGGGGGATTTCAAGCAACCCATCAGCGAAGCCCAGCTGAGCGTGAGCCTGCAAGACCTGGGCTATACGGTCGTCAAAGACGTGGACAACGTCACCGACCGTACCTACCTGGCCACCCGCTCAGTGCCCGTCCCGACCGGCTCGGACGCCATCTCCGGTATCGGCTGCGCAATCCGTTCGCTGCTGGCTTCGATGGATACGCTGGCGGGGTACTCCACGGTGGCCGACAACGGCACGCGGATCACCGTGCTGCCCGAGACGTTGTACCTGGAGACCAGCGGTGTGTTGGAGGTGGTCGATCAGGCGGTCATCGACGCCATCAACGCCATGGACACGGAGAACAAGACCCGGCTGGTGTCTTCGCGCAAGTACCTGTACTCGCCTTTCCACTACGTCCTGGATCGGTCCTCGGACGTGTTTGACCTGCGTGCGTACTACCTGGGTCGTCCGACGATCAACTTCAAGAACTTCGTGGACGAGAACCCAACCACCGGGATCTCGGTGTCCATCGGCGACTACGACGTCACCCGTACGGCCTCGGGTTACCATTTGACCATCGCCTGCCGATCTTCCGATGCCTGGAAGGACCTGTCCGATCCGTCGGCCTTGATCCAGGTCTCGTTCATCCCCAAGGGCGAGGTCGATCGGGCGTATCTGAACATGACCCTGACGGGCGTGAACGCCAGCGGTGAGCGGATCTACGAGTGCGATCTGACGACCAACTACGACATCGACAGCAGCGACAGCCTCACGCTGACGAACTTCCAGATGTACGAGAACCCGGCCGATACGCACTCCACGAGTCTGACCCAGACCTTCGAGTTCACCTTCATCGCCGGTAACCTCAACCTGCCTTCGTTCCAGGCGTCTTATCTGGACAGCCAGATGGGTATCCACATCCTGCCGGCTGGCTCCAAGGCCATCTCGCGGGAGACGATCTCCATCGAGCTGGGCCGAGCGGTACAGGCCATGTGGACTGAGTCGCGCTCGATCCCCTCGGAAGAGGACTACCAGCGCTATCCAGCCGATGTCCCGGCAACCTGGCCCACGACGGTCTACGCCACCGACCCCCAGACCGGTACGATCAAGATCACCTACGATCCGCAAACACATCAGGTCGGTTACACGATCCTGCATCGGGCCGGTGATCCGATGACCGATGCCTTCGGCAACACTCTATATGCCCACCGCAAGGGCGAAGTCGTCACGGATGGCGATGGCGATGTGGTGGTGGTGAACTCCCGCAAGCTCAACCACCAGCTGGACCTGTTCCTGATGGACGGTACTTACTGGTTCGCCAATGACCCCACGGTCATCAAGTACCGGGACGATACGGCCTGGTCGATCGTGGAGTGGGTGACCGAAGACATCCCCAGTTTCACCCAAGCCCTGCTGGAGCAGACCCGTCTGCTGTTCTACCCGCAGTCGACCTTGGGTCCGGTCAATGCCCTGGTGGTGGACAACAAGAACCAGGTCATCTCCTCCGAGCAGTCCCTGTCGGTGGTGTTCTACCTCACCGGCGAGGCCTTCCGTGATGTGGCGCTCAAGACAGCACTGGAAGCCACGGCCCGTAGCGTGATCTCCAAGGCCTTTGCATCGGCCCAGGTGACCATCTCGGGCATCGTCACGGAGATCCTCGCCAAGGTCGGCTCCGATGCCATCACGGTCACCGTGTCGGGCTTGGGTGGGGATGCCGAACTGGCTGCCCTGACACTGACGGACGAGACCGCAAGACTGTCGGTCAAGAAGAAACTCTCAGCCCTGTCGAATGGTGAGTTGACCGTCATCGAAGATATTCAGGTGGCTTTCCTTAACCACGACGGTACGTAAACAGCATACCCCCTCCTCCTGCCCTGTGTAGGGCAGGAGGAGGGGGCTTATGCCGTCACTGATGGGTTGCCAGGTACATCTTGCGCGCCAGCTCCAGCTGATCACGCTCGGCTTGGCCTTTGCTCAAGTTCGTGCGCAGGCTTTTCAGGGCTTTCTTGAGGTTACGAAAGACCTGACCGTCTTCATCCCCGCCACTGCGCAAGAACCGGTCCATTCGGAACTGGGCTTCACGCAGGGCGGCCTGACTTTCATGGATCAGACCTTCCAGCTCGTTGATCCGGTCTTCGACCTCAAAGAGCATCCGGGTGGCCTCATCCGGCTCCAGGGGATACCCGGGGTTACCAGCGGGCGCTGGGGGGTGGGGTTTCTTGGTGTCCAAGGAGCGAGGCCACCAGGTTCTTGGATTCCAGATAGTCCAGTTCATCGATTTGCTCCAGCTCTTCTTGTCGCAGTCGGTCATAGCGCGTGGCGGTGTGCAGGCCTTGTACCCGAGCTCGGTAGAAGCCCTTTTGCAGTTTCACCCGGCCATTGAAGTTCAGCATGACACCGGAGCTGACCTCAATGGCCAGATCCACCTCCGTCTGACGCCGGGTACCGGCCCCGGGGACGTACTTGACGAAGTTGTAGAAGAACTTACCGATCAGCTTCGCCGGATAGGTCTTGGTAGTGGCATCGTAGGTCACCAGCCAGTGCTCGTCGGTGGCTTCCACGTCCGGCACCAGGGTTTTGTCAGGCCGCAGCGCCTGATCATAGCGCAGGCCGTAGATGTACCAGCCCCCTCGGAACAGGTGAGGGTTGGACTGGCCTTCTTTGACCATGCGTTCAGAGAAAAAGTCATCCAGGTCGCTGCAGTAGCCCAGGATGCAGCCAATCAGCGTGGTGGCCGTGCAGATGCGCGGGACGCTGCGGTTCTCACCTTTGGCCGTGCGCTTGGAGACCCGAGGCGTAAACGCCTCCAGGTTACCCTCCCGGCTGATGTGCAGCAGGTAGGCAGCCCCCACATCGTCCGGGCTGCGGACCCGAACATGGTCAGCCACTTCCAAAGGCTGTAAGTCGAGGAAACTCTGTATGTCGTTCATAAGCGCCGTGTAGGAGACGACCGGCGCAAAGCCGGCGGCGTTAGAGGGAGTTCGCAATGAGGCTCATACCAGGGCCCCGCACAGTATAACGCCGGCATAGCGCCTCCTGACAGCCCGAAGGCCGCCAGGAGGCGACAGACCTAGCGTTCCGTGCCTTTCTTCATGCCTTTCAGTGCCGCATCGATCTCCGGCTGGCGTTTGGCCATGGCGTCACGGGCCATGAACAGCAAGTGCTCAGCCACATCCATCGGGAGACGGAGAAACTCCAGTACCGACAACCCAAACTCTTCCTTGATCCCCGTGAGCCGGTAACGCTCCAGGTATCGGTAGAGCAGGCTGTACTCGGTGGCGTTCTCTTTAGGATGCAAGCTCACCAACGCCAATGGAGACTGCAGCGCCGGGTCGTCGTGGTTGTAGATCTGGTACTGGGTCTCATAAAACTCCATGAGCACCAGACGCAGGTCATATGAACCCAACGCGCCGTTGGTCATCGCGGCCAGACGATGAATCGGGCTGAGGATGGGCTGTGGCGGGTCCCGCCCATCGCTTTGCCCGAACTCTGCAAAACACACGTGCCCGTTGGGGTCTTCCTCGTCGATCAGCGGTCGCGCGTCTGGGAGAGTCGAAGCGACTTGATGATTCGCTGGCCGAGCACCGTAAAAAAAACATTGGTCGGATCGATGGGCATCAGGTGCGGGTGCTTCTTCTGCTCCGGCGACATCGGCTCGCCGCAGTTGGGGCAGGAATACCGCGGGATGGCAATCACCGAGATCGTCGTCTCGTTGATGTAGTCGTGGATCGAATCGAAGAAGGCCTTGTAGGAGCCTTCATCGGAGGTCAGCGTGGCGATGACATCATCGATCGTGCCGGTGTCCACGATCTCCTGCGTGCCGTCCACCACGATCTTGGAGATCCAGTGGCTGTACTCACGCAGCGCCGTGACCCGACCCTGGTAGTTGATGTACTCGATGCGCTCGTTCTCCGACAGGGTCAGGCTGAAGGCCTCATCCGTCCGAGCCACGATGTCATCCACCCACCGGCGGCCGGAGAGCATGTACTCGGCAATCGTGGGGACCTTCCACTCGATGCTCAGCCCCTCACGCAGGTTCAGGTGCGCCAGGTGCTGGTAGCGGTGTTCACTCTGGTACTGCGTCAGCCGCTCCTTGGTGACCTTGTTGGTCTTGTTGAGCATGTGCTTGCGCTGGTTGACGCTCAGCGCCCGGTCGTCAGTGAAGGACAGCTTGGACAGCGCCAGCAGCGCTTCCTCGACGTGACGGCACACCAGCGGGTTGGTGACGCAGGCCAGGCGGAAAGGATACCCGTTGGGGTACATGGCCACCGTCATGGCCCAGATGATCGTGGGCAGGTCGGTCACCAGCAACGCAGCCTTGAGCTCTTCGACGTTGTTGTAGGCGTAGTTCACCTCGTACAGATGCGCCAGCACGAAGTCCACGATGTAGCCGTTGGTGTACACGGAGGTGTTGGAGAACACCCGCCCACCGGTTTCACGGCCCAGTCGGATTTTCTCACTGGAGATCCGACGATCCAGCTCCACCAGTGCTTCCACTGTGGGGGCCTTCAGAGTCATCCACAGGCCGGTATGCCAAAGCGGCACGCGGATGGTCGAGCCCAGGCCCATGAGCATCTGCACGCGCATCACGGCCTGCTCACCGGTCAACGGACCGCCCTCACGCTGCTCACCGAAGGACGGACGCCCGGCGGCCAGCTCCACCGACCCGGCCGGAATGGACTGGCGCCATTCGCTCTCATCACGCTGCACCGAGCCCATGAACGCGTCTTCGCTCATATAGGTGCCGGCACCCTGGGCAATGATTTGGGCCCAGGTCTCGGTACTGGCGCCCTTGACGAAGTTCACGTTCGGGTAGGTCTGCAGGATCGCGTCGAGCTCTTTCTGGTCGGCACCGATGACCGAGAGCGGCTCCTCACCCTGCAGGCCCGTCTTGGGCAGCGGACTGGAGAAAGGCTTGGTCAGCAGAGCGTGGGGGTTAACCCCGCTACGGTGCAGCCGTTCGGCGCGCGTGCGGGCATCCTCATCGACCTCGATTTCCTGCTCCTGCGCCTGGTCGACCACCTCATCCTTCAGGTCTTCCTCGGCCTGCGTGGTCTGCGTGGGCGGCAGGATCGGTTCATCTTCCAGGCCCGAGCTGGGGGTTTCGGGCTCGTGCTCATTGTTACTGGACATCGGGGGTGTCTCCGGTTTCAGGGGTTTCGGGAGTGGCTGGGGCTTCGTCCGCCGCCGACTGGGCGCGAGACGCTTCCAGCACGGCCGTACGGGCCAGGTCGAACTGTTCGGCCAGCTGACGCACGATGGGCATGACGACCACGTTGTAGCTTTCCATCCACATGTCGTAGCGCTCGGCCACGTCGATCATCTCGATCAGCGCGTCATCGTCAGTGGAGTCACCGGTCCGATCGGCATGACGCTCGTACAGCGCGTTGAGCGAATCCACGTACAGCTGCAGATCACGGCCCAGTGCCGTCATCAACCGTGTGGCCAGCGGCAGGTCCGGCAGGGCCTTGCACAGGTCCGGGTTGCGCGCATACTGAAGGATCGTGCCGGCGTGACGGGCATAACCGGCCAGGAAGTTGTAGTACTGGGTCAGCGACTTCCAGTCCGTCACCGAAACGGGTCGGGCGATGTGCGGGTTTGCCAATCGCGAAGCCGGGCTTCGCTTGAATGGCTTCTTTTTCTTGTTCTTGCGAACATTACGACTGACAGGCATGACGTAGACCCTTCGATGATGAGAAATAAAGATGGCAGCACTGGCCAACTCATATGACAGCGCCCGCTGCTCCCAAATTACATAGCCCACGAGGATAGAGACGATGCAAGAGTATCTGGAAGGATACCTGGATGCGACCGTAACACCGGAGCTGAAAGGCACCATCCTGCGCGCCCGCAACACCCTGCTCGCCGCCGGGATTGGGGAGGTCGAAGACAGCATCGGCTCGGTGCTCAGTCAGGAATCGCTGGCCGAGGGCTCGCTGGCCTTCCAGTTGATCAAAGGCGTGCTGTTGCCCCAGACACTGGAGGCGTTGACGCAGTTTGAGGTCCGCGCAGGTGAGACGATGACCCTGCCCATCGCGACGGAGATCCTGGATGGCTTGCTGCGCATCGACAACTGGGACGACACCGAACGCCTGTACGGGCTGTGTGACGCCGACGAGCCACCGGAGGAAGTCTTCGCCACGCTGATTGCCGAGGTGTCGATCCTGTCTGAAGAAGACGTGCTGTTGCACATCGACTCGGTGGCACCGACGCTGATCGAAAAGCTCCAGGAGATCCTCGAGCCTCGCCTGCCGGCCCCAGTGGTCGATGAGGCACAAGTCACAGCCCTGCGTGCCCGTGTGCAGCAGTTCGTCAGCCAGAACCCGGCGCCCAGCCGTGGGTTCTTGATGGTCCTGCTCGATGGCGGCTACCGCCTGGGCATGCCCAGCAAGGTCTACTACGATGCTTACGTAGCCGGTCTGCCGGATACCATCGATCCCCAGCAAGCCGCCTATGACCTGACGTGTTTCGTGCTGGCCTCCCCTACAACTACCGAGCGGGTCTTGGAGGTCGTGGCCGAGTACGCCGAAGCCCTGCACCATGACGTGAACGAAGTGGCGCAGATTACCCGATCGGCGGCCAGCCTGATCCTGCCGGAGTAACCATGGACAAGTACACGTATTTCATCAAAGCCCTCAATGCCGGCGCTTACCGCTACCGGCGTTGGGTGCTCTCGGCCTTCAGTATCGTGGATAGCAAGGACGGCACGCAAGCCGAACATCCCTATCCCCTGGCTCGCACCGCCAACGGCTACCAGTTCCTCAATCCCGACACCAGTCAGTGGGAGCCTTTGGAAGGTACGCTCAAAGGCGAGCCGCCTTTCAAGTTCACCGAAACGATCCACCTCAAGCGCGGGGATCTGGTGAACCTGACCACGGACGTGGAAACCACCGTGGGCACGGCCTTCGTCAACCAGATCACGCTGTGCTACGCCTTTGGTCCGCGTGTGCCCTACCAGCTTGGTCGCTTGAAGGCCAGCCAACTCGAGTCGCTCTTGGAACCACTGATCGTCTCGGACCGGGAGTACAAGGAAGACGGTCACCACGTCTCCGTCAGCGAGTACCTGCGCTTCTGTGAAGCCATGACGTCCCTGTCGGCTTACGCCACGCTCTGTGTGCCTACGGTGTCTCCGCATTCACTGACCACCGACCCGGCCATCAAGAAGCGCAAGAAAGAGCTACTCGAGCAGAACCGGGATCGCCTGGGCGACCCCGCCGTGGTAGCGGACATCGAAGCCGAACTGGTGAAAATGGACCGAGCCTGGTTGAAGGGTGATGTGTCCGAGGGTTTCTACATCGACAAGAAGTCAGTGGAGATCAACCGCAAGAAGACGTTGATCATGCAAGGCCTGCTCTCGGGCCTGGGTACGGAAGGCTCGCTGATCACCGACTCCCTCGATGATGGCTGGAAGACCAAGGACTTCCCCGCTCTGATCACCGAAGCCCGTCACGGCAGTTACTCCCGCGGCGCCTTGACCGCGCTGGGCGGTGAAGCGGTGAAGTTCAACTACCGCATCTTCCAGAACACCAGTGTGACGGAGAAAGACTGTGGAGTGACCTACGGTCTGGGTATCCACGTGGATGAGGACAACGCATCGTGGTTCATCGACCGGTATGCTTTCTTGGGCGGCAAGGAAGTGCAGATCACCACGGAGAACTTCCGTTCCTTCATCGGCAAGACTGTGGAGATCCGATCGCCAGCCTACTGCCGTACCCCAGGCGTGAACTTCTGCGAGCACTGCATGGGTGAGCGTTTCTCCAAGACCCCGGAGGCCATCACGTCCTACGCGGCATCGGTGGGTTCCTCGTTCATGGGCGTGGCCATGTCGGCCATGCACGGTAAGCTGGTGTCTACGGCGCCGCTAACCCCGGATTTCATCAGCTAGCAGCATAGGCCCCCACTCCCTCAGCCATCGGGCGAGGGAGTGGGGGGTATGCCGTCAGTACAGCGGGGTGGTACGCGCGCGCTGCAGATGCTGCCGGGCACGGTCCATCATGGACTCGGCCGACGGACGCGGCGGGGCAGGCAGATCCGGCACCGGCCAGAACTGCTCGAGGGCTCGGACCAAGCTACCGATCAGCCCGACCTTGGTACGGTGCACCAACTCCAGGATCTGGTAGTAGGTGTAGAACGCCAAAGCCTGGCCTGTGATACTGGCCGACAGCTCCAGCACACAGCTGCCCGTCCAGTCCGCCGGGAACGCCGGGTGGTCACGCAGCTTTGCCTGGGTGGCCTCTACCGCGTCGGTCAGCCGCTGGTAGCGTGTACGCTGAGACACGATGCCGTATTGGCCCATAGGGAAAGCCACGCCGAAGAGCATGGGCGAGGCTACCACCTGATCGGCCAAGTTGATGACTGTCGGACGCTGGTCCGCAGTTTCCCCCGCTCTGGCCGTCAAGGCCTCCAGCACGAGCTTGTGCAGCTCCTGCGTACTGGTCGGTGTGGTGGGCATGGGCACCATGGTTGCTTCCTGGACGGCCTTCTGGAGGAACAGCAGCTCCGAAGAACCCACCCACTCGGCCCACTTTTCATCGATAGCGGCCCGTGCGGTCTGATCGCCCTCAAACATGCGCGTCAGCACGCCCATCAGCTCTTCCAGAACCTCGATGCGGGTGAGCGTAGCCACGTCCAGCCGCGGCAGCAGCTGGCGCAGACGGTCCGAGTAGACGAGCATGCAGGCCAGGTTGGTGTACTGCACAGCCAGACCCGAGGTCACCCAGGCTTCCCCGTCTTCGCCCTTGGGCAGGGGTTCGTTGACCATCCGCTTCAGATGCCGCGTCAGGGCATCGTAGCCGGGCGTGTAGTCATCGGCCAGCAAGTCCCCGGCATTGGCCTGCAGGGACCGCAGCACGGTCTGCATCAGCTCCAAAGACCCTGCCAGGATCTCGGCTCCGATGCGCTCCATCGCCCGGTCCATGGACTCGGTGGCCACCCGTACGTAGGTGGGCGAGGGTTCCAGGGTGAACGCATTGGCGCTCAGGCCCTCGGGCAGCTCCAGCCCGTAGTCCCGCACGCCATCGATCATCTGCTCACGCGAGACGGTCATGCTGGTACGCACCTCAGCGGCCGCCAGACTGGCCCGCTCATACGAGCGGCGATGCCGCTCGATGCGCGAGCACAGCTCGGTCAGGGTGTGTCGAATGTCCTCAGACATATCAGCCCTCCTGGGTCGTGGGCAGGCAGTTCTCGGTGATGACCCGGCACAGCCGTTCCAGTGCCTCGTCCTGCCCGTAGCGAATCAGGGCCTCAGACACCACCGAGGGGATGTCCTGGGTACCGACCTTGACCAAGGCGTCCAGGAACGAGCGCACAGCCGGGTTGCAGGGGTCGTGCAGCAGGCGGTAGCGGAAGCACCACACCGCACGGGTGATCTCCACGGCCTGGTCGAACTCGATGACCACCCGCTCGTTCAGGTCCGAGAGGATGTCTTCCAGCTGGGTGAGATACGTGGAATCGAAGAAGGCATACGGCGACTCCACCGGCGCGGCCGGCAGGGAGAACTTGTAGCCCAGTACACGAGCCACGGCGATGGACAGCAGCCCGTTGCGCGATTCGGGCGGAACGCCCATCGAATCCAGCTCGGCAGCCACGGAAGCGGTACGAAGTTTCATGTTGACGTGATCTCCTGGTGGGGGTAGTTAAGCGAGGGTTTGCAGGGTAGCGGCACGGATGAACAGGTCGTTGTCTGCCAGCTTTTCCAGCTCTTGCTGGAAGCGCATATCGTTGTACTGCTTGCGACGACCGGCGGTCAGGTAGATGTAGACCCAGTTCATCCAGCTGCGGTAGTCCAACATTCCCTTGGAGATATTGTCAATGGCGGCCAGGTCATTGAGGATGGCTTGGCGGGACGCAGGCGTCAGATCGCTCTGTTTGAGCGACTGGATCAGGTCCTTACGCACCGACTGTACACGCTCCAGCGGGTCATG
>Ga0194138_10000923_pt1 | contig 14082 bp, 15 predicted proteins | sample TARM_MetaG_T2_14_FD_134022 | JGI IMG/M metagenome (GOLD analysis project Ga0194138, IMG submission 134022) | Freshwater microbial communities from Pennsylvania, USA, analyzing microbe dynamics in response to fracking - TARM_MetaG_T2_14 (version 2) | ecosystem: Environmental > Aquatic >...
ACACCGGGTGCCCGGGTTGCCCGGGTTGCCTGATATCCTTTCGAGCTCTGAACTATGCGCGGTGCTCCGGAGCGCGGACACTCCTGTCCGCGGCAGACTCACCCCACCCCCGCCGCGCTCAAGAACGCCCGTGCGATGATCATGTGCCCCACGCCGTTCGGATGCACCCGGTCGCCGCAGAGCGACTGGGTGGGCTGGTGCTCGAGGTAGCGGTCGAAGGCCGCCTGCACATCGACCAAGGTGGCGTCGAATTCCCCGGCCAGTTTTTTGGTGATCTCGCCGTAGAGATCCATTTTCGCGCGCATCGGATCGGAGCGGTTCGTTTCGAGGAAGAATGGAGTCATCAGGACGAGGCCTTTCAGCCGTGGCCGCGTCTGCGCGAGCAGCCCGCGGTAAACCGATTCGAATTGCTCCGGATCGACCTGCGCCATGCGCGGCTCGCCGTCGAACTGGCGCCAGACGTCGTTGATCCCGATCATGACCGAGAGCCAGTCCGGATCGAGGTCGAGCACGTCGCTTTGCCAGCGCGCCTCCAGATCCGTGACCCGGTTGCCGCCGATCCCCGTGTTCAGAACACGGACCGGTAGCTCCGGCAGCGCGGCACCGAGAATGCTGTCGATGAAGCTGACGTAGCCCACGCCCAAATTCCCTTTGCGCCGCCCCACCGGACGCTCACGGCCGCAGTCGGTGATGGAATCTCCAATGAATAATACGTTCTGATCTGCTTCAAATAGGATGCTCATGCGGAAATAATTGTCAGAATAACCACCGCGGGCAAGTGCGCCCTGCCGGGCGCACAAAAAAAAGCGGGGCGAAAGCCCCGCTGGATCGCAAGATCCCGTCCGGATCAGTTCGCGGCGTCTTGAATTTCGTCGCCGGCCTTTTCCACGTCTTGGCCGAGACCATCCATCGTGTTACAACCGACCAGCGCGGCAATGGATCCAAGGGTGAGACTTAGTATCATTAGTTTTTTCATGGTTGTTCGGTTTAGTTTAAACGACATTTCACAATGGCTTCTTGCCGCGCAGCGCACCGGCCAGAGCCGAAATGATGAGCAGGACGAGGAAGACAAAGAAGAGAATCTTGGCGATGCCGGCGGCGGCACCCGCAATACCGCTGAATCCGAGCACGGCGGCGATGATGGCGATGATCAGGAAGGTCAGGCTCCAACTTAACATAATGTGGCTTTCTTTGAAGGTTAATAAGTGAGGTTTTTCTAGTAACTCTTTTAGGCTAACTCTTAAATCGTGAGATTTCAAGCGTTAGACGCATTTTGCCGCCAATCGGAACAAATCAAACGCACGGGTGCAATTATATCCACGGTGAAATACAAACCGCAACAGTTGCCCGAACTCGTTCCGCGCCTTCCGCCGCCGCTCCCTCGTTGGCAGAACCGGGGAACCGTGGCGGACACGGAAAGGAGCGGACTTACGTATGCGGCTTCCTTCAGGTGGCCGCTCATCGCCCGAGGCCCAATGGCTCACGATCCCAGATCCAGCGGCACTTCGTTCGCCCAGAGCTCTTCGAGCTTCTGGCGGCGGCGGATCAGGCGCGGGGTCTGCCCGGCGTCGAGCATGACTTCGGCGGCTTCGGGATAGGAATTGTAGTGCTTGGGCGTCATCGCCGAGGCGTAGGCGCCGGCACCGTCGATCACACAGAAATCGCCGATCTCGGCCTCGGGCAGCGTGCGGGTGGCCAGCAGCTCGGGATCGCCGGGCGCGGGGGTCAGGATGTCGCCGGACTCGCAGCAGTGCCCGACCACCACATAGTCCCGGCTCGTTTCCTTCTCGCGCCCCTGCAGCAGGCTGATCGGGTGCTGCGCGCCGTAGATCGATGGGCGCAGGAGCTCGGTCATGCCGGTGTCGAGCTTGATAAAATCGTAGCCGCCCGCGCCGGTCGAGACGAGGTCCTGGACTTTGGCCAACAAAGCGCAGGCGTTGGCCACGAGGTAGGTGCCGGGCTCGATCTCGAGCCGGATCTCGCGCCCGGTCTCGGCCGCGAAGGCCTCGAATTTCGCCTTGACCGGCTCGCCGACCACTCGGAGATCGGTCGATTTCTCGCCGGGCATGCGGCCGACTTTGTAGCCGCCGCCGAGATTGAGCGTGACGACATCGGGGAAGCGGCGGACGAGGTCGAAATTCATCTTGGCCACCTTGAGCCAGACGTCCGGGTCGCTGCCCGAGCCGATATGGGTGTGGATGCGCACGGCGGAGAGTCCGTATTTCGCGAGCAGCTCTTTGACCTGCGGGATCCACTCGTGCCAGATGCCGAACGAGGAGGAGGGGCCGCCCACGTTGGTGCGGTTGTTCCCGCCGGAGCCGGCGCCCGGATTGATGCGGATGCCGACCGAGCCGCCGGGGCGGAGCTTGCCGAAGCGCTCCAACTGGGCGAGCGAACAGGCGTTGAACGGCATGCCCGCTTCGAGGAGATCGGCCAGATCGGCGGGCAGTTCCTGCGCGCTGAGGCTGATCTTTTCGGCGGCGATGCCGGCGGCCATGGCGCGGTGCGCCTCGTGTCCGGAGGAGGCGTCGATGTGGAGCCCCGCCTTGGCGAAAATCCTGAGGATGGCCGCATTGGGCGAAGCCTTCATCGCGTAACGGGCGGTCAGACCAAAGGCGTTGGGGAACGCCAGCACCGCGGCGGCGTTGGCCTCCAGCGTCTTCTGGTCATAGACATAGACGGGCGTGCCGAAGCTGGCATCGACCGCGCGGGCGGTGGTGAAATCGAGGAAACGGGGCTGTGGATGCTTCGCCATGGGGGGAGAGCAAATGCGCTTCACACGCCCAGGCAAGCGCGAAGCGCTTGCCTGAGCGGATGAAGCAGGGTTCTTTCATCTGCCTTCGGGTGGAGCGAAATCCCTGTTGGAGTCCTGCCTTCAGGCAGTTTTTGGCACTCGGTGGGGCGGCATAAATGCCGAACTCCAACAAAACCCGCCAGATGAAAGAGCCCTGGGCGGGAATAGCGAAGGACGGAGGACGAATAAAACCAACTTCGTAATTCGTCCTTCGTTATGAGTCATCAGTGCGCACAGCGCGCTTCACCGCCCGTTCGCAGCCGTAGGCCTCCAGCATGTCCGCGACCAGGGCGGGCAGATGCGTGAGGTTCGCCCCCGGCCCGGCCGATTCGCCCGCGCAGCCGACATAGCCGAGCTGCTCGGCCACGGGCATATCCAGTCCGCGGGCGTCGAGCCAAGACTGCAAGGTGCGGAGCGACTCGACCCATTGGCGGAGCGAAAAGGCGCTCTCGTCGGCGGCTTCCAACAACCGAGCGCGAAGAGCTGCGTTGTCGCCCCCGCTGAAATTCGCCTCCAAATAGGCCAGCAGCTTGGGCGAATCCGCAAACTGCTCTTGGAATTTTTCCGTGCCTGGACTTTCGATGACATCGACCATACGCCCGGATGTAAGCTATTGCCAGGATTTTTCAACTGGCTTCTACGCTTGTCTCCTAATTTTCACAGAACACAGGTTGAGACTTGCTCCCCGTCCAATCTGCTTTTGGCTGAGGCTCCCCCACTATGCGTCATATCCGAACAGCGGCACGAGCTCTCATCATTTTGGATCAAAAAGTCCTCGCGATCAAAATGCGCGACCGGTCGGGGATCTTCTATATCCTGCCGGGGGGCGGGCAGCGCCACGGGGAAACCCTCCGCGAGGGGCTGCGGCGGGAGTGCCTCGAAGAAATCGGCACCGAAGTCGAGGTCGGCGAGCTGCTCTACGTGCGCGAATACATCGGCAAGAACCACGAATTCCACAGTTCGCACCACGCCTTCCACCAGGTGGAGAACGTGTTCCGCTGCAGCCTGCCCGACCCGGACGGGATCGGCCCGGGCACGGAGCACGACAAGAAGCAGGTCGGCGTCGAATGGATCCCCCTCGCGGATCTGCCCAAGCGCCGATTCCTCCCCGAGGTGATCAAGCCCTTTTTCAAAGGCGGCGGCTTCCTCACCACCACCCAGTATCTGGGGGATGTCAATTGAGCGTTTACCGCCGCATATTCAGCAAGCAATACCAGAACCTGATGTATCCGGGGGAGCGGCTGCGCTTCGATTTCCTCAACCCGCTTTGCATCCTGATGCTTTGCGCGGTCGGTCTGCTGTTCATCTATTCGGCGCAGATCTCCTATGCAGGCGGGCACTGGAAACGGCAACTGTTCTGGATCGTCATCAGCCTGGCCGTTTACGGCACCATTTCGAGCCTCAACTACAAAATCTTCCTCGAATACGCCCATTTCATCTACATGGCGGGTATTTTCGGACTATTGCTGACCATGCCGATCAGTCCGATCAGCTACGAGGACATGGGGGCGCGTCGCTGGATCGACCTCGGGGTGACCCGCGTCCAGCCGACCGAAGGCGCCAAGATCGGCACCCTCATCATGGCGGCCAGCATCTTGGCCAGGTCGGAAATAGGCACGGTGCGCGACTCGCTGCTCGTTTTGGCCAAGGTGGCGGGGGTCTTTTTGCTCCCAATGTTGTTGATTTTCCTGCAACCCGACCTAGGTTCGTCCCTTGTCTTTCCACCAATGATCTTCGCTCTGCTATATGTTTCCCGCCTGTCGGAGAAATTTTTCATGAGTGCCTTTGCCGTTTTCGCAATCGCACTGGCAGTGCTCGGAGCGGATATCTACGGCTACAGCCAGTATCTGGAAGCCCGGCGCGGAGCCGAAAGATCGGGCGAGGCGACCGCGGCCGAGGTGGCCGGCGCGAAAGACGCGAAAGACGCGACGAGCGAATACCGATCGCTACTCCCCCTCAAAAACTATCAAAGAAACCGGATCCTCACCTTCGTCGCCCCCGACGTGGTGGATCCCAGTGGCACCGGCGCCAGCTGGAATGCCAACCAAGCGAAAATTTCCGCCGCGACCGGTGGATTGTCGGGCAAGGGCTACCTCAAGGGCACCCAGGCGCAGCTCGGCTATCTCCCCCAAGCGGTGGCACACAACGACTTTATTTTCTCCGTCATCGCGGAGGAAACAGGCTTTCTTGGAAGCGCGTTCGTCGTCGGGCTCTTTTGCCTGATGGTCGCCAACGGCATACGTATTGCCGGACTCGCAAGAGATCGATTTGGAATGTATCTGGCCATCGGGGTCAGTGTCCTCTTCCTCGTCCACTTCTTCATCAACATTGGCATGACTATCGGCATCACCCCGATTACCGGACTCCCGCTTCCGTTTTTAAGTTACGGAGGCTCCTTTGTTCTGAGCTGTTTTATTCTACAAGGTCTTGTGCAAAGTGTATACCGGTATCGGAAGGATTTTTCATGATACCGGCGCACGCACACGGATACGAAGTCCAAAACAGGCGGAACTTGGGATCCCCACCTCACCCACGGGAAACCAAGACCAATGAACGATCCATCCACTACGGAAACATCCACTAATACATCCACTAATAACAGCGACGAGCAATACACCGACGAGCTGACGTCCGCGCCTGAAGAAAAGAAGGCCGAACGCATCGACACGAGGGCGCTGAAAGACGACGCCGCAAAGCGTGAAAAAAAGCAACCGCTGATCAGCCGCATCGTCAAGGCGATCAAAGCCGAGAAGAAGTCCTACACCGAGTTGATCATCAACAGCGAACCGCTCGAAAAGCGGGTCGCCCTGTTGAAGGACGGCGTCCTTGAGAAATTCGAGGTCGAACGCACGGGCGAAGCCCGCGAAGTCGGCGCGATTTTCAAAGGCCGCATCCAAAACCTGGAGCCCGGCCTCAAGGCCGCCTTCGTCGATATCGGCGAGGAGAAGAACGCCTTCCTCCACTATTGGGACATCCTCCCCGCCGCCAAGGACAACTCCATCGAGATCGTCCGCGACAACAAGTCCGAGACGCAACGCAAGCGCGAGGCGGAGAAGGTCACCGTCAAAGACATCCCGAAGCTCTACCCCATCGGCAGCGAGATCGTCCTCCAGATCACCAAAGGCCAGATCGGCACCAAAGGCCCGCGCACCACCACGAACATCGCCCTGCCCGGCCGCTTCCTCGTGCTCATGCCCTACACCGGCACGCTCGGCATCTCCCGCAAGATCGAGGACAAGAAAGAACGCTCCCGCCTGAAAGGCATCCTCCGCGACCTCACCCTGCCCGAAGGCATGGGCATCATCGTCCGCACCGCCGGCGAGGGCAAAAAGGCGCGCTACTTCATCCGCGACCTCCACATCCTGCTCAAACGCTGGGAAGTCATCAACCAGCGCATGGAATCGGCCAGGAAGCCGGCCTGCCTCTACGTCGAGCCCGACATCGTCGGCCGCACCGTGCGCGACTTCCTGACCGAGGAGATCGACCGCGTGATGGTCGACAAGAAGGACGACTACGACAGCATCATCGACGAGGTCAGCACGATCTCGCCGCGTTCCAAGTCGAAGATCCACCTCTTCAAGGACGACATTCCCATCTTCGAGCGCTTCAACATCGAGCGCCAGATCGAGCAGACCTACATGCGCTGCGTGCCCCTGCCCGGCGGCGGCGAGATCGTGATCGAAGAGACCGAAGCCCTCATCTCGATCGACGTGAACACCGGCTCGCACAAGAACAAGAACAAGGACGGCAAGGACTTCATCCTCCAGGTCAACCTGGAAGCGGCCACCGAGATCGCCCGCCAGGTGCGCCTGCGCAACATCGGCGGCCTCATCATCCTCGACTTCATCGACATGAAGGCGAAGAAAGACCGCAACGCCGTGCTCGCCCGCATGCGCCGCGAGATGGCCGGGGACAAGGCGAAGAACCACATCCTGCCCATCTCCACGCTCGGCATCATGCAGATGACGCGCCAGCGCCAGTCCGAGAGCCACTCCAGCGGCATCTACACCGACTGCCCGTATTGCCACGGCCGCGGCGCGGTCAAGAGCTCCCGCACCATGAGCGTGGAGATCCAGCGCCGCCTGATCAGCGTGATCCGCCACATACGCGCCCGCGACGGGCACGACAAGGAGATCAACCTCCGCATCCTGCTCCACCCGACCAACCTCGACCGCCTCCGCCACGAGGACGAGGATCTGCTGCTCGAGATCGAGCGCTCCTACGGCGCCCGCCTCTCCTTCCGCGCCGACCCGATCTACCACGTGGAGAACTTCAAGATCATCGATATCGAGTCCGGCCAGGAGCAGCGCTAGGCCATAGCTCGGAGAGCGACGGCTGTTCAGGCAGTTTTTGGCACTCGGTGGGGCGGCATAAATGCCGAACTCCAACAAAAACCGCCAGATGAAAGAGCCCTGAGCGCTAGGCAACCCCCACCCCGGGGGGCGATCGAACGCCCCCCGATCCCGGGGCTGTACGGCGCTTCGGAACATGCCATGGCACGGGGCTACAAAAACGCCGGCCCCGGGCCGCACCAAGTGCTCGTCGCCTGCGCTTCCAGTGAAGCCCCCAGTGCTTGCTTCGCCCCTTTGATTGCCTCCGTAAGATCCCGGCCCAACGCGATCCGGGCCGCGATCCCCGCACTCAAGGCACATCCGGTGCCACGTGAATTCAAGGTTCCGATGCGATCCGCGAAGAATCGTGCCTGCGTCCCATCTGCCCGAAGCAAAACGTCTTCACTCATCGCTCCGGTCGCATGACCTCCCTTCAAAAGAATCGACGAGCCGACATGCCTCGCCAGTGACACTCCGGCAGCGAGCATCGACTCCGTATCCGGGAGTGTTCGCCCCGCCAACGCCGCCAACTCGTCGAGGTTCGGCGTCGTCAAAAGCGCTCGGGGCATCAATCGATCCCGAAGCTGAACGAGCCCCCCGGTATCCAGCAAGCGCCGCCCACTCGTCGCGCACAAGACCGGATCCAGAACATAGGGAATTTCCGGATACGATATCAGCACGTCCGCCACGCGGGCGGCAATCCCTGCGTTCGCGAGCATTCCGCTCTTAATCGCCGCGACCGGATACGCGCGTAGGAGCGCGCGCACTTGCGTTTCCACGAAGTCGGCCGAGAGCGGCGTGACAGCCTCCACTCCATCCGGCGTCTGCAAAGTCACCGCAGTCAACACGTTCAGCGGAAAGGCCCCGGCCGCATGGATCGCCCGGTTGTCCGCCTGCATCCCGGCGCCGCCGGAGCTGTCGGAACCCCCAATGGTCAGGATGTAAACGGGCGCGCTCATGTGACACAGGCCGTCGCATTCCAGGCAAGCATGCCTCCCTGCAAACTACGCGCCTGCGTAAACCCGTACTGCGCACGCAGAACATCCAAAGCACGGAGGCTCCGGACGCCTGCTTTGCAATAAATACAAGTCGGTCGCTTCGGATCCAGGCCGAGTGCGGCCACATCCACCGGCCCATGGAGCAACTCCCCAAGCGGCAGATGCACGGAATCGATCCGATCGATCGCCCGCTCCCAGTGCTCACGCACATCGATCACTTGCAGCGCGCCCGCCTGCGCCATCCGCGCGCGCAACTCCTCCGGGCTCATCTCATCCGGCGAGTCTCCCGTCGAAACCCCACAGGAATCAGTCATCTCCGTCAACTCGGTCACTTCGGCAAGCGAGGGCACACGCTCAAAAGTCACGATCTGCTGGGACATGCGCAAGGCATCAAAAATCAGCAGCCGCCCGGACAACGGTTCCCCCACGCCTGCCAGAATCTTAAGCACTTCGGTCGCCTGGATCACACCGATCATGCCCGGAAGCACGCCGAGCACACCGATCTCCGAACAATTGGGCGCGTCCTTCGGATGGGGTGGCTCCGGAAACAGGCAGCGGTAGGTGGGTCCGCCCCGATAATTGAAGACACTGGCCTGCCCCTGAAAGGTGTGGAGCGCTCCGTAAACGAGCGGCTTGTCTGCCAATACGCAAGCGTCGTTGACGAGGTAACGGGTCGGGAAATTATCGGAACCATCGAGAATGACGTCATAACCTCCGATCCATTCCAGCGCGTTCGCCACCGTCAAACGGCTCGCGTGCGCCTCGCATCGGATATGCGGGTTCATCGCCTTCAACCGGGCCGCAGCCAGCTCGGCCTTCGGCCGCCCCACATCCGCATCCGTGTACAAAATCTGCCGCTGGAGGTTGGATCGGCTGACGACATCATCGTCGACGATCCCCAGCGTGCCCACACCGGCGGCGGCGAGGTACTGCAGCGCCGGGCAGCCCAGCCCCCCGGCACCGATCACCAGCACCCGGGCGCTCCGGAGTTTCCGCTGTGCTTCGATGCCGAAGCCCGGCAGAGTCAAGTGACGCTCATAGCGCCGGATTTCATCCGTGGACAAGTCGTTCATAGCGATTCCAACACGACGCGTCCCCGCGACTGAGGCAATTTCGAAACACCATCGTAAGTCGGATCCCAATCTTTCCAGACGACGGCATAGCCGCCCGCCCGCAACATCGAAGCGACCGCGTCCGGACTCCTCTCGTCCGAAATTTCAAACTGCTCCAGGCTTTGCGGATCGACCGCGTAACCGCCCGGATTTGTCTTGGAGCCGGCGCTCATCGTGGTGATCCCGATCCGACAGACATGATCGCGGAAGCGCTCGGTTTCGCGCGTGGAAAGCGAGAGTTCCACCTCCGGACTGAGCAGACGGCAGGCACAGATCAATTGCACCAGATCACGATCGTCCATCACCGACTTCGGCTGAAACGCCCCTTCGTGCGGGCGAATCCTCGGAAAGGACAAACTGTACCGGGACTTCCAATACGTCTGTTCCATGTAGCGCAAATGCGCCGCCACAAAAAAGCTGTCCGTGCGCCAATCATCCAGACCGTAGAGCGCACCCAGCCCGATCTTTTTCATCCCGGCGAGCCCCAGGCGATCCGGCGTCTCCAGGCGAAAATCAAAATCGCGCTTCATCCCTTTCAAATGATACTGCGCGTAGGCCTCCCGGTTGTAGGTCTCCTGATAGACCAGCACCGCGCTCAGTCCGGAAGCCATCAAAGTCTCGTACCCCGCCTGGTCGAGCGGCTGCACCTCCATCGAGATGTTGGCGAAACGGCTCCGGGCGATTTCAAATGCCCGCTGCAAGTAGGGCACGCCCGCCCGAAGGTCGGCCTCCCCCGTGACGAACAGCACGTGATCCATGCCGAGGGCCTTGACCGCTTCCAGCTCCGCAACGATCTCCGCATCGCTGAGAATCTTTCGGGGAATACGATTCGTCGCACTGAAGCCGCAATAGGTGCAGACATTGCTGCAAACATTGGACAGATAAACCGGCGCGTACAGCTGCTGCGTGTATCCGAAACGTTCGACGGTGCGCGCGTGGCTTAGCCCCGCCATGGTTTCCAGAAAAGGCGCGGCGGCCGGCGAGATGAGCGCTTGAAAATCCTCCAGGGTCACCTTGCCCGGCGGACGCTCCAGCGCCCGCCGGACATCCGCACCGGTTTTCGAAGCGATCGAAGCGGCGGAGTCGTCCCAATCCAATGTTTGATACGTATCGAGAAAAGTCATTTCGGAAAAGTTTGGCGGTTACGTGCAAAAGAACGCATCAGGCGTCCAGGAACGCCGTCAGTGGCGAAGAAGCCACCGCGGCAGCGGAGCGTGCGCCGCGGCCCGCGTCGAATGCGATCCGCCCGGCTTCGACGGCCATTCTAAAGGCGAGCCCCATGGCCACCGGGTCTGCGGCCGTGGCCAGAGCGGTGTTCACCAGCACCGCGTCGGCGCCCATTTCCATCGCCTCGGCGGCGTGGGAAGGCACGCCCAAACCGGCATCGACCACCACCGGAACATGCGACTGGGCGATGATGATTTCCAGAAAGCGCCGCGTCTCCAGGCCCTGGTTGCTGCCGATCGGAGCGCCCAGCGGCATCACCGCGGCCACCCCCACATCTTCCAGGCGCTTGCAGAGAACCGGATCCGCGTGGATGTAAGGCAACACGACAAAGCCCGCTTTGACGAGCGCCTCGGCGGCCTTCAAAGTTTCAATGGGATCCGGCATCAGATATTTGGGATCCGGATGTATCTCCAGTTTCAACCAGTTCGTCCCCAGTGCTTCGCGCGCGAGTTCGGCGGCAAAAATGGCCTCCTTCGCATCCCGGACTCCGGAAGTGTTCGGCAAAATCGAATACTGCGAACGATCGATAAACTCCATGATCTCATCGCCCGAACCGTCGAGTTGGACACGGCGCATGGCCATCGTCACCAACTCACTGCCGCTCGCCGCCAGGCTCTCCCGCATCCCGGTGCCGGAGGCATACTTTCCGGTGCCCACGAAGAGCCTCGATTGAAAGCTCTTGTCCGCTATTTTCAGTTTGTCGTCTTTCATTTGCGTTATCTTTCTAATTCGAATACCGCGCCCGTGTGGTTCCAGACATCGGTAAAGTTGTCATAGTTCTCTTGAATAGCTCCCGCGCGGTACAATTGCGAGCAGACCGCGATCCCGGCACATCCGAGTGCGCGAATCGCCGCCACATCCGCAACTCCGATTCCGCCGATGGCGTAGGCCGGGATCGAGCCGAGCGTTGTTAAAATCGCGCGCCAATCTTCCGGCGTCAGCACCGCGGCAAGGTTCTGCTTCGTGTGGGTGAACCGGAACGGCCCCACGCCGACATAATCGAGGACCCCCGAGGCGGCCGCGCGCTCGGCGTCGGCGACCGAATTGACGGTCCCGCCCAGGCTCAGCCGCCCGTCGATCAAAGCCGCGGCCTCCTCCCAGGGCATGTCCCGTTTCCCCAGGTGCACACCATCGGCACCGACCCTCAAGGCGACATGAACGCGGTCGTTGATGATCAGACGACAGCCCGCATCGCGGCACACCGGCAGGCAGGCGGATGCGACGGCCGCGACGGCTTCGTCGCCCGCGGATTTCATCCGCAATTGAACCGACTCCGCGCCCGCGTCACAGAGCGCCCGAACCTGCGCCTCGTGTGGAAGCGCAAGACCGTCCATCGTCAGGCATTGGACAACGGGAAACGTGCTCATTTCAAAACCTCCATCACCTCGGCGAACGCCGCCCCGGGAGCACGCGAGTGCCAGAGCGTCCCATGCAGGACCGCGCCGTCAAAGCCCCACTCCCGGCAGCGCACGACCGTATCCGCATCGACTCCGCCGAGGGCATAAATCTTGCAATCCGCAGACCCCGCTTTCGCATCCTTCAAACAAGTCCGCAGTTCGGCTTCCGTCCAGGACGGGCCGTATCCCGGCTTCGAGAGAGAGGGGAAGATCGGGCTGAGGAATACGGCGTCCCAGCCTGCAACCTCCGTATTCAAATCTTCGATACAGTGCATTGATCGGCTGCGGAACCCGTCACCGGGGGGGACAGGCAGCGAAACGCCGGCTCCCGGATCCTTCACATGCACACCGCCAAGCCCGAGACCTTGGGCGAGCGAAGGAGGCCCGTGGAGGACGAGCTGCCTGCGGCGGGATTCGGGGAGCGCCAGCAGAAACGCCTCGATGCGTTCGGGCGTCCACTCCGGCTTGCGCAGATGATAACGCGCCAGCCCCGCGTCCAGCAGAAGTGAAATCCACTCCAATTCACCTGGAAACGCATCCGGAGGCGAGACTGCACGCACCTCAAACATCAGCCACCTTGCGTTGCCTGAATCAGGAGCACGGCATCCCCGTCACTCAGCGGAGTCTGCGCCCATTTCGAAACGGGGACAACCGAGGCGTTCAGCGCCACAGCCAGTCCCTTGCGCCCGTCCACGCCCAGGGTAGCGATGAGTTGGCCGAGCGTCGCGCCCCCGGCCAACTCGTGCGGTTGATTGTTTACGGTCAGCTTCATTTCACGGCTTCTCCGACATAAACCTCACTGCCTTTTTCCTTAAACTCGGCCGACTTGGCTGCCATGCCTTTTTCCAGAGCCTCGTTTTCGGAGACACCCAGCTCGGCGGCGTAGCGGCGAACGTCCTCGGTGATCTTCATCGAGCAGAAATTCGGGCCGCACATGGAACAGAAGTGAGCGGTCTTTGCGGCATCCTGCGGCAGGGTCTCATCGTGGAAGCTCCGCGCTTTTTCAGGATCCAGAGAGAGGTTGAACTGGTCTTCCCATCGGAATTCGAACCGCGCCTTGGAAAGTGCGTTGTCGCGGTACTGGGCGGCCGGGTGCCCTTTGGCCAGGTCGGCGGCATGGGCGGCGATTTTATACGTGATCACGCCTTCCCGCACATCGTCCTTGTCCGGCAGTCCGAGGTGTTCCTTGGGAGTGACATAGCAGAGCATCGCGGTGCCGTACCAACCAATCATCGCCGCACCGATTCCGCTGGTGATGTGGTCGTAGCCCGGTGCGATGTCCGTCGTGAGCGGTCCGAGCGTGTAGAAAGGCGCTTCGTCGCACCACTCCAGCTGCTTTTCCATGTTCTCCTGGATCATCTGCATCGGCACGTGGCCGGGGCCTTCGTTCATGACTTGGACGCCGTGCTTCCATGCGCGGCGGGTAAGGTCGCCCTGCGTCTTCAATTCGGCGAACTGGGCTTCGTCGTTCGCATCCGCGATCGATCCGGGCCGCAGGCCGTCCCCAATCGAGAAGGAGACATCGTAGGCGGCCATGATTTCACAAATGTCATCCCAGTGCGTGTAAAGGAAACTCTCCTTATGGTGCGAGAGACACCACTTCGCCATAATGGAGCCACCCCGGCTGACGATTCCCGTCATGCGCTTCGCCGTCATCGGCACGAATTGGAGCCGGACGGCCGCGTGAATCGTGAAATAGTCCACGCCCTGTTCCGCCTGTTCGATCAAGGTGTCGCGGAAGATTTCCCAAGTCAGGTCCTCCGCCTTGCCGTTGACTTTTTCCAGAGCCTGATAGATCGGCACCGTGCCCACCGGAACCGGGCAGTTCCGGAGTATCCATTCGCGGGTCTGGTGAATGTTTTTGCCCGTCGACAGATCCATCAGTGTGTCGCCGCCCCACTTCACGGACCAGCGCATTTTCTCCACCTCTTCGTCGATCGACGATGCGACGGCGGAGTTCCCGATATTGGTGTTGATCTTAACAAGGAAATTGCGGCCGATAATCATCGGCTCCAGTTCCGGATGGTTGATGTTTGCGGGAAGGATCGCCCGCCCCCGGGCGACTTCCGAACGGACGAATTCCGGGGTGATGACATCGGGAATCGAAGCACCAAAGGACTGCCCCTTGTGCTGGATGTGCAGGGTGTCGCGATCCGCGTCCGGCGACATCTCCAACGCATCCTTTGCGCTTTGCAGCTTCATGTTTTCCCGGATCGCGATGTA
>Ga0194138_10000924_pt1 | contig 14081 bp, 13 predicted proteins | sample TARM_MetaG_T2_14_FD_134022 | JGI IMG/M metagenome (GOLD analysis project Ga0194138, IMG submission 134022) | Freshwater microbial communities from Pennsylvania, USA, analyzing microbe dynamics in response to fracking - TARM_MetaG_T2_14 (version 2) | ecosystem: Environmental > Aquatic >...
AATGCAAATGTTTATCAACTACCGAAGAAAAAATATGATAAAAGAACCCTTGCCTTCAAACGAAGAAGACAAGCAAGAACAAAAGCAACTTCTGTAATGCTTGAATTATTGAAAGAAGCTAAGAATGCAGGTATTCAAGCAACACACGTATTATTCGATACATGGTTTTGCAGTCCATCAAGCGTACTTTCTGTGAAAGGGATCGGTTATGATGTTGTTGCCATGGCCAAAAAGTCATCGAAAATTCATTATGTCTTTAATGGAGAAAAACAATCCGTAAAAACGATTTACCAATCATGCAAAAAACGAAGAGGTCGTTCCCGGTACCTTTTATCGGTGGATATAACCGTAGAAAAAGATGGGGAATCCATCCCTGCAAAGCTTGTATTTATCAAGAATCGCAACAACCGGAAAGATTGGTTGGTGCTCCTATCCACGGATGTGACACTAACGGAAGATGAAATCATACAGACCTATGGAAAGCGTTGGGATATTGAGGTCTTCTTCAAGGTATGCAAATCTTACCTAAAACTAGGGAAAGAATGTCGCAGCCTTTCTTATGATGCCATGACGGCTCATGTAGCCGTTGTGTTTACTAGATATATGATGTTGTCGATAGAACAGAGACGAAGGAACGATCAACGATCTCTCGGTGAACTCTTCTTTCACTTCTGCGATGAATTAGAAGATGTTTCATCGGAACAAGCCTTGTTTCTAATTATCCATGCGGTACTTAAAACCGCCAAGGATAAATTATTTCTGACCAATCAACAATTAGATGAATTAATAACGTCATTCATTGAAACGTTACCAAAATACATCCAAAATCGGCTACAAGTGATTGCTTGATATGCTTTGGATGTATCATTGGTTAAAATTTCAATATTTAACAAGCAAATTTAAGTGCGAAGTTTGAGTTAGTAAATAGTAAATTATTTTTTCAATTAAATCCTCACTGATTAAATCATCCGAGTCGATGGTATCGCCAAACCTACTATAAAAAGCATCATTAATTTTAGATAAGACACTTTTGTTTTTATCCAGCTCATCATGATTATATTTTTTATCCATCTTCTGTTTTAGAACGACTTTCTTTGATTCTTTCTTCTTAGCTACCAATGGTTCTACTGTATTAGCATTTTTATCAAGTTTGGGTTCCTTAAACTTTATGTCCTCAGTGTTCATCGTTCCAAAAGTTTTGCTTTCGTGTTCCAAATCTTCCTTTTGGAGTTTTACACTAGTGTTATCCTCTTTAACCTTTTCTTCAGTTTGTTTGGTCTCAAACTCATATTCCGACATTATAGATTCCTTTATCTTCACATAATTAATGGTGTAATTATCACTTAGCCATTTAAAATCTTCGTTTCCACTTTCAATATCCTCTATTTGAGTTACGTCCGTTTCAACAAATTCCAAACCATTATTACTATTTCCCATAAAATGCATACTCAAATCTCTTTCAACATCATCACTTGTAAACATTCCATCCGCAGCACTTTCTGAAAGCTGCCACATATTAATTAGCATTTGTCTTTTTATGCTTACCGAACTGATCAAAAACCATTCCAGAAGAATAATTAAGATACCTGAGATACCATGTTTATTCTTTGTTATTTTCGCAGCAAAACTATCCCGTATTCGTACATCCCCAGACAAAGCATTTATAATATCCGTAGCTTTATTTTCAAAATATAAGCTACCTCGCTCAAATTCCATATTAATGCCGAATATATATTTAAGCGCCCTGCCATCATCACTTTCAATGACCCATTTCTTGATTAAACCGGAAACATAAAAAATGTATAACACAAATTCCCAATAATCCTTCTCTTTATATGGTATTCTACCTCTTAAATGACCATCTTTATAAGTGGATGAAACATACACCTTATTTTGAATTTCATGGAATAGATGATTTGAAATCGTTCTCTCTTCATTATTATCGCGAATATTATCAATCGTAAATTTCACATTGGATAGGTCATAACTCACTATCCCATCTTTTTTTATGGATTTTATGATATTTTCGATTTTTACATTCTGGTCTACAAAACTTTTCAACATTTTACTATGTTCACTGAAAAAGTAATTTAAAACTTTCGAATCCTGACCCTTTCTTCCAACTCTACCGGTCTGCTGATAAAACCATTCTTTTGATGGTGGCAGGCCAATAAAAATCATATTTCTCAAATACGGCATATTTATCCCATATAAATATTCCTCAGTACACAATAAAACCGTTTTTTGTCCTGATCGAAAGCGGTGGTATGTTTCGTTTTCACCGGAATATAATACTATATATCTATTTATTCTTTCATCTTTACTTAGCTTTGCGTATATATTTAATAGTATTTCCCGTTCGTTGTTCACAATGATCGTTGATGTAGGTATTCTACCAGAATTGGAAACATCGAAAGTTGAATTAGTATTATACTGATTATTGAATATTGATAGGATATCTTCACTGATCGTATCTATATTCTCAGATGTAATAAATTTATAGTCAATATGTCCTCTATCTAGTGGAACTGGTTGTATAATTTCCAGTTTTTTTGTTTCGAATTGAAGCTGAATATCTTCTTTTACCTTTTGTGAAGCAGTAGCACTGCATAATAGTATTTTAGGCACATTTATTCGATCGACTAATTGTTTAGTAACTGTGAAAAATTCGGACTCAAACTTATGACCCCAAACCGACATGTGATGACATTCATCAATGGTCAACATATTAAGCACTCCAATATTAGCGAAGTATTTTAGTACCCTTAATACGTCCTCCACTAAAATTTGAGCTGGTGTCATATAATATATTAAATTACTAAAGATAATATTATTAATTGACAAATCTCTTGTAATCTTAAAAATCCCCAGAGATTCATCGCTGATTTCAAAGTAACCTGCCTGATCGATAGACTGCTCCTCTAAATTAATTAGTTGATCATGGATAAGCTCTTGTGATGGAGAAACTACAATTGATATGCATGGTTGAATGATAGCCAAAAACTGATAAATCAACGATTTTCCATATCCCGTTGGTAGAATTGTCATTAACGCTTCTGTATCTGATTTTAAAAGTTTTTTAATCGCTAATATTTGACCTTCTTTAAAGTTCGAGTGTCCAAATAATTCAATTAACATTTCTTTGTAATATATGTAGTTATCGTTATTTAATAGGTATTTAATTTGTGAGTGGATCCAAAAATGGTTCTCAACATCTTCATAACCCAATTCTAAAATTTCTGCTCCATTGGTATGCTTATTTACTATAAGTTTTATTTTCGCAGGATCGTAAGTTTCTTGTTTACTAATAATGTTAAAACTCAAGTTCTCTTGATTCCCAGACATCTCAGATAACATTCTGAAATGGTACAATACATTATTAAGAGCTAAATCAAACTCTTTTTCATCCCTTTCATCCACCTCTATGACTTGGATACCATCTACAAAATGACCCTGTTTTATAGCATTTAATAACAAGATTTCATAAATGAATATTCTATTTAAGTTTACATTAATAGAAACTTTCGCTTTTAAAAATTTTGATAGCCTAATTTTTGAGGATCTCGTTAAAAGGTTATGGATTACAGAAAATAACGAACTATAAGTTTTATCATTTTTGACACTTGTTGTTACCCTAAATTGGATAGGAATAGAATTATACCCGACTACGTAAATATTTTCAGCCTTTTTCTCGTATTTAATTGTCTGTTTCGAATCATCCTTTCCTTTTTTTACAGCAGTAAAGAACTCTCGTAAACCGACATCGTGTTTCTTTATTTTCATAATCTTAAATTTGTTTTCTATTTTCATATCATTAGCTGTGTTATGATTTAAAAAATCGATAAACTTATTTAGCGAAATTATATCTTTAGTAAGAACTTGTTCACCTGGTGCTTTGTAATCATTATTTTTATGAACAAACTCATTTCTTCTTTTTCTGATATTGTGGATATTATCTCTTAGTTCACAATCATCAATATGGTCGTTTATCAACGCAACATAGTCTACTTCTTCTGTGTCAAATGTTTTGCTTTTGTTAAGGAGTGTTTCCCTCACAAACATCCAGGCATTGAAATAAAAATAAGGACTTTTCTCCCAAAATGCGGTTTGCGCTTTTTTAAAATGTAATTGTATGTAATCTTCTGTGTCCTGCAGTTTCATACTCCACCCCTCCTCGTATAATATGTTTATGGCTACTTTATGCGCAATAATAATAAAAAACTCCACCATTTTTGTCATTGGAATGTAGTAGTTCCCAAAGGATATGGAGTGCTCAATAAAATTTTCACTAAGATACACAAACTTGCATTCTATCTGTGAAAAAAGCAAGTTCGACCATCAAGCTAAGCATGTCTTAGCCTCAATGTTATTGTATCATTTTATTATTTTCCCAAAAGAAATTCTCTATTCATATATTGCTCCAATTCTCGGCTTCCATTAGAATGTATACATTTAGTATTTACTGGGCAATATCATCTCCATCTACTGTTACTTATTCGAATTGATTTTCTTCGAAAGCCTACTCCCATCCTTCTTCCATTTGTAACCATATTGCCTTTTTCGTTTCCGGACTGTGTTCTTTCACCTTTTCTTTAAAATATACATGCATCTGGCCCATATAGACTCCCAGTAAAATGATTGTTCTCCCTAGACTTGAACGCAGATTTCATCCCATAAGTTTTTCATAAGAGTATCTTCTCCAGACAGGAGTCCCTCAGTAATTCTTTGGGTTTTTCTAATAACTTTTCCGGTTAACTTTTTACAATAGCTCAGATGCTTCGATCTTAATAATTTCTCTTTGTCCCTTTTTACAATTTCCTTTTAAACAGTCCACATGGAACGGTTTTTTAGTTATATTCCCGAGCAAAACCATATCAACCTTTCATCTTTGCGGCAAAACCGATCGCTTTTTTCCCAACAGCAAGAACTATTCCACCAATTGCTATAGCACCACCACCAGCTTTCTTAGCCTTATCCTTTTTATCTTTATACTTTGCAAGACATCGGACACAGTATTTATTAGTATCCCCCGATAACATAGTTTTACAGTCTTTACACATGTAAACCAATGGATTACCACATTTTGAGCAGAATGTATCTGATTTTTTATAAACAGTTTTTTTCTTATGCGCTACGCAGGTCTCTTCGCCGCAGCCTTTAATTTTTCCCATTGCTAATCCTCCTTTTTAACCCCGAGATAAATCGTCTTATCAGGGTTATTTAATTGCTTATTGAAATCTGATACATCGAGTTTTAATTTTGCTCTTGATTTCCATACTCCTTTTTCGGTTCCGCTGTCTGTTATATCACATTGTGCTAGAAGATCTGCATTCTTAGCTATAGTATGCTCTATAAAATTCGAATATTCATTAAGAACAGTTGACATAGCAGTCAGTTCCTCTTCATTACAATAGATTCCAGCTCGAAGCATTGTAGCTTGATGTATAAATGCAAATGACTGATTAATGCTATTCATACGACTATCGATTAACTCGACTCGCTTTCCTTTACCAACCATAAAGCCGTTGTCAGCAAGATATTTAATATCTGACTGCATTGTAAGTCCAAGTTGGAATGTAGACTCTGAAAGGGCTCTTAGAGATTGAGAAATCAAGGCATTTTTCATTTCTGAGTTGTTAACTTTTCTGGCCTCCAGGTATAAACTCAAACCGCTATAATACAGTCCTATTCTGTCGTTCTGCTGACCCTGTATTACTTCTCTAACACTATGCTCAATGATGGCGATCTGGTCAGCAATTTGCTGTATTTGCTCTTGAAGTGCTTTCATCTGCAATGCATCAGCCATTTTTACAAGATCAAAACCTTTTGCAAACATCTCTTTTTTTATAGGCAACTTTGAGCCATATTGGCCATTTGCCTTTCTTATCTGTGCAAAAACATTGCCGGACTTTTCAGTTGTTAGCTTGATTTTTCCGCTTTCAATATCTTTCAAAGTGTCCTCACTTGCATCAACAACTAGCCTGAAACCCTTCTTTGTTGCTTCTCTAATCTGTGCTACCATCGGAGATGTTTTTACAACAGCATTGTAAACATTATCGACGATAATTTCTGCTTGCTCTAGTCTCAGTTTAAGTCCGTTTGATAATAACTCCACCGGATAATCTACATCATAAGGAGAGACTTCATCCATTACCGGACTCAATAAATCTATTACTTTTTTTCCGTTTTTATGATTTCTTTCATTTTAACTCTCCTTTAACATATCATTCGTTTCCCATATTTTCATTTAACCCCATGTCTTAGCATTTAGTAATTCAGCAATCTCAGTTGTTTCTGGCAGTTTCTCTGTCTCCAGAATTTGAGTCAAATCAAATACTCGCGTTCCCATAGGTGCTCTTGGCGTAATCTTTTTAAAGTCAGTCTCGTAAAATTTTTCTACAAAAAAGTATCTGTTGGCATCTAACTCGTAGCTATAGTTCTTTGCATCTTCTATAGCTTGTTTTATTTGCTGTTTTCTTTTATCAGTCAGTACTCCAAGTTCTGTTTCATACTCAAGACCGGCTTCTGTTTTAACGGCGGTAATAATTGCAATGATTTTGCCTATAGCTCTTACACTTTTTTCTTTATATAATCCTAGATAATCATGGGCACTAAACCCACGATCAATGCTATCGTAGTAGAGGTTTTCATTTACATTAAAATCAAATGTTGCACTGGCAAGTTGAACCCTCATACGTTTCCACGAATCTGAAACAATAATTAACTTGTCTTTATAACAGTAATTCAAGTAATCTTCCAAAACCTCTTGCATTTCATAATCCCTGTCATCAATTACATCTTCTATGGCATCTACGATTCTTTCAAAGATAGTATTTACATGCATTATCGGATATGTCTGTGTAGCGTTATATTCCTTTAAAGATTTTTCGAATTCTTTTTTCTTTACTGGATTCATCAACTCTGGAGCTAATGTAATCATCACTTTATATTTTTCATCTCTGAAAGACTTCAAATGACGAAGCAACTGATCTGAATGAAACCAGTCAGACATTTTGGTTTCTACAACAAGCTTAAAACTCTCTTGTGTTATTGTAGCGTCCGGAATACTATCAAAACTTTTTTCCTGCAAATTGAATATTATCTCCGGTTCAAATGCGTCAGAAAAAAACTCGGATTTTAAAAATCTAAAAAACTTATCTGTAGAATATGAATAGAGCCTAGACAATAGTAACATCGTATTTGCTGTTGCGACATTTTCTTTTTCATGATATCTCTGGAAATAATGTATCTTCATAATTCTTCATCTCCTTTTTGATAATCTATGATTCGATGTAATTAGATGTAATTTATTGTGGTATTATCCTGAGAGAGATTGCAAATCACTCATCGCTGGTCTGATATGGTATATCCAAATTGCTTTAGTCTTTCAATACAAAGCTGTCTCTCCTCATCAGAAAAAAGCAACTCATACTCAGGCTTCAAAACAAGTGCTTCTACGGATAAATCTAGTCGTTTATTCTCCCATAACACTTCAAATCCATAGGTGCCACCCTCTTTGGCTATGAGTTGTTTAGCTGCTTGAAGGCCTCCCTTTTGAGATACTAATTGCATGAATCGTGTTGCATTATATCCAATCTCTTTTTTTGCTGTAAAGTAAATATTTTTCATATCTTCATTGAATTTATTTTCAATAGTTCTCATAGCTACACTCCTTTATGTGTCAATTCAATTATAAGTACTCATACAGAAACAGCTTTATTGTAGGATTTCCAAGTAACTACGCCATACTTTTTTTCTCGTTAATTTTATTAAGTTTATACACTAGTATCAGTGTAGCCCAAAATAACAGGTAGCTTACCTTCTAATAATCACTCCCTACTGATATCTGTCTAATTCTTCTATAAATTTACCATCCAATATCTTTCCTATTTCCAGCTCTCGGGTTATATAATTGTTGTATGATTTATCTTTAAGATTACTGATAAACCTAGTAGGAGAGCTGAGAAAATCGCTAAGAACATGTTCAATTTTTCTAAATGGTCGACTGAGTACGTGATTTTCTTCGTACTTTTCAGCATCAAGCAGCACTTCCTCGAATGCGCTGTCATAGTGGCACCATAATGTCCATCCTTAAATGGAATATAGTTACACTTATTGTACAGAAATAATTAATTATTTAATAGCAAGTTTCCAAATCCCTTCCCTATTTAAATCACCTAGTTCCCAGCATCGCTCAATTTTGCTTAAATGAGAAATATGCTTCTTATCTTTTTCATCAAAATATCTTAATTTTATTTCATCGAATTGGTAGTTGTCGCTCATTTCATTCTTCTTAATAATAAAATGTAAGTCATATCTATCAAGACCTCTTGGTTGAAGTACAAAAGAGTATGCACCTTTGTTTCCATACCATATTTCTTTGTCTGTATTTGTAATTTGAATCATTTCAGCTAATTCTTTTTTACCTTTATAAAGTAATATGTTCAAATCCCTAATAACACGCGTAGCATTTGAGGTGTTTTGTAATTCAACCCACAACGGAACTTCAAAAATCATTCCACTCGACCTATTATGAAATCCCCATGTTCTTCCATTGCCTGCTTTTGAGAATACAATTTTGTAGTATAGTTTTACTTTCCCTTTTCTTGTTATTAACTCTGCAACAATATTAGTTCCTATACCAGATATAAATCCTATAGCAGCACTGATCATTAATATAACTACTTGCTGTTGCATTAAAATCACTCTTTCCCTATTTATTATTTATTTCTCCTCTATACCAAGAGGTCACAGTATTTTTGACCAACTTCAATTTTCTTTTCGTGATTTGCCGACGCGGATTACCTGCTGATTTCCTTCCCTTGTATGCTAGGCAAATCGCTGTTAGGCCTAGAAATATGCGCGAGCCAGCAGTAAGCTATAGCCAATCAGGTGATACTCTGAATAAAGTTTCTCATATCCCCAACAGAAGTTCCTAGTTGTTCATTCGAAAATCTTGCATTATTCGTATTCTCAGGATGATGAATTTGATGACGTATGTAATCAGTCAACATCAACTGTTCATTTCTTGTATTCCCCCCTCTTAGGATTCTGACATAATTCATAGTAGGTCTTCCTTCACGATAACTTGCCAAATGACCTTCTGCTTCGAGATAACCATATAACTCATTATGATATTCTTCTGTCACCTCAGCAAAAGCCTGAAAATTTACTTCATTCAGAGACGGATATGGCAGCTGTCCTGGTAATACCGAAGAAACCGACTTTACATTATCATCTATCGATATAAGCCTTAAATTATGATAATCTAAAACCTTCACGATATTCGCACTATGAGTTGTCATAACAATCTGTGTATTAGGTATTGCTGCTAGACTAATAAATGAATCCACTATCATAATTTGGTTCTTAGTGTGTTGAGATGTTTCTGGTTCTTCAATAGCATATATAATACTTCCACTATCAGTTTCACGGCTTCTCCTCTCTGCTTCAGCTCTGAAAAAATTAAGTAAAATTAATCGTTTTACACCACTACCCCTTTTATTAATGGGAATGTCATTGTCACCAGAAATTGAAACGTTCTTAAAAACATCTTGCCATTTCAACTTATCAGTAGTTGGTATCACTGGATTCAGAGAATTCGCAACATTTGGGTCCATTTCTTGTAACTTTTCCAAAGTGTTGTCTGCAACATCTTTAAGCCTAGCCTCTACAACAGTGGCTACTTCGTTCAGTTTCTGTCCCAGTTCAGGATCTTGAAGAATGAACTGAACTGCTTCCTTTAATGGATCTTGAACTTCACTGTCGCCATCAGAGTTCTTTCTGTCAGATTGAAATAATACATATATCGGAAGGTAGCTTTGGACTTTAGTCCAAATAGTTTTCGTGTCACCCTTTGTAACATCAATTTCTATTTCATTTAACTGTAAATCGTCGTTAAAATGATTCCAAATTGATGCTCTCATTACTGCATTAACTGATCGATTATCGCATTGTATACTATTTTGATCAATTATAGCTCTAAGGTCACGATCTCTTTTCAGTAATAAATCTGAACAACTATCATTTGTTGGATGCAATGCTTTTATGAATACTTTTACACTTCCACCATTATTGTACTTCTTAACAATCTCCAATTTTGAATTCGTGTTAACTAGAAACTCAGACTGGAGTGTAGTTTCATTGGTAGCATCAATAACTACACTTCCTGGTAGCTCATCAAGACATACGGAAATAATTGTTGTAAGATTCCCTTCTCGTGCTGCCTGCTTATTAACATCATCCTTATCTATCTTAACTGCACCCTTACCATCATTAAAAAATATATCAAGTGCCTCTAAAATAGTAGATTTTCCAATATCATTCTTACCTACAAAAGTGGTTAAATTATCAAACTCAATCGTTGTTTCATCTTTGTAGCCACGGAAATTTTCAATAGATAGTGATACCAGTTTCATAAATACTCATCCTCTCTTTAATTGGCGCTATGTATTGACAGTTTTTATAAAAGAAACCCAAAGGTATTCTATGATAACCAAAGCATATTCTTATCCCTAGCTACAGTATTTCTGAAATTCTTTACGCACAGGTCTTTAAAATCCCCAATATCTCCTCCCCATACTTCTCAACCTTCTTCGGCCCAAAACCAGCCACCTTCATCAAACCCTCTTTATCTTTTGGATTTTTACTTATCAAATCTTCCATATGCTTATTGTTAAACACATAATAAGGTTTAATCTTCTCTTCCCGACTCTTTTGAAGACGAAAAGCTTTTAATTTCTCTTCCAAATCGCTTTTAGATGCTTTTCTAGAAGCTTTTGTTGTCATTTTAGTCTTTGATTTCGGGGCTTTTTTAGTTTCGGTTGTGCTTTCTACTTTTCTTTCCGGTTTTTCTACCGGACTTTCAGTATCAGCCATTACATACTTGCTATAATCAAACTCTTTCTTTTGATGCATAGATAAAATCGCCTTCGCCTCTGCTTCCAGGTTTTTGTCATTATGTGGTGACTCTTTTGATTTGGTCAGTTTATCCTTTATGTAGCGGTTTAGTTGATCAGCCCGGATCACCTGCTTTTTAATATTCTTATTGGCATAGCGTACATTCAGTACGGATTTGGGGTTTGCTAAGACAACTAAGGATTGAAAAGTGGAATCAAAGAACTTATTGAATATAGCTTTTTCTAAAATATTCCCTTTCCTTTCCATTTGCTTTTGCCGAATAACCTCTTAGTGCCGCTCATTCTGGGTAACCGGTGAATAGATCCCTTCTTTGACGGATTTGCCGAACAGCTTGTACTTCCGGATGAAATTCCCTTCCCGGTCAATATCAATATCCCCGATAAGATTCTTACACTCCACTACGAAATTCATTTTTCGGGTAACAATTATATAATCAATTTGTGCGGATAGGCCGTTGGCTTCGATATACAAGTCCCGCATGATATACATCGGCATCCCGCTGTTTTTCAGTTCAAAAGCAATGTTATCTTCTCCGAATAGTCCGATGGACAGTAACTTGATTTCCTTTTCAACCTGCTTTTTCATTGAAGGATCCACGCTCGGTGCGAGTTCCTCTAGTTTTTCCAAGTGCGCTCTTGTGCTGGTGGCCTCTTTTAGAAACACCGGCTCGTTCATTTTGTCGAATAAACCCATCTTGTAACACCCCTTCTATAAATTTGACCATTTATATCCTGCATTTCGAACTTTCGCAAAATTCAAACCGCATTACTCTTAGTATACTAGAATAGCCTCCTGATTTCCTTAAATACTCAAAATTCTTTTCAAGTTTTTTACAACATAATTCGACAAATCTTCGACAATCTGTTTTCGTATCTGTTAATATTTATTTTATTAAGAAGGGATTTAGCGACAGGATATCGAATACTAAAAAGGAGATATAAAAAGCAGATTTGACAAGGAGCTATGGGAAGGAGCAAATATTATGGACAGTTCTAACTGGTACGCGGCATTAACAAAACCCAAATGGGCACCGCCGGCAGGGGTTTTCGGACCGGTGTGGTCTTTGCTTTATATTCTTATTGCCGTGTCTTTCGGGTATGTGTTTATACAGTTTTTTCAGGGGGACCTGTCCTGGCCGGTGGTTCTCCCCTTTATTCTGAACCTGCTCTTTAATTTTGCCTTTACCCCTTTGCAGTTCGGGCTGAAAAATAATCTTTTAGCCGCGGTGGATATTTTACTGGTCCTACTCACCCTGATCTGGGCCGTGGTCGGCATTGGACCGCAAATCCCCTGGGTAGCCTACATAAACATCCCGTATCTTTTGTGGGTAGGGTTTGCTACGGCATTGCAGCTCGAGATCACCCGGTTAAATCGATAGCAAGGGACAGATAAATGCATAAGAAAAATACGAACAGAGGAGTGGTACCATGGGATTATTCGGAAAAAGTCGTAAAGAAGCATGGCAGGAAGTGGCGGATGAAATGGAGTTTCAATTGGTGGACGGAGGTTTTTTCAAGAGCGATAAGCTTATCGGAAAGGTGTATGATTGGACAATTACCTTAGATACCTATACCGTATCCACCGGGAAGACCTCAACCACCTACACCCAGATCCGGGCGCCCTACCAATATAAGGACGACTTTCGTTTTAAAATTTATCGGAAGGGATTCTTCAGCAATCTTGGAAAAATCCTCGGAACCCAGGACGTGGAAGTCGGGATCCCCTCCCTGGACGAGAACTTCATTATTCAGGGAAATGACGAGGATAAGATGAAAAATCTTTTTACCCATCCGAGTATCCGAAAGATTATTGAAGATCAGGAACGGATCCGCCTGGAGGTCAAGGAGGACGACGGTTTTATGGGGACGAAATTTCCCGAAGGCGTAAAGCAGCTCTACTTTCAGGATCACGGTGTCATTAAGGACGAAAAGCGCCTGGTTGCCCTGTTCTTCTTGTTTGGTGAAGTGCTTAAAAAACTTCATGAAATGGATGCCATCGAGAACATCGATCCTGAGGTGGCCTATAAACAAACCCGGAGCCAAGGCTTCGAATAGATGAAAAATGGAGGAATGACAATTGACAGAGATACCGCAGAAAACCCTAAGAACAGTTTTATCGAAAATGCTCGGAGAAAAGATCCTAAACACGGAGTACCAAACGAAAACGTTACAGGGAGGTACCGTAGGAGACGTATCGCTTGTAACCGGTACAGCTCAAACCTTAAATGCGAAGGAACTGCCCTACCGCCTTGTTTTGAAGCGGCAGGGTAAATGGAAACGATCCGGGGATCCTGGGTCCTGGCGACGGGAGTACGACCTTTACGCCTCCGAGCTGGGAGCGTCTTTTTCCGAGTCCTGTCGCTGGCCAACCTGTTTCCATGTGGAAATGAACAAAGCGGAAACAGAAGCACAGATCTGGATGGAGTATGTGGACGGAGTTACCGGTTTGGATTTATCCGTGGAGATGTATGAGCGGGCAGCCTATGAACTGGGAAAACTGCAAGGGAAACTCCATGCGGATAAACCGCCGTTCCTGGATCAGCTTAGTAATCTTAGCAATAAAGAGTTTATCCAAAAGTACTACGAAAAGTATAAATCCTGGAATGTCGTCTACGACTATATACGCTCGGCGGACTGTGAAATCCCGAAACATTTACGGAACATGCTGATTAATATGGATGATCAGGCGGACCGTATATTTGAAGAGATCAAAGCGCTGCCGGTAGTCCTTTGTCATCGGGATTTCTGGGTGGCCAATATCTTCTTGGCGGATGAAAAAATACGACTGATCGACTGGGATACCACGGGATGGGGCTATATGGGAGAGGATCTGGCAAGCCTGATTGCCGATGAATCCGAGGTAAGTTCGATGGTTGAACTCTATCAGCGGTGCGTACCGGCCTATGCCAAAGGCTTTTCCGAGCACGTGGATATTTCCCCTATAGAAAATCTCTATGTCTGGGAACGAATCATCCTGATGTTCGGATACCGGATTGTGGAGTGGTATCTGGATGGAAAGTCCTCGGCCGAGAAGGAGTACCAAATCGAAACCCTGCAAAAAATTTACGAAATGGGGAGTTCCCGAAATGGCAGATTGGAGGAATAAATTATGGAATTCGAAATGAAATTAAACTCTCTTTATCTTTGTGTTAAGGATATGGA
>Ga0194138_10000925_pt1 | contig 14077 bp, 13 predicted proteins | sample TARM_MetaG_T2_14_FD_134022 | JGI IMG/M metagenome (GOLD analysis project Ga0194138, IMG submission 134022) | Freshwater microbial communities from Pennsylvania, USA, analyzing microbe dynamics in response to fracking - TARM_MetaG_T2_14 (version 2) | ecosystem: Environmental > Aquatic >...
GACGTGAAGGAAGCGGAAGGCTTTCCGCGTTTCGTCGTCGAGTTCGCGCCAATACTCCAACGCCGCCTGGAGGAGGTTGAAGGTGCCGACGACATTGGTCTGAATAAAATCCCCGGGTCCGTCGATGGAACGGTCGACGTGGCTCTCGGCGGCAAGATGCATCACGGCGTCGGGAGCGTGTCGCTGGAACACGTCCCGCAGGGCGTCCGCGTCGCAGAGATCGACGTGTTCGAGGACATGGTCGGGGGTTCCCCCCAGGTCGGAAAGGGAGTCGGGGTTCCCGGCGTAGGTGAGCTTGTCGAGGTTCACCACCTTGAGGCCTTTTTGCCGAATCAGGAGGCGGACCAGATTGGAGCCAATGAACCCGGCGCCGCCGGTCACGAGAATGGTTCGTAGTCGCGAGGAAGTCATGCGGGCTTTATGTGGCCCCGCGACGCGAAAAGACAAGGAGGAAGCGGAAAAATCTGGTTTGCCCGCGTTTTGAGTTGTGGACGGGGAGGGGGAGGGACTAGTATCTTTGTTAGGACATGACCGAGACGGCGCCACCCTCCCAGGATAAATTCGCAGGTGACAGCACCAATCCGATTTGGATCGAGGTGTTGGTCGGGTTGGTGGTGTTCGTGGTGCTGGTGCTGCTTGGACAGAATTACCTGGAGCAGCAGACGGGAAAAAGCGTGGAATTCTACCTTGAGAAGGAACTGGTGGAATCTCAGGCGGATTTTCAGTCGGCCCTTGCCCTGTATGGAAAAATGTCCGATATGATTTACGGGGAAGTGGTGCACGACACCCCGGTGGCCGAGACGATGGCGGGGTATCGGGACGCGTCGTCGGATTCGGAGCGGAACCGCCTGCGCCTTGAATTGCAGAAAGAGGTGGGGCCGTTGTTCCGGCGATTGAAAACGCATGGGGTCGAGTTGTTGCATTTCCATACGACGGAATCGGAAAACATGGTGCGCATGGAGGCGCCGGAGAAATACGGGGATCTTCTCAAGGAACGACGTCCCGGGGTGGTGCGGGCCAACACGACGCTGGAAAAGGTCTCCGGATTCGTTTCCGGGTCGACTGGAGACGGGTTTCGGTATGTCTTTCCGGTGATGTATGAGGGCGATCATGTGGGGAGCTTTGAAGTGGGCTTCACCCTCGAATCCTTTCTGGAACACCTGACGGAATTGGACCCGGACCGCCGTTTTCTCTTGCTCCTTCGACGGGACCTCGCGGGGGAGCGGCCCGAGTGGTTCGTGCCCTCCCGGCTTTCCGAGGCGTTCCTGGTCAAAACGAATCCGCAGACGGGGGACGCGGAGTTGTTTGCCGGCACCTCGGAAACAAACCGGAGGGAGGCGTTGGAAGACGCCCGTCGGGCGTTTGAGACCGCGCGGAGGGCGGAGGGGTCCTCGGTGCAGGTCTTGCCGGTCGACGGATCGTATGGAACGCTTGCCCACATTCCGATTTTGAACATCCGGGGAGAGGAAATGGCGGCTCTGGTGGCCCTGGATCCGCGTGATCCGGATTTGACCGACATCTTCGAGGGAGGGGCGCGGTTACGCGGCTCGTTGTGGCCGGTCGCTGCGGTGGTGGTGCTCATCCCCCTTCTCGGCTTCCATTCCTATCATCGGGCCAACGCGGACAAACGGGAAAGTCGTCAGCGGCTTCGGAACGCGGCGGCCCAGTTGCCCGGCATGATTTTCCAAGTGCGGCGGGACGCGCACGGGGAATTGCGGTTCACCTATTGCAGCGAGGCGGTCGACACCTTGTTCGCGATCCCCCCCGCGGTGCTGATCAAAGACACGAACAGTCTGTTGGTCCGGATGGACGAGACGCAGCGAAACAATTTTCTGGAGGCCTTCACCGACCGGGAGGGCGGGGAGAAGGTGCATCGCCACGAGTTCAAGATCAATGACGTGGGAGACAGGGATCGATGGTTCGAGGTCAGTGTGGCGGAGGACCCCACCTATCCCTTCCGGTGGAATGGGTATTTGACCGAGATTACTCGTCGGAAGCATGATCTGCAGCGCATGGACGCCATGAACCGCGAGTTGGAAAAGACCAACACCCTCTTGCAGGATTCTTTTATGGAGGCCCAGTCGGCCGCGATGGCCGCGGAGGCGGCGACCCGGGCGAAAAGCGAGTTTCTGGCCAATATGAGCCATGAGATCCGTACGCCCATGAACGGCGTGATCGGCATGACGGGCTTGTTGCTGGATACGGAATTGACCGACGAGCAGCGGCGGTACGCGGAATCGGTGGAGAGCAGCGGGCACGCCTTGTTGGAGTTGATCAACGACATTCTCGATTTCTCGAAGATCGAGGCCGGCCGGTTGGACATCGAGGAGTTGGACTTTGATCTTCACGCCCTGGTGGATGATTTCTCGCTCAGTTTGGCGGTTCGCGCCCAGGAAAAGGATGTGGAGTTTCTGTGCGATCTCGCGCCGGACGTGCCGCGTCATCTGACGGGGGACCCGGCCCGGGTCCGGCAAGTGCTGACAAATCTGGCGGGCAACGCGATCAAATTCACGGAAAAGGGGGAGGTGGTCTTGCGGGTGGAGCTGGAGGAGGAGCGTGAAGACGGCGTGAAACTTCGGTTCAGTATCCGGGACACGGGAATCGGGATTCCGGAGGAGGCCCGGCAAAACCTGTTTGAAAAGTTCACCCAGGTGGACGCCTCGATCACGCGGAGGTATGGTGGAACGGGGTTGGGCCTGGCGATCTCGCGTCAACTGGTGGAACTGATGGGCGGGGAAATCGCGGTGGAGAGCGAGGTGGGCAAGGGGTCCGAGTTCTGGTTTACGGTGCGGTTCACAAAGCCGGAGGCGTATGAGTTCGACACTCTGTTGATTCCGGAAAACATCGAAGGGGTGCGGGTGTTGATTGTGGACGACAATCAGACGAACCGGGAAATTCTGTCCAAACGGCTGCTGGCTTGGAAGCTGCGGACCTCCGAGGTGTGGGGCGGGGACGGCGCGCTGGAGGAGCTTCGGCGGGCACGAGCGGAGGGGGATCCCTACCGGATCGCGGTGCTGGATATGCAGATGCCGGATATGGACGGGGTGACCTTGGCGCGCCGCATCAAGGACAACAAAGAGTTGGCGGAAACCAAGCTGATTTTGATGTCGTCGGTGGGGCTTTCGCCCTCGCGTTTCTTGATCAAGCAGATCGGGTTCAGTTCCGTGTTGATGAAGCCGGTCCCCCAGGTGGATTTTTTGGACGCGTTGATGAACGCCATGGCCACGAAGGCGCCGGAGGCCGGTTCCGGAGACGTGGAGGGAGCGGACGCAAGCCCGGAGATGGCCTCTTACGCCGGGGCGCGGGTGTTGGTGGCGGAGGACAATCCGGTGAACCAGCAGGTGGCGTTGGGCATGCTCAAGCGGTTCGATATTCACGCCGACGCCGTGGGGTCCGGCGAGGAGGCGTTGTATGCGCTGGAGACGCTTCCCTATGATTTGGTATTGATGGACGTGCAGATGCCGGTGCTCGACGGGTTGAAGGCCACCCAGCGGATTCGTTCCGGCGATTCGCAGGTGAAAAACCCCGATATTCCGATCGTGGCCATGACGGCCAACGCGATGGAAGGCGATCGAGAGCAATGTCTGGAATGGGGGATGGATGAATATATTTCCAAGCCGATTTCACAGAAAGAATTAATCCGGGTCTTGGCGTTGTATTTGAAGCCGGCTGAAAGTCCGGCGGTAAAAGAGATTCGGGAACAGGCGGAGGAGGCCCCGGAAGAACAGGCCGTGGACAACGGGGGAGGGCACGAACAGAAAGTAATTGGAGACGACTTCACCCTGGAAAAGGATCTCGGCGACCTCGAGATGGTCCGCGCCATCGTGGTGGAGGTCCTTGAAAGCACCCTTTCCGACTTGCCGGCGCTGCGGGACGCCGTGGGGGAAAACCGGGAAGAGGCCGCGGCCAGCCAGGCCCACCGGATCCGCGGCGCGCTGTTGAACCTGGCGGCCGATCAGGTTTGCGATCGTTTGCTTCAACTGGAACACGCCTGCAAACGTGGAGACATGAACAGAGCCCGGGCGCTGTTGGAGAACGTGTCGGGAGATTTGGACCGGTTGAGGCAGGCGCTGAGAAAGCGGGAGTTGCTCGACTGACCCGTCGCGTCGCGCGGGGGGAGATGATTCCGGAAAATGGCAGCTTTTTCCGTTGTACACTTGACTCCGTCGCCCTGAATGTGTACCTGCAACCCCTCCCACAGAGAATGCCCGGTGGTGTAATGGTAGCACAGGAGGTTTTGGTCCTCTCAGTCAGGGTTCGAATCCTTGCCGGGCAACCATTTTTTTACAAAGTCGTCTCGTCTCCTTATGAAGCTCATTTCCGGAACCGCTCATCCCGAGCTGGGTGAAAAAATCTCCAAAGTCATCGGGCAAAGCCTGACTCAGATTGAAGTCAAACGCTTTCCCGACGGGGAGATTTTTGTCAAAATTCTGGAGAACATCCGGGGGCATGACGTGTTTATCGTGCAACCGACCTCCCCGCCCGGGAACGACAATCTGATGGAGCTGTTGATTCTCATGGACGCCTGCCGCCGCGCGAGCGCCAAGCGAATCATTTGCGTGCTTCCGTATTACGGGTACGCCCGGCAGGATCGGAAAGACCAGCCCCGGGTGCCAATTACGGCGAAGCTGGTGGCCAATCTTCTGACCACGGCGGGGGCCAGCCGGGTGTTGACGGTGGATCTGCATTCCCAACAAATTCAGGGCTTTTTCGATATCCCCGTGGATCATTTGTATGGGAGTCCGGTGATTGTCAGCTACCTCAAGAGTTTGGAGTTGGACAATCTGGTGGTGGTGTCTCCGGACACCGGCGGGACCAAGATGGCCTATGCCTACGCGCAGTTGTTGAACGCGGAGATCGCCATCGTGGCGAAAAACCGCCGCAGCGCCACCGAGGTGGACGTGATCAGCGTGGTGGGCGAGGTGGACGGCTGCAACGCCGTATTGGTGGACGACATGACCACGACGGCGGGCACCTTGTGCGCCGCGAGCAAGGTGTTGAAAGAAAACGGCGCGAAATCCGTTATGGCCGCCGTGTCGCACTGTCTGCTGAACGAGGACGGGCTGGAGCGGATCAAGAACAGTGAAATTTCGCATGTGGTGACCACCGACTCGGTGCCTCCCATGGTGGACGAGGAGGGGCTGGTGGTCCGTCTCACACTGAGCGATCTTCTCGGCGACGCAATTTTACGAATTCACAATTATCAATCCGTGACCTCTTTGTTCCGGATTCATTAAAACTTAAAAAGAACCAACAACCCGAGGACCTTTCCATGGTGAACGCCGATGTTGCTTTTCAGGCCGAGAGCCGAATCGCCGAGAAAAAATCCGACCTGACCCGCCTTCGCGAGGAAGGGTTCATTCCCGCCGTCATTTATTCCAAAGGGGATGCCGGCGTGCCGGTCAAGCTCAACGAACACGATTTCGGAATGATGTTGAAGCATCACTCCGGTGAAAACCTGATGATCGACCTGAAGGTCGATGGCCGCGACGCCCAGCACGTGCTGATCAAGGAAATCCAACACCATCCTCTGACCAGCCGGATTCTGCATGTGGACTTCCACGAAATCAGCCTGGACCGCCTGATCAAAGTGGACGTGCCGGTGGAGATCGAAGGCACGCCCGTGGGCGTGACGCAGGGCGGGGGCACTTTGGATGTGCACACGCGCGAAATCGAGGTGGAGTGCAAGGCGTCCGATCTGGTGGACAATCTTACTCTGGACGTCACCGAGCTCAAAATTGGCGACAGCCTGACAGTGGGCGATGTGAAACTGCCGTCGGGATTCACGTTGCTGACCGATCCCGAGGTGAGCGTGGCCACGGTGCTGAAGCCCCGGGTGGCCGCGTCGGCGGCCGAGGAGGAGGACTCGGAAGGCGGCGAGCCTGAAGTGATTTCCGAATCCGGCGGCGACGAAGAGGGCGACGAGTCCTCCGAGGACTGATCGCGGACCCCATGGCCTCCGGTGGCATCCGTCTGGTGGTGGGGCTCGGGAACCCGGGCTCCCGCTATCGGAACACGCCTCATAATCTTGGATTTGAGGTGTTGGACACGCTGGCCGGACGAAAGGGCCTTCGCTTTCGTCGCGCTTTCGGCTTGCAAGCCAGGGTCGCGACTTGGCATGAAGGGAATGCCAAGATCCGGTTGCTGAAACCCCGGACGTTTATGAACCGGTCGGGCGTCTCCGTTCGGAAGGCCATGAGACGCTGGAAGGTTTCCTCTTCGGAACTGCTGCTGGTGTATGACGAGGTGGCCTTGCCTTTGGGGCGGATCCGAATCCGGAAACGGGGAGGGGCCGCCGGCCACAACGGGGTGACTTCGGTCATCCGCGAACTGAACAATCAAGAGGACTTTCCCCGGCTGCGGCTGGGAGCGGGTCCACGACCGCCGGGGGATCAACTGATCGAGTATCTGTTGAGCGCCTGGCCGCCGGAGGCGACTTCCGAGGTGGAAGCGCTTCGGCATACCGGCGCGGACGCGCTCGACCGGATTCTTCGGTCGGGAGTGGACGACGCCATGAACTATTTTAACGCGGGACAAGCCCGCTGATGCGATCCCAACACATGAACCAACGAGGTACAGCGTGAACCGATACGAAGCCATGGTGATTCTCCCCGAATCCCTGACCGAAGACGAAATTGAACAGGGTCTGGACACCCTGACCGCCGCCGTGAAAAAGCTCGGAGGCGAAGCCGGAAAAGCCTCCCGCATGGGACGCAAGACCTTCGCACGTCCGATGGACAAGCAGACCGTGGGGGAATACGCCCTGTTGCGGTTCGAGCTTGACGGCGAGAAGGTCGACGCGTTTCTGGACAGCCTGAAGCGGGACGAGCGCATTTTCCGAATTCAGATCACCCGCCTGCCTGAAACGGCTTCGGCCTGACCGGGAGCGTCTTATGGCGGCTTCTCTCAACCGGATCATTCTCTGCGGCAATTTGACCGCGGACCCCGAGCTTTCCTATTTGCCCTCCGGCATGGCGGTGACCCGCATGCGGTTGGCGGTGAACGAGCGGGTGAAGAATCAGAACGACGAGTGGGTGGACCGTCCGTGTTTCGTGGACGTGACCGCTTTCGGCCGTCAGGGCGAGGCCTGCAACGAGTATCTTCAGAAAGGGGCTCCCGTGTTGCTGGAGGGCAAACTCCGGCACGAGACCTGGGAGGCCAAGGACGGAAGCAAACGGAGCAAGCACTCCGTGGTGGCCGACAAAGTGCAGTTTCTCTCCGGTCCCTCCGACTCCTCGAGCGGGGGCGGTGGAGGGGAACGCCCCGCGGCCCGGCCGCCCCGTTCGGAGGCGGTGGAGCCTCCGCGTCCTCCGCTGGCGGACACTGGAGACGACGAGGATCCGCCCTTTTAACGTATTCATTTTTTACGCCAACACCCTGCGGATGAAAAACGCCGCGTAGAACCCAAAGGAATAAACGACAATGGCTAAAGACACATGCAAGTACCTCGAAGGGGTACAGGAAATCGACTACAAAGACCATGAGCTGCTTCGCAAGTTCATGACCGAACAGGGGAAAATTCTGCCCCGCCGCGTGACCGGGGCCAGCGCCAAACAGCAGCGCCAGGTCACCCGCGCGATCCGCAAAGCCCGCGTCATGGGTCTGTTGCCCTGATCGGCGTTCACTTTTACCCCTTGGAGAAATCTCAATGTCGAAACAACTGATTCTTTTGAATGATGTGGAAGGCCTGGGTATCGTGGGCGACGTGGTGACCGTCGCGGACGGTCACGCCCGCAACTACCTGTTGCCCCAGGGCTTCGCCGAACCGGTCTCCGACCGGATGATTGAAAAACTGGCCGAGGCCCGCGCGAAGCGTGAAGCCGAGTTGCTGGAGGAAAAGGAACGGGCCGAGTCGTACGCGGAAAACGTGCGAAACACCGAAATCCGTTTGACGGTGAAAACCTCCGGCGAAGGACGGTTGTACGGTTCCGTCGGCGCCACCGAAATCGCGGATGCCGCCAACAAGGCCGGACTGAAGATCGAGGCCAAACAGGTCAACCTTGGCGCTCCGATTCGTCAGTTGGGGACCTACGATGTGCGGATTCGTTTGCATCCGGAAGTCACCGAGGACCTGAAGGTCGAGGTGGTGGCGGAAGAAGAGGAATAACCGGATGCCGAGGCTTTCCGGCCCCAATGCCTTGGAAACGCCTCCCTACGACGAGGGAGCGGAACGGGGCTTGCTCGGATGCGCCATCGCCAACCCGGATGTCGTGATCGACCTTGCGGTCGAGCGCGGCCTCCGGGTTGATTCATTTTATCTGACCGCGCATCAGCATTTGTGGGAAACCCTGCTGGAGATGCAGGCGGGAAACAAGCTGATTGACGGGATCATGCTGAGCAACCGGCTGCGGGAGCGGCAGTTGTTCGAAGATGTGGGGGGGATGGAATATCTCCAGGCGTTGATGGACGCGGCGCCGATCTCCGTGCACGCGGAGAGCTACCTCGAGGTCGTGAGGGAAAAAGCCCTGCTTCGTACGATTATTCGCTGTGCCCGCGAGACGGTCGACAAGTGCTACGACCCGGACAAGGATATCGACCTGCTGGTCAGTGAGACCGAGCAGGCCTTTCTCAGTCTGCAGGGCGAAGGCGTGCGGGTCTGGCATCCCTGGAAGATGCTGATCGACGACGCCGTTCGTAAAATCAATTTGATTGCCGACAATCGGCAGGAGATGATCGGGGTGGCGAGCGGGTTTCGCGACATCGACAAAATGTTACGTGGGTTGAAGCCGGCCGAAATGATCGTGCTGGCCGCGCGGCCGTCGATGGGGAAAACCTCCCTGGCATTGAATATCGCGGAGAACGTGGCCACCGGCCAGGGGCACCCCGAGGGGAAACCGCAAGGGGTGGCGGTCTTCAGTCTGGAAATGTCGGCCGAATCGCTGGTGCAACGGATGATCTGTTGTCGGGCGCGGGTGTCGTCGGGAAAAATTCTCGGCGGATTCCTGTCCCGGGAACAACACGCGCAGTTGATGTCGGCGGCGGACGAGTTGAAGGCGGCGCCGATTTATATCGACGACTCGGGGGGGCTGGATGTGATGGAGATGCGGGCCCGGGCGCGACGGTTGAAGAAAAAACACGATATTCAGTTCATCGTGGTGGATTATCTGCAGATCGCTCATTGCGCCAAACAGAGCGCCGACGGTTGGCAGCGGGAAGTGGCCGGGATTTCAAGCGAGTTGAAGTCTATGGCCAAGGAGCTGAGCGTGCCGGTGATGGTGCTGAGTCAGTTGAGCCGCGAAGCGGAGAAACGGGATCGGACGAGCGGTGTTCCGAAACTGTCCGACCTGCGTGATTCGGGGGCCATCGAGCAGGACGCGGACGTGGTGATGTTGTTGCGGCGTCCGAGCCGGTATCCGGGAGATCCGCGGGCCGACGAACCCAATCTGGCGATCGTGGACATCGCGAAGCACCGGAACGGGGCCGTGGGGCCGGTGGAATTGAGCTTTTTTGATGAAACCACCCGATTCGAAAACCGGGAGTCCCATGAAATGGGACCTCCCGTCTAACGCGCGCCGAGGCTTTATGACATCGACATCTTTCCGGATCTTTTTTTTCGTCGTCGCTCTCCTGTCCTCTCCCGTTTGGGCGGTGGAGGTGTTGGATGTGCAGGTGCGCGCCCGTTCCGAGAATCGGGCGGTGCGCGAGGAGACGGTGATGGCCTTCATTCGTCCCGAAGCGGGTGACACGTATGATCCCGATGTGGTGAACGAGGATATTCGGCGTCTGCAGGAAACCGGCCGCTACGCATACGTGGGGGTGGAGTTGGCCCGCCAGGACGAGGGGGTGGTGTTGATTTACGTGGTGGAGGAGCGTCCGCGTCTCCGAAGCATTACAGTGCGGGGGGGGGACCATTTCTCCAACAGCAGAATTCGGGACTGGATGGAGTTGAATTTGAGCGACCGGGTGGACGAATCCCTGGTGAACAGCAAGTTGGACGCGGTGCGGGAAAAGTACCGGAAGGATTTCTACCCCAACGTATCGTTCGACATCCGGCTCACTCCGCCGGACGAGGAGGGGTTCACCCGATTGACGGTGATCGTGGAGGAAGGGGAGCGCCGCAAGGTGTCGAAGATTCGTTTTCCAGGGAATACGGAGTTCAGCCCCACGCAGTTGAAGCGCGCCATGGGGCAGAAGCAGGCGTGGATTCTGAGTTTTATCACGGGGCGGGGGCAATTGGACGAAGCGCAGTTGAGCCAGGATTTGATCGCGTTGGAGGAACTGTACCGGGACAAGGGGTATCTGGACGCCAAGGCGGGGCCTTACCGGGTCGAGCAAAAGGGAGACGGACTGGTGATCACGGTGCCGATCACTCCCTACAAGCGGTACCGGGTCAACAGCATCCGCATTGAAGGAAATACCTTGTATCCGTCGTCGTTGCTTGGGTCACAAGTGCCTCTGCAGGTGGGCGGTCCCGCGCGGGCGGGCCAAATTCGGGAAGGCGCCTCCTCTATCCGGGACTATTACAACAACCGCGGGTTTTCCCAGACCCGGGTGCGTGAACAGGTGTTGTTGACGGCGGAGGAGAATCTGGTGGATGTGGTTTACACGGTGCGGGAGGGGCGTGTGGCGGAAATCAGGAACGTCTTGATTCGGGGGAACACCCGGACGAAAGACCATGTGATTCGCCGGGAATTGCTGGTGTATCCCGGCGACACGCTCAACGAGGTCTTGGTGCGGAAAAGCACGCAACGGCTGCGGAACCTGGGGTTTTTCGATTCCGCCAACCATTCGTTGCTCCCGACGGACGATCCGGACGTGTATGATGTGGAGTTCGAGGTGCGGGAGGGGCGAAGCGGACAATTCCTGGCGGGGGTCGGATTCTCGAGTGAAGACAAACTGGTGGGCTTTCTCGAACTGTCGCAGGGCAATTTCGATTTGGGCGATCCGCCGTCTTTCACTGGAGGGGGGGAGAAGTTGAAAGCGCGGGTGCAACTCGGAACGGAACGCCGGGACGCGGAGTTGACTTATACCCGGCCATGGTTTCTTGACCGGAGACTGACATTGAGCTTGTCCGGGTTTCAAAACGAACGCCGTTTCCTCAGCGACGATTACGACCAGAGAAACACCGGCATGAGCGTCGGGCTCCGGAAGGCGCTGGGCAACCGTTGGCGTGGCGGGGTGACCTACACCCTGGAAGCCATCGACGTGTTCAACGTGTCGGAGGACGCCTCCGACGTTATTCTGCGGGAAGAGGGGGAGAATGTTCGAAGCGGGTTGGATTTTTCCCTCACCCGGGATACCCGGAACCATGTCTGGATTCCGACCCGGGGAGGCCGGGTGGTGTTGAGTACCGGGTTCACGGGCGGACCGTTGGGATTCGACACCGAGATTTACGAGGTGGGAGTCCGGTCCTCTTACTATTATCCCGTGGTGTGGGACCATGTGCTGAATCTACAGGGGTGGATTCGGAGTGTGGATTATTACGGGGAATCCGGGCATGTGCCGATTTTCGACCGGCTGTTTCTCGGCGGATCGCGCACGATCCGGGGGTACGATTATCGCGATGTGAGTCCGGTGGACGAGGACGGAGATCCGGTGGGCGGACAGTCCATGATGTTCGCAAAGGCTGAATACACCATTCCACTCTCCGAAATGTTCCGGTACGCGCTGTTTTACGACTGGGGCGTGGTCAATCCGGACGCCTTCGACGCCACGTTGGAGGAGATGAATTCCAGTTACGGGATGGGATTGCGGATCGATATGCCCGGATTTCCGTTGCGGTTTGATTATTCCTGGCAACATTTGAGCAGCGAATACAACGAGGAATCGGGCGGGCGTTTCAGTTTTCTGATTGGTTATTCGTTCTGAATCCGGTACATTCCGCACCATGAAACGCCTGTTTTTCCCTTTGCTGTGCCTGTCCGTTGTTTTTCTGGGAACGGTCCGTTCCGAGACCGTGGTCATCGACTTCCAAAAGGTGTTCGAGGAATACGAGGAACTGAAAAACGTGGACCGGAAATTTCAGGAGTCGGTTCGTGAATTCCGAGCCCGCCAAGAGGAAGAGGTGGGGAACTTGCGGGACCAGCAGGAGAAATTCAACGCGTTGCGCACGGAGGCCGCCCAGGCCGGGGTCAGTGACGAGCGTCGGGCGGAATTGGCCGAAGAGGCCACGGTGCTGTTGGAGCGGCTGCAGACGCAGGAACAGAAGTTGAAGGAGCAACGCGCCCGTTTTCAACAGGAATTGGAGGCCAAGGGCGCGCGTCTCCGGCGAAGGATCGTGGACGAGGTGAACGAACGCGTCGCCGCGATGGCGGAAGAGCGGGAATGGTCCCTGGTCATTGACAGTTCGGCCCGCGGGAACAACGGGTTGCGGGTGATGCCCTACGTGGCGCCGGAAATGGATAGAACCCGCGAGGTCATCCGGGTGCTGAATCAACAGGTGGCCGACAAGGCGGCCGAAGAAATGGAGAGCGAATAATGGGGACGTGGACCCTGAGTCGAATCGCCGATCATTTGGGGGGGCGTGTTACGGGTGATTCGGAGGTGGAAATCACATCGGTGGCTGGATTACGGGAAGCGGGCCCGGGGGATTTATCGTTTTTGAGCAATACCAAATACGCCAAGCTGCTGAGCGAGACGGGGGCTTCGGCGGTGTTGGTCGCCGAGGACTGGGAGGGTGAGGCGGAAACGAATCTTGTTCGGGTGAAGGACCCCGACGCGGCGTTCGCGACGATCTGCCGGGAGTTTTGTCCTCCGCCGGTGGATTATCCGCCTGGAATCGACGCCACGGCCGTGGTGTCGCCCGAGGCTTCCGTCGGCCGCGAGGTTCACATCGGGCCCCATGTGGTGGTGGAGGAGGGGGCCGTTATCGGAGACCGGTGTGTGTTGCTCTCGGGCGTGGTGGTTTCACGGAACGCCCGAATGGGCAAAGACGGCCTTCTTCACGCCGGAGCGATTCTTCGGGAGAACGTGATCGTGGGCGACCGCGTCATTCTGCACAATCACGCGGTGATTGGTAGCGATGGATTTGGATACACGGTTGACGAGAAGGGCGTGCGGACCAAGGTGCCGCAGGTGGGGATCGTGCGGGTGGGAAACGATGTGGAGATCGGCGCCCACTCCTGTGTGGACCGGGCGCGATTCGGGGAAACCCGCATTGGCGATGGTGTGAAAATCGACAATCTGGTGCAAATTGCCCACAATGTGGTGATTGGGGCCCATGCGGTGCTTGTTTCCCAAGTGGGGGTGAGTGGAAGCTCCGTGGTGGAGGACCGGGCGATCCTGGCGGGTCAAGTGGGCGTCGCGGGACATTTGACCATAGGGAAAGGCGCCGTGGTCGGAGCCCAGGGCGGAGTGACCAAGGATGTTCCCGCGGGCGCCTACGTGTGGGGGACGCCCGCGACGCCCTTTAAAAAGTACAGTAAATCCCTTTCGAGCCTCAACAGGCTCCCCAAGCTTCAGGAACGGGTGGCCGAGCTGGAAGCCCGGCTCCGGAAGCTGGAAGGGTCCGAGTAGTTCGGGTTCTTCCGCTTTATTTTTCCGAAAACTCTTCGAAGGCGTGCATGGCTTCGGCGGCGTACATGAGTTTGGGTCCGCCTCCCATGTAAACACAGACGCCGAGCGCGTCGGCGAGTTCCTCGCGGGTGCAGCCAAGTTCGACCAGTTTGCGCACGTGGAATCCGATACAGCCGTCACACTGGCCGGCGATCCCGATGGCGAGGGCGAGGAGTTCCTTGGTCTTTTCGTCGAGGGGACCTTCCGTGAGGGAGGCTTTGGACATGGACTGAAAGGCCTGCATCACTCCGGGCTTTTCTTTGCCGATTTTTTTCATGTTGGCGGTGATGCGGTCGGTGATCTCGGTGTAACTTTTGGACATGACGTCGCTCCTTAATATGGTTTAATCACGATATATTGATATTAATAGAGAACGGCGGACTGTCAATTGGATTGAGGGAAGGGATTCATTGGCGGGTGCATGACCAAAATCGTCTTCATGTCGGAAACCTCGCGTGCACCCCGATCGGGGCGCGCCATGTTCTTATGAACGTCTCTCGGGGGCATGGCCCCAGAGCTTCACGCGTTGGCTCCTCCGGAGCCTGATTCACGGTGATCTCACCTGAATGGGACCTTTGTGAAC
>Ga0194138_10000928_pt1 | contig 14039 bp, 9 predicted proteins | sample TARM_MetaG_T2_14_FD_134022 | JGI IMG/M metagenome (GOLD analysis project Ga0194138, IMG submission 134022) | Freshwater microbial communities from Pennsylvania, USA, analyzing microbe dynamics in response to fracking - TARM_MetaG_T2_14 (version 2) | ecosystem: Environmental > Aquatic >...
ATCTTGGGCAGTTCGCGGCGGATGGGCTCGACCTTGGGCAGCTCGACCTGTTTTTGCGGAGCGGCTTGCTGCGGTTGGGCGGCTGCGGCGGCGGCGCCGAACGCGCCGGCGCTTTGCCCGCCCTCGGTGCCGGGACCGGCGACTTGCGCGACTTTCGACATGCGGGCGAGCATGTTGTTGAAGGCTTCGGCGCTGGTCGCGCTGCGGAAAACGGAGTTGCAGATCTCGCTGCGCACGTTGCCCATCAGCTCCTGGAAGTAGCCGTAGGCCTCGCTCTTGTATTCGTTGAGCGGATCCTTCTGGCCGTAGCTGCGCAGGTTGACGCTGCGGCGGAGCTCTTCCATCTCGGTCAAGTGATCCTGCCAGCGGCGGTCGAGCGAGCGGATGACGAGGTAGCGCTCGAGGCCGACGAGGGCTTCCTTCTCCTCGAATTCCTCGCGCTGGTCGTAGGCGTCCTTGATCTTGCCGAGGATGCACTCGTGCTGCGCCCGGGGGTCGAGGCTCTGGATTTCATCGGCCTTGAGCGCGACGGGGAAGTGGGCGTTGAGCCAGCCGAGGAAGCGATCCATGGCCTCGCTGTCGGCGGCTTTCCCTGCGGCGAGGGCGTCGAGGCGCTCCTCGAGTTCCTCCTCGATCATCTCGAAGAGGATCTCGCGGGGGGTCTCGGTGTGGATGGCGTCGTTGCGCAGGCCGTAGATGACCTCGCGCTGGGTGTTGAGCACGTCGTCGAACTGGAGGAGGCGCTTACGGATGGAGAAATTCTGCTGCTCGACCTTCTTCTGCGCGTTCTCGATCGACCAGTTGAGCGCGGGGTGCTCGAGCTCCTCGCCCTCGGTCATGGACTTTTCGAGGATGCGGGAGATGGGGCCGGCGTTGGCGAAAAGGCGCATGAGGTCGTCTTCGAGGGAGACGAAGAACTTGGACATGCCGGGGTCGCCCTGGCGGGCGCAACGGCCGCGCAGCTGGCGGTCGATGCGGCGGGACTCGTGGCGCTCGGTGCCGATGACGAAGAGTCCGCCGAGGTCGGCGACGCCTTGGCCGAGTTTGATGTCGGTGCCGCGGCCGGCCATGTTGGTGGCGATGGTGACGGCGCCCTTCTGCCCGGCGCGGGCCACGATCTCGGCCTCCTGCTCGTGGAACTTGGCGTTCAAGACGCTGTGCACGACGTTGGCGCGCTTGAGCATGCGGGAGAGCAGTTCGGAGGCCTCGACCGAGGCGGTGCCGACGAGGACGGGCTGGCCTTCCTTGTGGGCTGCTTCGATCTGGTGGATCACGGCGTTGAACTTTTCCCGGCGGGTCTTGAAGACGACGTCGTTCAAATCGACGCGGACGTTCGGCCTGTGGGTCGGGATGACCATGACGGAGAGGCCGTAGATCTCGTGGAACTCGGAAGCCTCGGTTTCCGCCGTGCCGGTCATGCCGGACAGCTTGTCATACATGCGGAAATAGTTCTGGATGGTGACCGTGGCGTAGGTCTTGGTCTCCTTCTCGATGGTGCAGTTCTCCTTCGCTTCGACGGCCTGGTGGAGGCCGTCCGACCAGCGCCGCCCGGGCATGACGCGTCCGGTGTTCTGGTCGACGATGTTGACCTTGCCGTTTTGCACGACGTATTCCTTGTCGCGCTCGTAGAGGCTGTAGGCGCGGAGCAACTGGCTGATGCAGTGGATGCGCTCGCTGGTCTGCTGGAAGAACGTCTCGGCCTCTTGTTTGGCTTTTTGCTTCGCCTCGGGGGAAAGCTCGTCCTGCTTGTCGATCTCGATGAACTGGGTGGGGAGGTCGGGCAGCATGAAGGCGTCGGGGTCGTCCGGGCTCATCAGGGTGCGGCCTTTTTCGGTGAGGTCGGCCTGCTGCTGCTTCTCGTCGATCACGTAGTAGAGCTCTTCCTTCAGGGCGTAGCGGCGCTCCTTGTTGAAGTCGCTGTTCATCTCGAGGTCGAACTTGTCCACCGCGCGGCGGATCCAGGGCACCTCGTTGAGGCGGTGGAACTGCTTGTTCTTCGGCATGCCGAGCTTGACCTGGTAGAGGCCGGCCACGGCTTCGTCCCTGGCCTCCTTGCTGGAGCTTTCGTCTTCGAGCACCTTTTTGGCCTCGGCCACGAGCTGGTTGCAGAAGGCCTGCTGCTTGGAGGAGAGATTCTGGATGATCGGCTTGACCTCGTTGAAAGGCAGCGGATTGTCGTCCTGCATCGGCCCCGAAATGATGAGCGGGGTGCGTGCTTCGTCGACGAGGATGGAGTCCACCTCGTCGATGATGCAGAAGTAGTGGTCGCGCTGCACCTGGTCTTCCTTGCGGCTGGTCATGCCGTTGTCGCGCAAGTAGTCGAAGCCGAACTCGGAGGCGGTGCCGTAAGTGATGTTGCAATTGTACATCTCGCGGCGGGTCTGCGGATCCATGCTGTTCTGGATGCAGCCGACGGTCAGCCCGAGGAAGCGGAAGAGGTGCCCCATCCACTCCGAGTCACGCCGGGCGAGGTAGTCGTTGACCGTGACGAGCTGGCAGTTGCGCCCGGTCAGGGCGTTGAGATAGAGCGGGCAGGTGGAGACGAGGGTCTTGCCCTCGCCGGTGGCCATTTCCGCGATACGGTTTTCATGGAGCGTGATGCCGCCGATGAATTGCACATCGTAGTGCACCATTTCCCAGGGGAGCTGATGGTCGCAGACCTCGTAGCTCTTCCCGCACATCCGGCGGGCGGCGTTCTTCACTGTGGCGAAGGCCTCGGGCAACAGGTCGTCCAAGCTCTCGCCGTCCTTGTGGCGCCGCATGAACTCGGCCGTCTTGGCCTGCAGCTGCTCGTCGCTGAGCGACTGGTACTCGACTTCGTGGGCGTTGATACGCTCGACGATCGGCTGGCACTTTTTGAGGTATTTACCGTAGTGGCGGCCTGAGAATTTCTTGAGGATGGAGGAGATCATGAGATCTGTTGGAGTCTGTGAAAAAATAAAGGCGCGACCGAAGGCCGGTTCCAGGGAGACAGCCGAATCGCGAAAAAGTGGCGAAAATGGCGAAACTGCCCGGGGCTGGCAAGTGTGTACTGCGGCGACCCGGCGCCGTAGCCAGGGCTCTTTCATCTGAACGGGCAATGAGATTGCGTGGCGCGGGGATCGCGCTTTGATTTTGAGGAGCTTGATTCGTTCCCGGCGCGCCGGTTATTTTATATGGTCCGGCGCCGGGAACGAGTCGGCTGTCCCGCATCAGAGTCTGTTCCGATGCCGATGTGCAGTGGTGCTGGTTAAGGTTCAGATAGGCAGAGACTTACGGAAATCAAAGTCATCGCCAAAATGACGCATCCGAGCAATCGCATAAGTCGTTTATTTTCAATGCCTAACTTCCAACTCCTAGCTTCTGACTCCTCTTTTTATGCCTGCCAGTGACGCAGCCCCGGCGCGAGACAAGCTCGCGCCACGCACGCCACGGAGGCGCGAGCAAGCTCGCACGCCACGGAGGCTACGCAGCCACGGCGGACGGCGGTGCGCCGCCCTACCATGCGAAGACCGGCGAGCTGATCGATGTGCCGCCCTTGGCCACGGTCAGGTTGTCGCCCTCCGCCCAGACCTCGTCGTTGATGAGGAACTTGAAGGTGACGTCGCCCTTGGCTTTGGTTGTGGCGAACGCCCATTCGTAAGGGCTCGTGTTGTCGAGCGGCACACCCTTCTCCCAGGACAAGCCGGCGCCTTCGCCGCGGAGGTAGAGACTGTTGCCGAAGCCGACGTCGACACGGGCGATGATCGAAGTCTTTTCGACTTTGCCCGCGGGTGCGGCCTTTTTCCGGGCTGGGCTTGTCGAAGCCTTGGCGGGCGCCTTTTTCGCGACCGGCGCCTTTGCCGCAGCGACTTTTTTCGCGGCTTTCCTGGCGGGCGCCTTGGCGGCGGTTTTCTTTACGGCGGCCTTTTTCACTGCCTTTTTGGCGGCGACTTTTTTGGCGGCTTTTTGAGTGGTGGTTTTCTTAGCCATGAGGACTGATTGAATTTCGAGTTTGTGGATTGAGTTAAGGTGCCGATCCGCCGGAAAGTCTCCGGCGCGATGAGTCGACGTTCTGGCATTAGCACAAAGAAAGCCAAATTGACAGCTTAAACTTCTACTCTTCTGAATGAACCTTGAGCATCACAGAGCATTTGGACACGTCAGGCGCGCGCACCAGTTCAGACGGAGCTGGTCAACCCCATCTACTTTAACGCACACAGTGATCCACCACGTCGGCGCATTCGCGGTTTTCGCGGACGTCGTGCACGCGGACGAAATCGACGCCGGCTTGGATGCCGAGCGCGGTCGTGGCCAGCGTGCCGTTGAGCCGGGCCTTCGGATCTTTGGCTTTTTGACCGAGCAATTTGGCGATCATCGACTTGCGCGAGGCACCGAGCAGCAGCGGGTATCCCAAAGCGCGAAGCTCCGGCAGGCGTCGCAGGACCGCCCAGTTCTCTTCGTAGGTCTTGCCGAAGCCGAGGCCGGGGTCGAGCAGGATGGCGTCGTCCCGCACCCCGGTCGCTTTGACCAGATCGACGGAGTGTTGCCAAAACCGGAGGATCGCCCCCATCACGTCGCCGACGCCGGCCTCCTCGGCCGGGCGGTTGTGCATGAGGATGCAGGACGCGCCGGACGCGCCGACGACCTCCGCCATGCGCGGGTCGCGCTGCGCGCCCCAGACGTCGTTGACGATGTCGGCGCCGGCGGCCAGCGCCGCTTCGGCCACCTCGGCCTTCGACGTGTCGATCGAAATGAGCGCATCGGTGTGCGGACGGATTTTTTCGATAAAAGGCACGACGCGCGCGATCTCCTCGGCGGCGGGGATCGGGATGTGGCCGGGCCGCGTGGACTCGCCGCCGATATCGATGATCTCCGCGCCCGCCTGCACCATGGAATGGAAGTGCAGGGCGGCCGCATCGAGATCGGCGAATTCGCCCCCGTCGGAAAAGGAATCGGGCGTGAGGTTGAGGATGCCCGCGAGGTAGGTCCTGCGGCCGAGGGGGAGGTCGCGGCGGGGGGTGTGGTAGATGCGCTTACTGCTCATGATTTACATGTGGCGTGCTCGCTTGCGAGCGCCCGAATCGGGCGACAGGTGGCGCAGGCGCTCGCAAGCGAGCACGCCACGAGAAAACAGACATGTCAATGGGTGCCACGTCACCCCATCGGGTAGGGATACTTCGCCGAGATGGCATCGATCCGTTTCAACGTATCCTCGCCCAGCTTCAAGTCGGCGGCGGCGAGGCTGGGCTTGAGTTGTTCGATGGAGTTGGCGCCGACGATGGTCGAGGCCACGAAGTCGTGCTGCTTGCTCCAAGCCACGGCGAGGGTGACGACGTCGAGCTCCAGCTCCTTCGCCAGCTCGATCAACTCGGCCGTGGTGGCGAGGCTTTTTTCATTCACGAAACGCTCGGCCATCTTGAGCTGGCGCTCGGCGCCGCCTTTCAAATATTCGCTGAAGCGCGCGCCCTCGGGCAGAGCGCCGCCGTTGTATTTACCGCTCAGCACGCCGCCGCCGATGGGCGAGTAAGGCAGCAGGCTGATGCCCTCGCGGCGGCAGATCTCGCCAAGCGCGTCCTCGAAACGGCGGTTGTTGATGGAGAAATTGTTCTGGATCGTCTCGTAGCGGGAAAGACCTTTTTCCTCGGCCACTTGGTTGGCCTTCATCGTGCCCCATTCGGTTTCGTTGGAGGAGCCGATGACGCGGACTTTACCCTCCTCCTGCAGTTCGGTCAGGGTCTGCAAAGTCTCCTCGTAGCCGAAGTCGTGATCCGGCCAGTGCGTCTGGTAGAGATCGACATAATCGGTCTGCAGGCGGCGGAGACTGCCCTCGATCGCCTGGCGGATGTGGAGCCGGTCGAGCGCCGTCTTGCCGCTCCGAATCGGCGGCACAAACCACCCGTGTCCGGGGCCGACCACCTTGGTCGCGAGAATGATCGAGCTGCGGTCTTTGCCCTTCAGCCATTTGCCGACGATTTCCTCCGTGCGGTTCACATACTCCGCCTTGGGCGGGACGGGGTAAATCTCGGCGGTGTCGAAAAAATCGATGCCCGCCTCGTAGGCGTGGTCCATGACGGCGAAGGACTCGCGCTCCTCCAGCTGCGAGCCGAATGTCATCGTGCCCATGCAAATTTCCGACACCACGATGCCGCTGCGGCCTAAACGTCTTCTTTCCATGTTGGCGAGTTAAGGGAGGAACGGAGGAAAAGACAAACGGATTTTACGTTTAGTCTATGGCGGACACGTAAAGGAGCGGGTCTACGTATGCGGCCTCCTTTAGGTGGTCGCTCCACGCACTGGTGGCCCCCCCCCCCGCGACGACTGCCCAATCTTAACTTGCCTCGTCCGAAGCAAAGCCCCAACTTCGACGCTTACTTTCATCCGAATACACAGCACACAATGTCCGAACTCACCCGCGCCCAAAAAGACGAATTCATCGAATTCATCGCCTATCTCTGCGATGAAGCGGCCAAGGAAATCATGCCGCACTACGGCCCCGACGTGGAGATCGAGCGCAAATCCGACGCCACCCCGGTCACCCTGGCCGACCGCAACGCGGAGAAACGCATCCGCGAGATCCTCGCCGAGCGCTACCCGGAGCACGGCATCATCGGCGAGGAATACGGGCGCGAGCGCGACGACGCCGACTTCGTCTGGGTGCTCGACCCGGTCGACGGCACCAAGTCCTTCATCTCCGGCGTGCCGCTTTTCGCCACGCTGATCGCACTCATGCACAAGGGCCGCCCGGTCATCGGCGCGATCAACCAGCCCGTGCTCCGGCAAATGGTGATCGGCGACGGCGAGACCACCACCTTGAACGGCAAACCGGTCCACGGCCGCGAGGCCTGCCCGCTCGGCCAGGCCACCCTTTGCACGACGGACCCGATTCGGAAAAGCCTCTGGCAGAACAACGCCGACTGGACGGCGCTGCCGCCCAAGACCGCGCTCTACCGCTCCTGGGGCGACGCCGGCGGCTACATTTTGCTCTGCTCGGGCTTCATCGACATCATGTGCGACCCGATGATGGAGATTTGGGACTGCGCGGCCATCCTCCCCTGCCTCGAAGGCGCGGGCTTCAAGGTGACCGGCTGGAAGGGGGGCGACGCCTTCGACGAGCGTTGCATCATCGCCGCCAAAGCGCCCTTGCACGACGAAGTCATGGCCACGCTCTACCCCTCCTGATCCAAGCCTGACAGAGAACGCCCCTCGGACAATGGCCGCTTTCTTCCAACATTTACGCACGGGACTGAGGGCGGCGAGGGACTACAACACCCTCGATTTCTGGCCGCTGCGCGAGTCGTTGAGAGGCTACGACCGCAGTTGCTTCAACGGCGACCTGCGGGCCGGGCTCAACGTGGCGCTGCTGGCCTTCCCCCAAGGCATGGCCTACGCCCTGATCGCCGGCCTGCCGATCCAATACGGCATCTACGGATCGGCCATCGCGGCGATGGTCGCGCCGGTCTTCGCCAAAAGTCACCTGATCACCTTGGGGCCGACCAACGCCACCTCCGTCATGCTGCTCAGCGCGTTCGCGAGCCTCGGGATCGTCGGCGCGGACATGCTGGGCATGGTGCCCCTGCTCGTCTTCATGGTCGGGCTTTTCGTGGTGGTGGGCGCCTATTTCAAAGTAGCCAACCTGGTGCAGTACATTTCGCGCTCCGTCATCACCGGCTACATCACGGCGGCGGCTCTTCTCATCATCACCAACCAAATCCCGAAAGCCCTCGGCTTGGACATGGCGGGCAAGGGGGCCACTTTCTATGAATCGGCCGTCTTGATGACCGAGGCGATCGACACCGTCCACTGGGCGACCGTCGCGGTCAGCCTCGCGACGGCGGCGCTGTTCTTCCTGCTCCACAAGAAATTCAAATCCTTGCCCAACGTGGCGATCTGCCTGTTGGCGATTTCCGCGTTCACCGAATTCGTGTTCGAGGCTCTGCACCTCCGGTTCTTCGGCGGCGAGAGCCAGATCCGATTCCTCGAAGGCATCAACGCGGCCGACTGGTCTTTACAAGCGCCGAGCTTCTCGCTGAGCGATGTCCAGCTGCTCGCCAGCCCGGCGCTGGCCATCGCGCTGCTTTGCATTCTCGAGGGCATCTCGATCGGCAAATCCCTCGCCGCCAAAACCGGCGCCCGGCTCGACGCCAACCAAGCCATGTTCTCCATCGGCATGGCCAACCTCGGCTGTGCGTTCTTCTCGGGCATGCCGGCCTCCGGCTCCCTCACCCGCTCCACCCTCTGCGCGACCAGCGGCGGCCGCACTGTCCTGGCCAGCTACATCAGCGGCGTCATTGTCTTTATCGGCGCCTTCGTGCTCGGCCCCTTCACCCAGTACGTGCCCCAGTGCACGCTGGCCGTGCTCGTCATTGCGATCGGCATTTCTTTGATCGACCGGCACGCCATCCGTATCGTGAACCTGACTACCAAGTCCGACGCGGCGGTCTTTGGCGCCACGTTCCTCAGCGGACTGTTCATGCCCCTGGACACGGCGATCTATGTCGGCGTCGGCACCTCCATCGTGCTCTTCCTCAAAAAGGTCGCCCGCCCCGAAATGGTCGAATACGCCTTCAAAGACGACGGCCAGCTGGCCGAAATGGAGAAGCCCGAGCAGCGCTCGATGCCCCAAGTCTCCATCGTGCACGTGGAGGGCGAACTCTTTTTCGGCGCGGCCGACCTCTTCCGCGACCAGATGCGCCGGATCTGCGAAGAGCCGAATCTGCAAATCGTCGTGCTCAAGATGCGCAACGCCCACCATCTCGACGCGACCGGCGTGATGGCGCTCGAAGAGCTGCTCCTCTACATGGCGGAAAAGGAACGTTATCTCATCCTCAGCGAAGTCAAAGCCGACATGGTGCGGGTGCTGAAAAACTCCGGCCTCTACGACGAGATCGAGGCGCGCAACATCTTCACCGACGAGCCGGGCAACCCGACCATGTCCACGGCGAAAGCACTCAAGCGGGCCAAGGAACACCTCGGCGACACCCAGGCCGACGTCTCCATCTACGTCGACCCCGTCCGCGACAAAACGAAGCAGGGCGAACGCCCGTAGGCCGGAGCAATCTCAGTCCTTGCGCAGGCCAGCGTCGACTTCGCTTTGCTCGATGCTGGCCTCGCGCTGGCTAAGGGCGTCCAAGCGCTCGATCAGCGCATTCTCGCTATCGGTCACGAAGTTCGCACGCTTCTCCAGGGCTCGGGCCTCTTCCTCGAGCTGCGCCCTCCGGGCTTCGAGCGCGGCTTCGCGATCTTCGAGGCTCCCGGCGCTGCCCGCCCCGGCTTCATTCCCCGCTTTGAAGGGCGTGCGCGTGGCGCTCTCCTTAAGCCGACGCATCTCGGCTTTCTGGCTTTCCAGGTTTTGGCGGTCTTTGGCCAGTCGCTCCTTCAGCTCGGCGAGTTCCGTCTCCTTCGCACGCAACTCCGCCGCCTTGGCGTCCGCGGCCTTGGCATCGTACGCGACCGCATCCTTGTCCGCGCGTTCGGCGGCCACGATGCGGAGCTGCTCGATCTCGGCTTCGGCCTGCTCGACGCCGCTCAAACGGGCGATGACCAATTCCTCCGCCTGCTTGAGGTCGGCGCTGCGCGCTTCGAGTTCCGAGCGCTCTTTGTCCAAACTTTTCCGCTCCGCCTCGATCTTCTTTTCCATCTCCAGCACCTCCTTGCGGCGCGCTTCGATGTGGCGGCGCTCGGAGGCGGTCAACCTCCGCGTCGATTGACGCCGGGCGGACCCATCCCCGTTCGCATGGCACTCGATGAGATAAGGCACCACGAGCGTCTTCCAAAGCCCCTGCTCGCGCGAGGCCAGCGTGTGCAGCTTGCCGTTCTCATCGGCCAACTGCACCTTGTCCATGCTGTAGCTCTTGATCCGCGCCGGCTCTTTCAGGGCGCCGCAGATCAATTGTTTCGACCGGGCCAAAGACTTGGCGGGCGGAACGATGACGAGGAACGCGGCGTGGATCCCGATGAAGCCGACCAACAGTCCGGCCAGCGCCGCGTAGAGGCCGCTGTCCAACCAGGCATACACGCAAAAGGCCGCCATCAGGCTGCACAACCCGACGAGAAACGTGGCCAGCGCCACGCGCTTGGCCGAATACCGCTCGTAGAAACGGGCGACCGAGTGCTCCAATGCTTCGAGTTTTTTGTCAGCCGCCATTGTTCGTTGTTTTCAAGCGCTCGAAGACAGATCGTAGATCGCATACCCGGCCATCAGGTTCGGCAATACGGAGCATTCGCTGCGCCAGTCGCCGGAGAGGCAGATGCGGTTTTCGATGATGATCCGCCGGGCGTGGCAAAAGTCTTCAAACTCGGCCACTGAAAACGGATTCGTCGGCAGGGATTCGTACCAAGGTTTTGGATACACTTCGTTGACCGTGCGGCGGCCTCTGAGGAAGGCGTTCACTCGGTTGACCCAGAAGCCCCGGTTGGCGAAGCCCACGGTGACGCGCCGACCGACGCGCAGCCCCTCGGCGATGACGGCATCGGGCTCTTCGAGTTGCTCGACCGTGCGGCTGAAGATGACGCGGTCGAACGACGCGTCGGGGAAGGTGGCGAGGATCACCCGGATGTCGCCCTGGTAGGCGGGCACGCCGCGCTTCACGCAACTGAGGATTTTGTCGAAGTCGATGTCCACCCCGACGCCGTAGATCGACTTCTTCTGCTTCAGATACTCGAGCAGGACGCCGCGGCCGCAGCCGAGGTCGAGCACGCGCTCGCCCTCGTTCACCCAGCGGGCGATGATCTGGAAGTCGGCCTGGCGTTTTTTATCGGTCGGGCTCATCGGGAGAGGAATCGGTGGATGAGTTCGTAGAGTCTGGGCGCGCGGACGAGGAAGGAATCGTGCCCGAAGTCCATGGCCAGCTCCGCGTAGGTGGCGTGCTTGCCGACACGGAGGAGGGCTTCGACGATTTCGCGGTTGCCCTGCGGCGGGTAGAGCCAGTCGGAGGTGAAGCCGACGACCAGCCCCGGCGCGGTGACGGGCCGCAGCGTGGCGTCGAGCGACTCGGGGCTGTGCAAGTCGAAGCGGTCGAGCGCCTTGGTCAGGTAGAGGTAGGTATTGGCGTCGAAGCGGGTGACGAAGCTGGCACCCTGGTAGCGCAGGTAGCTCTCGACCTCGAACTCGACGTCGAAGTGCTCCTTCGACTCGTCGGCATTGCGCCGGCGGCGGCCGAACTTGCTCTCCATGCCGACATCGGAGAGGTAGGTGATGTGCGCCATCATCCGCGCCACGGCGAGCCCCTGGTCGGGGCCGTCCTGCGGATCGTAGCTGCCCTGCTTCCAGGCCGGGTCGGAGATGATGGCCTGCCGCCCGGTGTCGTTGAAGGCGATGGCCTGCGCGGTGTGCCGGGCGCCGCAGGCCAGCGCGATGTAGCGCCCCACCCGCCCGGGAAAATCGATCACCCACTGCAGGGTCTGCATGCCGCCCATGCTGCCGCCGATCACGGCGTGGAGACGGTCGATGCCGAAAGAGTCGATCAGCAGCGCCTGCGCTTTAACCATGTCCCGCACCGTGAGCTTAGGGAAGTCGAGGTTGTAGGGCTTGCCCGTTTCCGGGTGGATCGAGCCGGGTCCGCTCGAGCCCTGGCAGCCGCCGAGCACGTTCGAGCAGATCACGAAATAGCGGGTCGTGTCGATCGGCTTGCCGGGCCCGACCATGAAATTCCACCAGCCCTGCTTGCGCTCCTCGATGCCGTGCACCCCGGCGCAGTGGTGGTCGCCGCTCAGGGCGTGGCAGATGAGGATCGCGTTGTCTTTGGCCGCATTGAGGTGTCCGTAGGTCTCGTAGCGCAAGCGCAGCTCAGGGATGCTGCCCCCGGCGGCGAAGCGGAAGGGCTCCTCGGAGACGAAATCCTGATACTCGACGAAGCCGACCTCGCCCTCGTCGGGGATCAGCGGCTCTATGTCGGAATCATTCATGGCGGAGAAAATCGTTTGCCAGATAGCGGTATAGGCAGTGCGCCGTCAAATCCAGTATAAAACTGCGGGAGGGCGGCTGTCCCCGGTCGCCGCTATCGAAAACAGGCGCCGAGACGCACGACAGGCGGGCTGTGGTTCTCGACGCGGGGACGGGCTACCGCGCCGGGCGGAAGGTCACGGCCTTCACGTTGTTCTCCAGGCGGACGTCGTCCATCATCTTTTCGGGCAGGACGCGGGCGGCGAGGCTCAGCGTTTCGTCGCTGTCGAGCGGGGGGACGGCGGTGAAGACCTTGCGCGTGGTCGTCTGCCCGGGGCCGAGCGAGCCGAGGGTGAAGCTGACCGGCTCTTCGGCCTCGCCGATGAAGACTTCCAACACGGCATCGCCGAACCAGCGGGTGCCGCGGTTCTGCACGGTCACTTCAATCGGCATGGTCGTGCCGGGCTGGGCGTCGGGCTGCAGGTAGATGTCGGCCAGCGCGACGTCGAGCAGGCCGACCGTGCCGCGCTCGCGCAGGCGGTCCCAATCGACCACGCCGGCGCCATAGACAGGATCCGCCCCGGGTGCCCCTTGATCGTTGAGCATGCGCCGGAGCAAGGCCACGGCTTGTTTGGGCGGCAGCGCCTCGCTCCCGGAGATGAGCGTCGCCAGCGTGCCGCTGACGAAGGGGGCGGCCGCCGAAGTACCGGAAAAGAGCGTCGTGCCCTCGTCCTCCTTCGCGGTGAGGATGCCCACGCCGGGCGCGGCGAAATCGATCTCCTCGGACTGGTTGGGGAAGCGCGCCTGCTGTCCGGAGCCGTCGACGGCGGTCACGGCCAGCACCTCCGGATAGGCGGCGGGGTACGGCATGCGGTCGAAGCCGTCGTTGCCCGCCGCGGCCACCATGAGGACGCCGCGCTCGTGCGCGTAGGCGACGGCCTGGCGGAGCAAAGGCGTGTCCTGATAGACGCCGAGGCTCATGTTGATCACCTTCACCCCGAGGTCGACCGCTTGCACGATGCCCTGCGCCACATGGTAGCTGTTGCCCAGCCCCTCGTCGTCGAGCACGCGGACGACGAGGAGCTCGGCCTCGGGAGCGATGCCCTCGCTGCCCGTGATGATGGAGGCCACCGAAGTGCCGTGCGCCGCGCCGGGGCCGGCCACGCCGCCACCCGCCAGATCGATGTGCACGATGTAAACGTCGTCGAACTGGGGGTGCGCCTGGATGCCGGAATCGAGAATGCCCACGATGACCCCCCGGCCCGTGCCGTCCGACGAGCCGCCGGTGATCGCGCGCGCCGAAGCGCCGAAGCCGGTCAGGCCGGCGAACGCCTCAGGATCCCGCTCCACGGGCGGCGCCGGGCGCTCCACGCGGTAGGAATAACTGGCGCGGGCCCCGTATTGCCCGAAGTTGGCCAGCAGGAGCGCACTCTCGGGGATGCGGACGGCGAGGAGCTCGTCGATCTGCCCGAGCGGGGCGAGTCCCGCGCCGGCCAGTGCTTTCAAATAGGCGAGGTAGTCGCCGCGCGTGGTGAAATGGACGACGAACTCGCCCTCGATGGCGTTTTTCGGAAAGCTGATATTTTCGACCGTGGGCGGCTCGTTCAGGATCGTGGGAAAATCATAGACCAGCCGCCCGGGCTCCCCGGGCTCCGGCTCGGCGGCCTCCTCGCTCCGCTTCGGCGAAAACGGCCGCTCGGTCGAAACGAAGTAGCCGATCATCGCGCCGAGCAGCGCCAGCGCGAGGAGAATCCAAAGCAGACGGGGGTATTTCATGAACATTTATCTAGACTCTCTGCGTATAAAGACAACCGTCTTTATACGCCGTAGGGGCGTCATTCGTGACGCCCGCCGAAGCCGAGCACCCGAACTGCTGCGGTCTTCATAAATGAAGCCCCTACGAAAACACACCACGCGACCCCCCGCCTCCACCATGTGCCGCACGAGTAAATCCATCGAAGTCATCGACTGGGGGCGCACCGAATACGCGGCCGCCTTCGACCGCCAGAAGGCGCGGGTCGACGCGCGCCGGGCGGGGCACTGCGGCGACGCGCTGATCTTCACCGAGCACACGCCCGTCTATACCATGGGGCTGCGCAAGGGCGCCGCGCAACACCTCGTCTGGGCGGAGGCCGAGTGCGCCCGGCGCGGCATCGACGTCGTGCAGACCAACCGCGGGGGCGACATCACCTACCAC
>Ga0194138_10000929_pt1 | contig 14037 bp, 18 predicted proteins | sample TARM_MetaG_T2_14_FD_134022 | JGI IMG/M metagenome (GOLD analysis project Ga0194138, IMG submission 134022) | Freshwater microbial communities from Pennsylvania, USA, analyzing microbe dynamics in response to fracking - TARM_MetaG_T2_14 (version 2) | ecosystem: Environmental > Aquatic >...
AAGGCCCATTCTTTTTGCCAGAGTCATGACAAACCACTCGTTAATCACCGAATGTGCGTAGGTCAAGTCTGGGTGGTCAGGCTTAAGGATATGGGTCGAGGGCATGTTGCCGGTGGGCTCTAGCAGTCGCTCTCCGTCTAAGATGATGGCCATCTTGTGCTGAGCGCCTGCCAGCGACATGCGCTTGGCAGCTTGCTCGGCTAAAGATACGCGTGGCATATCACGAATGCGTTGCGAAAGTACTTCATCAGGTAGTGCCCGAAGTTCACCTGGTGTGGGTTGCTGCTCTGGTGGAAGGAGGGTGATAGAGCCCGCCGATTCAGCTCCGAATTGGGTAAGCAAGCCAAAGGCGTCGGCTACAGATGTATGCGCAGCTCGAGCGATCAACTGTCGCTGGCCTTCCTCAGGCAGCAGGTTGTCGAAGTACCACTGTACTGGACGCACCGAGGCGCCATCCATGTGCGGCTCATTCTGCAGGGGCAGGTTAGGGCAAAGAGGGTAGGCGCCCGGTTGGCTTAGCCATTGCTGGGTGTAGGCGAAGCTCCAAAGCCCGTTCTGTTCGGATAAGGTGCCGATCAGTGTGTGGTTGATCCAGACGTTTAATTGGCGATCCATTGCAGTTTTCTATCTCTGGGCAGATTACTGTTGTTCAGATTTTTCGAGAAGCCTTTCCAGATTCTGTCGAGTTTGTTCCGCGACCTCATCCGGAACATCAACGTAGACTTGAAGTCCCAGCTCCCGCATGACCTGGAAAAGCTTTCCCCAGTGAACAGACTCGCCGCCACGCTCCACTTTGCCGAGGAAGTTCTCGGACACGCCGATGCTGCCCGCGGCATCGTCCTGGCGCATGTCCATGGCCTTGCGGCTTGAGCGAATTACCATGCCAATTTTTTCCGGTGTGTCGATCTGAAACTGCATGCCTAAATCCTCATGAACGAGCGGATTATGTTGCCGCAAGTTTATTCTAGCCATAAATCCTTATGATCGTGAGGATTAATGATGGTGGACCATCGATAGTATCAAAAACCTCACGATCTTGAGGATTTCTATCAATTCAGTTGGGCGCATAAGAAAATGCACTTTCCGCTGTTCAGCGTGGATCGGTGGTTTGTGGCGCAGCAGATAGTGCATGTAGTGGTCAACTGATTCCGGACACGGATTAAAGCCAGACGCTGATAGCCCGTTGCCGGCACTCCCTCAGTTTTCAGGTTTCGGAACAGGCGTGTTGTACTGGCAGTTACCTCGGCGGCTGATGCTCTGCACCATGCGGTGTCTGCAGCACAGAAAAACTCGTAGCTTGAGCTACTGCGCCAACTATCCTGACACCGGGAGCGGTTGCTGGGTCAAACTGCGGCATCCTTGGGAACGACCACCAGTTTGACGCCCAGTGCGCCAAGTACGCGGCTAATGGTGTCAAAGCGTGGGCTTGCGCCGTTGCGCAGGGCCTTGTAAAGCGATTCACGGCCAATGCCGGCATCCTTGGCTATCTGTGTCATGCCGCGTGCTTTGGCGATGTCGCCTACGGCGCTGGCCAGCAAAGCGTCATCATTCTCTTCGAGGATGGCGTTCAGGTAGGCGGCAATGGCTTCTTCGCTGTCGAGGTAGTCGGCAGCATCGAAGGCGGCCAGTTCTGCAATTTTTGGCATGGTTCAGTCCTCCAGTTTTTTGGACAGTGCGATGGCTTTGTTTATATCGCAGCTCTGTCTGGACTTGCCGCCACCGCCCAGCATGACAATCAGGTGTTCGCCTCGCTGTATAAAGTACATTCGCCAGCCTGTACCGAAGTGCTCGCGCATTTCACTGACGCCTTCACCTACTGGTTTGACGTCTCCCAGGTTGCCCAAGGCTGCCTTTTTCAGGCGAACTATCAATCGTGCCTTGACTGTCTGGTCTTTCAGGTTGCTCAGCCATTTGTCAAATTCTGGCAGGCGTTTGATTTCTATATGCACTGGCAGTCCTTGCTTGTTGCGTGCATGAATTGTATTCTTTCGAATACAATCGAGCAAGCGCCCGTTCGCTTCTGTTACTGGCTGTCAATGGCCATGGTCAGGCTGGCTGGTGGCCGCGTGCGGCAGGCTATTTCAATATTGGACAGTTTTACATCTGGCTGCTAGGGTATCTAAAGGTATTACCTTTAGATAATTGGGGTGAATAATGGCTACCTCCATCAAGATTGATGACGAACTTAAAGGCCGAATCCAGCAGCTGGCTGACCAGCGTCAGCGTTCGTCTCACTGGATTATGCGAGAAGCAATCATTCAGTATGTCGAGCGTGAAGAGGCGCGTGAAAGCTTTAAGCAGGAAGCACTTGCATCCTGGTCTGCTTATCAGGAAACCGGCAGGCATTTGACTGGCGAAGAGGCGCGTACCTGGCTTGATAGCTGGGGAACTGATGGGCAGGGAGAGCTTCCCAAGTGCCACGACTGATTGTCACTGAGGGCGCAGCTAAAGGTTTGGAGCGGTGCCGGCGATTCCTTGCCGATAAAGATCCGCAGGTGGCACGGCGTGCTGCGCAGGCAATCAAACGCCAATTCGCCTGTTTGGAAGAAAGCCCGGAAATAGGGCGTCCATTCCCAGATTTGCCGGAGCTGAGAGAACTCATCATTGAGTTTGGTGACTCAGGGTATGTCGCGCTTTACCGATATGAACGCTCGAATGACACGGCCTACTTGTTGGCCTTTCGTCATCAAAAAGAAGCTGGTTACTGAGTCCAGGCTGGTTGAGGCTTTGGATAAGCTGCTGGCAGGTAAACGCCAGCTGACTGTGCGCCACATCCGTGAGCTCTCGGATCGACTTGGCATTCCGGCGGATGTGTTTTTTGGGCGCGCTTTGCCGTGGCTAAACCAGTAAAATGCCGCGAGTTCTGTTCGCCGCACGCCCATGCCGGCGCCTTGTTCAATTGTTGCTGGAGTCCTCGCATGTCCCACCTGGTTACCCCGCCTGGCCGCATTGCGCCGTTGTTCCTGGCCTGCCTGTTGGCGTCTGCGGCATTGCACGCAGAGGATGCGGCTCAACTGGACTCCATTACCGTCTCGGGCGAGAAATATGATGCGGTTGCAAGCGCGCGTGCGGCGCTGAGCGAGGTGCCGGGTGGCACCAATGTGGTGGATATGCGGCAGGTCGAGCAGGGGCGGGTGGCCGGTGTGGCCGATGTGCTGGCCTTTCAGCCGGGTGTGTATGCCCAGTCGCCGGGTAACGAAGGCGTCAAGATCAGTATCCGTGGCTCGGGTATCAATCGTGGCCCCGGGGCGCATGCGTCGGGCAATCATATCCTGCTCGATGGCTTGCCGCTGACAGGCTCGGGCGGTACCCCCTATGAGTTGCTGGAGCCGCTGTGGCTCAGTCGTGTCGAGGTGCTGCGGGGTGCCAACGGCTTTGCGCGCGGCGCACTGGCGCTGGGTGGGGCGGTGGATTACATCACCCGCAGCGGGTTTGATGCGCCGCGTTTGCAGGTGCGCATGGAGGCCGGCAGTGATGGTTATCTCAAGCGCCATCTGGCTTCCGGCCAGGTTGTCGGTGATCTGGATTATTACGTTGGCATCACCGACCTGCACTACGACGGTCAGCAGGATCACGCCGCCGGCAGTGCCAAGGGCGTGGTTGCCAATCTCGGCCTGCAGCTGACGGCGGACCTGGAAACCCGTTTCTTCCTGCGTTACCGCGAGACCGAACACAAGACGCCGGGGCGCCTGACCCAGTCGCAGATCGACGACGATCCGACCCAGGCCAATGCCGGGAATGTTGCACGCAATGCCCGGCGCGAGCAGCCGGGCAGCACCTGGCTGGCCAACAAGACCACACTGCGGCTGGATGACGTCAGTTCGCTGGAGTTGGGGCTGGTCTATCACCACTACCCGATGGACCTGATGGACCTGATGGAAAGCCCGTATCGCATTCGGGTGGATTACAGCGACATCAGCGCAACCCTGAATTACCGGCGCGAGCACACGCTGTTTGGGCTGAATTCGAACACCGTGATTGGCTGGCGCACTACCGCCAACCTGCCGAGCAGTGATTCGCAGGAGTCCGCCTACCAGCCGCTGAATGCCAGCGGCACCCTCTATCCGGTCGGCACAGTGACGCGCGAGTACAGTCATCAGGGTTCGGATAACGTGCTGCATCTGGGCAACGAACTGCAGCTGGCCCCCAGGCTGTGGCTGACCAGCGGACTGGCGCTGATCTACACCCAGCGTGAGGTCGAGGTCACCCGACCTGAGACCAATCAGAAGCTCAGCGAAGGCACCTGGGATTACGCGCCGCGGCTGGGCCTGCGTTACCGGCTGGAGTCCGGCACCGAGCTCTACGGCAACCTGTCGCGCTCGGTTGAGCCGCCGCACCCGTGGTCGATGATCTGGGGTTCGCCGACGCGCTTCCCGGTCAGCAATCAGCCCTGGAGTAACCGTCAAAGCACGCCGGTCAGTCTGGACAACCAGACCGCCACCACCCTTGAACTGGGTGCGCGGGGCGAGTCTGTGCTGGGGCAATGGGATCTGGCGTGGTACTACTCACGGGTCAACCACGAGCTGCTGACCATCGAGATCGAGCCGGCTATCTTTGCCGAGTCCAACGCCAGTGCCACCGTGCATCAGGGTATCGAGGCCGGGCTCACCAGCACCCTCTGGCAGGGTGACAAGCTGGGTGCGCTGACGCTGCGTCAGGCCTATACCTTCAGCGATTTCCACTACCGTGATGACGACGCCTTTGGCAGCAATGCGTTGCCCGGTTTGCCGCGCCATTACTATCAGGGCGAGCTGCGTTATCAGCACCCGGCAGGCGTTTACCTTGGGCTGAACACCCAGCATGCCTCCAGGGTGCCGGTTGATTACGCCAACTCCTGGCATGCCGACGCCTATACCACCTTTGGCGCGATTGTCGGTTATGACGCGCCGAAGCAGGATTGGCAGGCGTGGCTGGAGCTGCGCAACCTGACCGATGAGCGCTATGCCGCGACAGTTACCCCCGGGTTCAACGATAACGGCGTGGAAGCGGCGCGTTTGACGCCCGGTGAAGGCTTTGGCGTATACACGGGCGTGTCCTGGAGCTGGCTGTAATGGCGGATTGAAGGTTTCAGTGAGCGTACTCAAATACCTCAGCGGTTACAGTGCGGACCTGCAAAGTCAGGTGCAGAGGCTGATCGACACCAATCAGCTTGGCCCCTGGCTGGAACAGCGCTATCCGCCACAGCCCCGGCATCTGATTCAGACGGACGCGGCCCTGTACGACTATACCCAGCGCCTCAAGCAGACGTTCATGCGCAGCAGCGATCCGCTCAGCAAGGTGTACTTTGATACGCGCATGCACGTTATCGACAACGCCCTGGGCCAGCACCAGTTTGTCAGCCGTGTGCAAGGCAGCAAGCTCAAGCGCAAGAACGAAATCAAGGTCTCCGCCCTGTTCAAAAGCTTGCCCGAACCGCTGCTGCGTATGGTCGTGGTGCATGAGCTGGCGCACCTGCGCGAGAAGGAGCACAACAGGGCCTTCTATCAGCTGTGCCAGCACATGGAGCCGGACTATCACCAGCTGGAGCTGGATTTGCGGTTGTTTTTGACGGCAGGGGGCCTGTGATCTGGCCCATCCAGCCCGATAGGCGCTGACAGCTGTTCCGGTTAGCCGGTTGCAGTTTTACAGCAGTACTGGAAATAGGGTAGAACCCGGACATCCTTCAATCATCCCGCCATTTTCAGTTATTGAGGCCTGGTTTGTGACGCCCGAACACCTGAACGATGACCTTTCGCAGCGCGCCATCATGCATGGCGCCAGTTTGCCGTGGATTGCCGGCCAGCTCGACCGGCTGTTGTTCGAGGATGCCCATGAGTGCGTCTGGGTAAAGGCTGTAGCGGCAGGCGCGTGTCTGTGGCTGAACGAGGCGCAGCCTGATTCGGGGATTCTGCCAAAACAAGTCGGAGAGGCCTTGTCATGAAGAAAGCGGTTTGCCTGCTCAGCGGTGGGCTTGATTCGACCACTGCACTGGCCATTGCCCAGGCTGAAGGGTTTGATGTGCATGCCCTGAGCTTCCGGTATGGTCAACGTCATTCGGTCGAACTGGACAAGGCCGGGGCCTTTGCCAGACAGCGTGCTGTCGCCGAGCACATTATTGTCGACTTCGATTTGCGCATGATTGGTGGCTCTGCGCTAACCGCAAACATCGACGTGCCGAAGCACGATAGAATCTCCGAGTTGGGCTCAGGCATTCCTGTTACCTATGTGCCGGCACGTAATACGATTTTCCTTAGTTTCGCGCTTGGCTGGGCTGAGGTGCTGGGGGCGGAAGATATCTTCCTTGGCGTGAACGCGCTCGATTACAGTGGCTACCCGGATTGCAGGCCCGAGTACATTGAGGCGTTCGAGTCACTTGCCAATCTTGCCACCAAGGCTGGTGTAGAAGGGCGCCAGAAGCTGAAAATCCATGTGCCGCTTATGCAAATGACTAAGGCAGACATCATCCGGCGCGGGCTTGGGCTTGATGTTGACTACGCGGAAACCAGTAGCTGCTACGACCCTGGTCAGAACGGCAAGCCGTGCGGCCGTTGTGATTCATGCCTGCTCCGAGCCAAGGGCTTTGAAGAGGTTGGGGTTGCAGATCCGCTGTATATCAAATTCGGGATGGCATGATGGTTGAGAAGCTTCTTTATGTTGCAGCAGCGGGATTTGAGGCGGCGCGAAGCGTTGACTGTTTGCCTCAAGGACACCGCTCCCGCCGCCTGCATGGCCACAGTTTTCTCGGGGAAGTGCGTGTGTCGCTGCCTGACGGGTGGGCGGCTTTCCCTGGCGCTGAGATTGGTCAGTTGACGGAACGTCTCAAGGACTGCGTTGTGCCGCTCGACTATACGCACCTCAACAGCACACTCAGCGTGCCTACGGATGAGAATCTGGCCCGCTGGATCCGTGCGCATCTCGACGTCCCTGGGGTCGAGTTCGTCGGCGTGCAGAGCACTCTTGACGAAGGTGTCGACCTTGATCAGGCCGATCAGGCGCACGTTTGGAGGCGCTATACCTTTCAGTCTGCGCACCAGTTACCCAATGTCCCGCCTGGCCACAAGTGTGGCCGAATGCATGGGCACGGTTTTGAGGTTTTGCTGCATGCCAGCCGGAGTCTCGAAGGGGGCGATCTATCCGTCGACTACGACCAGCTGGATGCTGTCTGGGCACCGATTCACGCTCAGCTGGACCATGCTTGCCTGAACGATATTCCGGGGCTGGAAAACCCAACCAGTGAGAACATCTCTGCCTGGATCTGGAAACAAGTAAAACCTGCTATGCCCGAGCTCTCCTGGGTTACTGTGTATGAAACAGCCAGCTGCGGTGCTCACTTCGATGGGTCTCACTACAGGATCTGGAAGGAGTTTTCACTTGATAGCGCCGTGCGTCTCAAACGGGCGCCAGACGGCGACGTGCGTCGGCGCATCCACGGGCATACGTTCACGCTGCGGTTGCACCTGCATGCGCCGCTTGACCAGGTCATGGGCTGGACTGTCGACTTTGGTGATGTAAAGGAAGTCTTCAGTCCGCTGTTCAAACAATTGGACCATCAGCCGCTTTACGAGCTGATGGGCGATGAGGATTCGGACACTGCAAGCCTGGTCCGTCGCATCAGAGCCATGGCTGCGCCGCTGATTCCCTCACTCGATCGCATTGACCTTAACGAGTCCCGTGGGTGCGGTGTGATCCTTAGCTGGGGTGAACTCGGCCCCGCACTGCCGATTTGAATTATGAGCTATAGCGTTAAAGAGATTTTCTACACACTCCAGGGTGAGGGGGCGCAAGCCGGTTGCGCCGCAGTCTTTCTGCGCTTTGCAGGCTGTAACCTGTGGAGTGGTCTGGAACAGCATCGAGCCAAAGCGATTTGTCGATTCTGCGATACTGATTTCGTTGGTACTGACGGGATCAACGGGGGCAAGTTCGACTGCGCAGCCAGCCTGGCTGCGCGAGTGGAGGCGCAATGGCCTGCTGGCGTACGCGAAAATCGTCTGGTTGTTTGCACGGGAGGTGAGCCACTGCTGCAGCTCGACCCTTTACTTATCGACGCGCTGCATGGGCGGGGGTTTCGCATAGCGGTAGAAACCAATGGCACTATCGTTGTGCCGCCAGGTGTCGACTGGATCTGCGTGAGTCCTAAGGCTGACTCTGCTTTGGCACAGTCGTCAGGTCACGAGCTGAAACTGGTGTTTCCTCAGCCGCAGGCCATGCCTGAGCGCTTTGAAACCCTGGAATTCGAGCATTTTTTCCTGCAGCCGATGGATGGCCCGTATCAACAAGAAAACCTTCGCCTGGCGATCGAGTATTGTCTGGCCCACCCGCAATGGCGCCTGAGCTTGCAGACACACAAGATCATCGGTATCGACTAAATCCTGCATGACTGACAACAACCAGTTGATTGATCTGGATGAGGTGGACAACGAAGGCTATGCAAGACTGTACTCTGTAGATATACAGATTCAGGAATTGCTGTTTGTGAATACCAGTGGGCGCTAGGTCTGTGCCAGCCAGTTGCACATGCTGCCCTAGCTTTTAACCAGCGGCTATCCAGCCTTTACCACCATCAGTTGATCAATCCGTGTGCTGTAGGCCGGGCTCAGCAGCTGGCGCTGCATGTGCCAGCTGGCCGTGGCCGGGACCCGTGCGGGGCGGATACAGCCTTTGCCCCAGCGCTGGTTGATGCGGTCCATGGTCTGCATCAGGCGTTCGCTGCTGGCCGGTTGCGAGGGCGCGAACAGGTCCGGGGTGTACTGGTTGCGCTGGCACAGGTCGAGCAGCAGTATGCTGGCCTTGGCATAGGCCAGTCCGGGGCGATAGATCTGCCGCAACCCTGCGGTGGCGGCGGCCACAAGTACCCGGGTGTCGTCGGTCGGGCAGGGCAGCTGGCAGACCAGACTGCGGGCGCTGCGGGTTTCCTGCGGATTGAACATGCCGGTGCGGATGCCGACCTGCAGCAGGCGGCAAAGCGACTGCTGGCTGCGCAGTTTTTCCGCGGCGCGGCTGGCGAAGCTGGCTACCGCCTGCTGCAGCTGCGCCAGTTCGCTAACCCGGCTGCCAAAACTGCGGCTGCAGCAGATTGCCTGGCGTGGTGGTGTCTCCGGTTGCAGGTCAAGGCAGCTGATACCGCGCAGTTCGCGGGAGGTTTTCTCCAGTACCAGGCTGAAGCGTTTGCGCAGCAGGGCCGGATTGGCCTGGGCCAGATCCCAGGCGCTGCGAATGTGCATGGCCTGCAGTTGTTCATTCAGGCGTCGGCCGACGCCCCACACCTCGGCCACCGGCATGGCCCGCAACAGCTTGTCACGCCGCTCGGGATCGCGGATATCAACCACACCACCGGTCTGGCTCTGCCAGCGCTTGGCTGCGTTGTTGGCCAGTTTGGCCAGGGTCTTGCTGGTGCCGATGCCGATACCCACCGGAATGCCGGTTTTTTGCAGGACATCGGCGCGCAGCGCATGGCCGAGTGAGTCCAGTGGCTCCGGCAGGCCGGTCAGTTCGGCGAAGGCCTCGTCGATCGAATACACCTCGACATGTGGCAGGTGCTGCTCAAGGATGCTCATCACCCGCTCGCTCATGTCGCCATACAGCGCATAGTTGCTGCTGAAGGCGACGATGCCGTGGCGCTTCAGGCTGTCGCGGATCTTGAACCAGGGTTCGCCCATGGGGACATGGGGTTTGGCCTCGCGGCTGCGGGCGATCACGCAGCCGTCGTTGTTGCTCAGCACCACAATCGGGGTGCGCGCCAGATCCGGGCGAAACACCCGCTCGCAGCTGGCATAAAAGTTGCAGTCGATCAGTGCAAAGCTGCGGCTCATGCCTGGCTCCGGTCACTGCTGGCATACCAGCGGATGCTGTTGCGCACCACACCCCAGATCAACAGCTCGTCACCTTCCATGATGTGGCGCGGGGCATAGCGCGGGTTCTCCGAGACCAGCACTATCCGGGCCTGGCGTTTCTGCAGGCGCTTGACGAACACCTCGCCATTCACGCAGGCCACCACTATGTCGCCATGCCCGGCCTTGAGTGCCCGGTTGACCACCAGCACGTCACCGTCGTACAGGCCGATGCCGCTCATGCTGTCGCCACTGACGCGCACCAGATAGGTGTGGGGTGCCTGTATGCCGAGCAGCTCGTCCAGCGAGATGCGCTGCTCCATATGATCCAGCGCCGGACTGGGAAAGCCGGCCGGCACGCAGGTATCGAACCAGCGGATCGGCTGGTCGGAGGGGGTGAGCGGGGCGATGGCGGCGACGTTGGGCATACTGAACCTGCTAATGCTGATTGCATATACAGTAATATGCGCGAGCTAATAGCTCAACTGCTTTTCTGCAAGCTGCTATGCTTCTCCGATCAGGCCGTCGCGCGGGTGGATGGCCGGTAATGGCAGGTGGAGACCTTGATGGATGCTGAACTGCTCGAGGATGTGCTGCCAGAAGCGCACTTGGACAACCATTTCTACCGGGCCGTGCTCGATTCGCTGGAGGAGCAGTTTGCGCTGATCGATGACGAGGGGCGGATAATTTTCGTCAACCGCAGTTGGCAGCTGTTCGCCCAGTGCAACGGTCTGCCTGCGGATTTCGACTGGCTCGGCCACAACTATCTGGCTGTCTGCCAGGCAGCGACCGAACATGGGGATGCCGATGCGCTGGCGGTGGCCAGCGGGTTGGAGGCAGTGTTGACTGGCCGGCTCGAACATTTCCATCATGAGTATCCCTGCCACAGTCCGGGTGAGCAGCGCTGGTTCATCCTGCGCGTGGTGCCGGTGCAGCATCCAGGCAAGCCCTGCTTTGCCATAAGCCATCAGAACATCACCCAGCGCAAGCTGATCGAGCAGGCGGTTGAGCACTCGGCACAGCATGACCCTTTGACCGGATTGGCCAACCGGCGCAGCTTTGATGACTACCTGACCAAGGCCTGGCGGCGAGGCAAGCGGGCAGGCAGTCCGTTGAGTTTGTTAATGGTCGATCTGGACAGTTTCAAACCTTTTAACGACGGTCATGGGCACCTGGATGGTGACCGTGCTCTGGTGCGGGTCGCCGCGGTGTTGCAGCGTTGTGCGCGACGCGATACCGATCTGGCGGCGCGTTACGGCGGCGATGAATTTGTGTTGGTGCTGCGTGATACCGATACCGAAGGGGCCCTGCAGGTCGCCCAGGCAGTTATCGACGGGGTGGCGGCGCTGGCCCTGATGTCAACGGATGGATCGCAGGTCGGTGCCAGCGTCGGTCTGGTATCGCGGGTGCCGGGGAGGGCGATTGACTGTCCGGATCACCAGACCCTGTTGCGGCTGGCCGATGATGCTCTGTACCAGGTCAAGGACGCAGGCGGCGGTTCGCTAGTCTGCGCCTGAGCTCAGGCGCTTTGACTGAGGCTGGCAACCCGGAGAGGGCAGCGGCGGCCTGGGTCAGGCCAACGTAACCACTGCCGAATACGCTGAGGTTCATGCTTGCCTCGTTATCCCGGTGAATGGGCGGTCGCTGGCTGAGGTTGCCGGCGTTGCAACGAGTGTTCCACGGCTGCGGGGCAGTCCGGTTACGCTTTGATGATAAAACTGTTGCAGGGGCGGGCTAGTGATCGTGGTTTTCCAGCGCCTGCATCAGCACCTGCACCTTGGTCAGGCTTTCCTGGTACTCGGCGTCGGCATCCGAGTCGGCAACTATGCCGCCGCCGCCCCAGACGTGGATGCGTTCTTGCTGGCGGATCAGTGTGCGGATGGTGATGTTCATGTCCATCTGGCCTTCGCAGCCGATGTAGCCGAGGCTGCCGCAGTACAGGCTGCGGCGCACCGGTTCGAGTTCCTCGATAATCTGCATGGCGCGGATTTTCGGGGCGCCGGTGATCGAGCCGCCGGGAAATGCGCCGGCCAGCAGGTCGAAGGCATCCTGTCCGGAGGCCAGTGTGCCGGTGACGCTGCTGACCAGATGGTGCACATTGGGGTAGTGCTCGATGGCGAACAGCTCGGGCACCCTGACACTGCCGGGCTGGCAGCTGCGTCCCAGGTCATTGCGCAGCAGGTCGACGATCATCAGGTTTTCTGCGCGGTCCTTGCTGCACTGGCGCAGTTCCTCGGCGAGTGCCTGATCCTGCTGCGCGGTGCTGCCACGCGGGCGGGTTCCCTTGATCGGGCGGGTTTCCACCAGGCCGTTGTGCAGGTGCAGGAAGCGCTCCGGCGACAGGCTCAGGATGCTCGCTTCGGGGTAACTGAAGCAGGCCGCGAAGGGCGTCGGGCAGGCCTGGCGCAGGCGCAGCCAGGCGTCCAGTGAGTCGCCGCCGCAGTTGGCACTGAAACGCTGGGTCAGGTTGATCTGGTAGCAGTCGCCGGCCTGGATGTACTGTTGGATGCGCTGGAAAGACTGCTGGTAGTCGGCGCGACTTTGTTCGGCAACAAAACTGCCAGCCAGGCTGAACCGGGCGGGTGCTTCGGCTGGCTGTTGCAGGGCCTGCTGTACCTGTTTCAGCACGTCCTGGCTACAGCGCGGGTGGCTGACCAGCCAGCTACGCTGCAGCTGGTGATCGCTGAGCAGCACCCAGGCATACAGGCCAAAGCGCGCCAGTGGCAGCTGGATGTCGGCGCGGGCCCGGCTGGGCAGGCTTTCCAGCAGGCGACCAAAGTCGTAGGAGAGGAAACCGATCAGACCGGCACCAAAGGGCAGTGGCTGGTCCGGCCAGCGTGCCGGTCCGAGTTCGGCAAGGGCGCTGCGCAGGCGGTCGAACCAGTCGCCGGGATGGCTGTTGTCGCTGGCATCCAGCACCCGCAACGGGGCGGCGCTGACCAGACTGTAGCGTGCCTGTGCCAGGTTGCCGGCGGCGGAGTCCAGCAGCAGCGGCTGGGGCAGATGTCGCAGTTGCAACAGCCACTGGCTGGCATCTGCCTGGTAGGGCAGGGGGTGCAGCCGGTAGCAGGGCGCAGACACAGCGGGTTCAGTCACCCGCGCCGTCCGCAGCGGCGTCCGTGCTGCCATCCGGTTGTTTGGCCTGGGCTTCAGCTTCCTCTGCGTTCAGCAAGGTGGGCTGTTGACCAAAGTGTTTTTGTGTCCAGACAACACGCTGTTCCGGAGTCTCAGCTTCACGGCCGGTCTTCTTCAGCGCGGCCAGATGACGCTCCACCGCATGCAGACGGGTGGTCAGGCCGGCGTCGTTGGCGATCTGGATGTTCAGGCCGGGACGTGCGTTGAGCTCAAGAATCAATGGCCCCAGCTCTTGATCAAGCACCAGATCGACACCGACATAGCCGAGGCCGGACAGCTCGTAACAGGAGGCAGCCAGGTTCATAAAGCCGTTCCAGTCGGGCATCTGCACGCCGTCTACCGGGTTGGTGGTGTCCGGGTGCTTGCTGATTTTCTTGTTCAGCCAGGTGCCTTTGAGGGTCAGGCCGGTGGCCAGATCGACGCCGACGCCGATGGCACCCTGGTGCAGGTTGGCCTTGCCGCCGGACTGGCGGGTCGGCAGGCGCACCATGGCCATCACCGGGTAGCCCATCAGGATGATGATGCGAATATCCGGCACGCCCTCGTAGCTGATGCTTTTGAAGATCGGGTCGGGCTTGACCCGGTATTCGATGATCACGCGGTCGCGGTGGCCGCCCAGCGAGTACAGCCCGGAGAGGATGCTGGAGATATGGTGGCCGATTTCGTCGCGGCTGATGATCTTGCCGGAGACGGTCTTGAACATGCCCTCGAAACGGTCGGCGATGACGATGATGCCGTCACCGCCAGCGCCCTGCGCCGGCTTGATCACGAAGTCCTGGTGGTTGGCGACAATCGCATCGAAGCGGTCAATGTCCTTTTCCGTTTCGATAATACCGTACAGCTCGGGTACATGGATGCCGGCGGCGATGGCGCGTTCCTTGGTGAGGATCTTGTCATCGACCACCGGATACAGGTGGCGCTGGTTGTACTTGAGCACGTAGTCGGCATTACGCCGGTTGATGCCCATGACGCCCTTGGCCTTGAGTGCTTTCCAGGTTTGCCAGAAGAACATGGTGGTTTCCTCAGTCCTTCTGCAACAGCGCCTTGAAGCGCATCAGTTCGGTCAGTCGGTAACCGCGGTAACGTCCCATCGCCA
>Ga0194138_10000930_pt1 | contig 14007 bp, 22 predicted proteins | sample TARM_MetaG_T2_14_FD_134022 | JGI IMG/M metagenome (GOLD analysis project Ga0194138, IMG submission 134022) | Freshwater microbial communities from Pennsylvania, USA, analyzing microbe dynamics in response to fracking - TARM_MetaG_T2_14 (version 2) | ecosystem: Environmental > Aquatic >...
GCGCAGAATTGATTATGAAAACAGGCAAATTACGGAGAGAGGCAAATGAACAACGGTAGAGATTGCGTACACGGGCGGCAAGTCGGCAAGTGCGATACGTGCGATTTGATTGATGCAGAGCAGCGGATATTGGAGCTGGAGGCGGAGCTTGCAACGGTGAGAATGGAAGTCCAAGAGTATGAGCTTTGGATTGCCGCAATAGCAGAAGATCACTCTGCTGTTCCAGATTGGATCAGGCAGTCGTCGCGAAGTATGTTATCCAAAGGCGCGAAGTAATGGCAAAAGTACGGAAGCGAAACAACAACATCAAGCGCTACCAGGTTCAGGCAGAAAACGCAGTAAGCGGGCTTGCATTTGGTATGCTGCCGGATGCTGAGCAAAGAAAAGTTGAGTGCTGGAAGCTATCAACCGGCAAGATTTACCCGGTAGGGCCGACAGTTGCGCGGGCGATGGGTGAATGCCATTTTAAATTCGCGTTTTGCCTGCTGGTTATCTCCATTGAGAGCAACGGCAAAGAGCGATACATTAGCGAATTTGAACGGATGGCCGCGCCTTATCGTCATGTTAGTTTAGTTGATTATCTCAATGAGCGACACGGCGGCATGATGAAAGCCGAGGAAGCGAAAGGCAATAATGTCGTTGGCGCTGGCTGGTTATGCGTACCAGTTCCAAAGCTATCAGATGATGAACTTTACGAAAAAATGCTTGATATTTTGACGGCAGATTGTTGATTAAATGCTATAATTACAACTGCACTGTTTAGCGCAGGGCATCAAAAGACTGACAGCCGGGAATAGACCGGCACCAGTTTATCCACATGGCGGTTTTATGGCATCCGGTACGCAAGGCAATTTGCACCATAGCGCCGCCAGTTGAATGAGCTGATGGTTATTCAGGAACCGCAAGCGAAGACGCCCTGAATCCGCTAAGGCGCTTGCCAGCTCATACCGATTCGCCTCTTGAGCTAAGATGGTAATAGCAACCGGCTCATAACCGGTAGGACAGGGTTCGACTCCCAGGAGAGGCACCAATTAAAACGGCCAGCGGGTGAAAATGGATTGTCTGCCGCTGGTTATTTCAATAGAGGGCTTTATGGATTGGTCAAAATACCCAAACTTCAAAAAGTCAGAATTTGACTGCCGCGAAAGTGGCGAAAATAGAATGACTGCCGAGTTTATGGATAAGCTGCAAGCGCTCCGTATTCGCTATGGCAAGCCAATGCGCATCACCAGCGGCTATCGCTCACCAAGGCACAGCATTGAGGCGAAGAAGAAGCAGCCCGGCACTCACGCACAAGGCATTGCCTGTGATGTTGGAGTAATGGGCGCTGATGCGCTACTATTGGTCAGGCTGGCGCTCGATATGGGGTTTACCGGTATCGGTGTCAGTCAAAAATCAACCGGCGCGCGGTTTATCCATTTAGATATTGCGCCACGTATGGCAATTTGGAGCTATTAGAATGATTGAACAGGTAATTGGTTATATTGAGCTGGCGCTAATCGTTATTGGTGCTATGGCGACCATCGTTAAAGGCCTGGAAGTTGTGGCAGGCGTAACGCCAACAACTAAAGATGATGAATATGTTGGCAAGGCCAAAAAAGCGCTTGGCTTGATTAGCTACTGGCTAGACAAGCTGTCACTGGCAGTTAAAAAGTAATGGAATGGCTTGCCGTAATAATCGGCACCTTTGCCGCGCTGGTTGTTGTTTTTATCAAAGGACAATCAGCCGGTAAAGACAAAGCCGAAAACGAAGCAGGTCAGGAGGCGCTAGAGAATGTCGCAGAAGCTAAAAAAGTCGCTGATGATGTTGCCGCTATGCCTGCTGATGATAGGCGCGAGCGGTTGCGCCGTGACGCCAAAGAATGACTATTGTCTAATCGCCTCAGTTATTCGGCCAACCAATCAGGATGTTGATGTTATATCTGACACACTGGTTGAGCAAATACTGACGCATAACGAGCAATATCGTGCAATTTGCATTAAATAGTTTATAATTAATTTGCGGCTACTGATTGCAACAGGAAAAGCGCTACACCCGAAGCGCCTGCCGCAAACCTAAATTTCGGGCATTATCTGAGGGTGGATAAATGATTAAATGCGTAGTTCCAGTATCAGGCGGCAAAGACAGCCAAGCCTGCTTAAAGTTAGCCAGCCAATTATTTAAACCGTCCGAAGTTTTTGGTTTGTTCTGCGATACTCAGTTTGAGCACCCAGAAACATACAAGCACATCGAAAAAATGCGCAAGCTTTACGGCATTCAGATATTAACTATCACCGCTGGAAGCGTTGACGAAAAGGTTAGAAAATACGGAAGATTTCCAGGTGGTGGCGCTAGGCACTGCACAGATGAGCTAAAAATAACACCGTCAAAGAAATGGTATAAGCAACTTGCAGAATTGCAAGAAAGTGGATTTGTCGTTTTTTACGGTATGCGCTCAGAGGAGTCAGCAGAGCGTGCCAAGCGCTACAGCATGAAGATGGGTGATGAAGAGTATCTACCGCATGAGGTTCTAGCGAAATATCCGCAATATCTCGGAAAAATGGGAGTAAGGTTCAGATTGCCAATTATCGACTGGACTAACAAACAAGTTTTTGATTTTTTAGATGGAGAGCATAACCCGCTTTATGATGCCGGATTTGATCGTGTTGGCTGCTTTCCTTGTTTGGCAGGTGGTGACGCGTGGAAAGAAAAAGCCTTTGCACATGATAAGTTCGGCATTGAGCAGCGCATTAGAGTTAAGGTTTTAGAGGATGAAATAGGTAAGTCGGTTTTTACGAGCAAAGGCGCAATGCAGCGAAACGATGAAAATCAGCAGGATTTGTTTAGTAGTTCGCCTGGTTGTAGGATTTGCGAGATTTAAAATGCCAGCAATCAAAAAGTGTAAAACCTGCAAAGCCACGGCAAACATAAAAATCCAGCTTAACCACTTTTGCGATTTTAACTGCGCAATAATTCACGCTAAAAAGATTCAGGACAAAGCCAAGTCCGAGAAAGCAAAGCGGGAAAGACAAGTACACAGAGAGCGCAAAGAGGCGGTAAAAACGCGCTCAGAATGGCTAAGGCAGGCGCAGACGGTTTTTAATCAGTACATAAGGCTTCGCGATAAAGATTTGCCCTGCATTAGCTGCGGGCGATTCCACGAGGGCCAATACCACGCCGGGCACTATCTCACTGTTGGCGCTAGACCTGAATTGAGATTCAACCCGCTCAACGTATGGCGTCAATGTAGCGCCTGCAACCTACACCTATCTGGGAATCTAATCAACTACCGCATAAACCTGATTAAAAAAATCGGGCTAGATAAAGTCGAATGGCTAGAGGGGCCGCACAAGCCGCTAAAGCTAACCATCGACCAGATTAAAGCCCTGATAGCCGAGTACAAAGCTAAAGTTAAAGCATTGAAAGCAGCGGATTGTTAAATCACCCGACTTTGCGCTATTATTACCATTATTGTTAATCCAGAGCTAAATATGACAAGGGCCAAAATGCCAGGAGATACTAGCAACATTTTCAGACAGTTAATCGAAACAGGGATCGGCTGGCTTTGGTTTATCGTGTTGGCAATATGGGGAGGAACGGCGAACTATATAAGCCGCATCCGTAAAGACAACATGAAATTCAGTACAGTTGAATTAATCGGCGAGTGGACTATTTCAGGCTTTGCCGGAGTTGTTACAGGATTACTCTGTATTGAGTACGGCATGAGCCTTAATATGACTTTCGTTATGGTTGCAATCGCAGGTCATGCTGGTGGTCGGGCGATATTCCTGCTAGAACAGTTCTACACCTCAAAGATTAAAAAGCCATGAAGCTAACACCTAAGCAAGAGAAGTTTGCACAGGTTTACGTTCAGACTGGTAACGCATCAGAGGCGTATCGGCAGGCTTATGATGCTGAGAAGATGAAGCCGGAAACAATTACAGTGGCCGCCTCTAAATTGCTTGCTAACTATAACGTTACTACAAGGGTTCAGCAGATACGTGAAGAGCTTGCCAAAGCATCGCAAATTGGCCTTAAAGAGCTTCTGCAAGAGCTTGAGCAAGCAAGGCAGGCTGCGCTAGGGTGCGAATCCCCGCAAAGCTCAGCGGCTGTTGCAGCGACAATGGGAAAGGCTAAGCTCTTGGGCCTGGATAAAGTTATAATTGATCATCAAAGCTCTGACCGCTCAATGTCTCCGAAATGCCATGCTGACGCAGTGCTTGATGCGCTGAAAGCAAAGTATGAAGCCAAGTGAAATTGCGGATAACCGCACCGACCTTTTAACATTCTCCCGCACCATGTTCAGGTCCAGAAAGGGCGCTGAACTAAAATATAACTGGCACCAGTCGAAAATATGCGAAGCATTGGAGAGAGTTGTTATTGGTCAAAGCAAAAGGTTGATCATTAACGTGCCTCCCCGCTCAGGCAAGACTGAATTAGCGGTTAAGAATTTCATAGCCTGGTGCATGGGTAATTTTCCAGATTCGGAGTTTATTCACGCCAGCTACTCGAAGCGCCTAGCCTCTGCGAACACGTATGAAGTGCGGGCGATAATGCTTGATGAGGTTTACCAGCAGATATTCAGTCACACAGAATTATCCGGTGACAGCAAAGCAAAGGACGAGTTTAGGACAGTGCAAGGCGGCATTGTTTACTCTACTGGCGCAGACGGTACGATAACAGGCTACGGCGCTGGCAAGATGCGGCCAACATTCGGCGGGGCAATCGTTATTGATGATCCGCACAAGGCCGGTGAAGCAAGCAGTCCTATTATGCGGCAAAACGTCATTGACTGGTTTCAGACCACGATAGAGAGCCGGAAGAACTCACCTGACACGCCGATCATAATCATTATGCAGCGATTGCATGAAATGGATTTAAGCGGATTCCTGCTATCTGGTGGCAATGGTGAAAAGTGGGATCACGTTTGCATAGCTGCGCTTGATGATAAAGACGAGACCTTCTGGCCGGGCCAATTCCTTACCGAAGATTTACGCCGGCAGAGAGCCAGTAATAGTTATGTTTTCGCTGGTCAGATGATGCAGCAACCAGCACCTATTGGCGGCGGCATTTTTAAAGATGCCTGGTGGCGCTACTGGCAAGTAATGCCTGAATTAGAATATCGGATGATTTACGCAGACACGGCAATGAAAACAGGCGAGGCTAACGATTATTCAGTTCTGCAATGCTGGGGTAAAACCAAAGACGGCAAGGCCATTATGCTTGATCAGTTGCGCGGAAAGTGGGAAGCGCCGGAGTTACTAGCTAACGCTAGAGCTTTCTGGTTTAAACATAAGGACGCTGATTTATCGGTATTGCGTCAAATGAAAGTCGAGGACAAGGCCAGTGGTACAGGATTAATCCAGCAGTTAAAGCGAGAGGGCGTTCCTGTGGTCGGAATTCCGCGAGACAAGGATAAAGTCACAAGGGCTTTCGATGCGGCCCCGCAGATTGAGGCTGGAAACGTATTGATACCGGCAGCAGCTAATTGGGTTTCTGACTTTTTGTCCGAAGCAAGTGTATTTCCTAATGGTCAGCATGACGATCAGCTTGATCCAATGATGGATGCGGTAACAGACCTGCTAATATCGCGCAAAGAAAAGCCGACTATCGTTATCGGGCGCAGACGTTGATAGTAAAGCCGCCACAGGCTAAACTGTGAACATAACTTTACACAGGGCGCAAGCATGAAACAGAAACTATCATTAAACCAAGTGCAGAAGATTTTGCAGATAAACCGCAGCTTGCGCAATTTGCCGGGATTTTACAATGCAGAGCTTGGCAGTGTTGGCAGTGGATTAACAAGGTCTTGGGCTGACTTCCACTACCCTAAAGCGCTCAGCTTCCAGTTTTACCATCAACTCTACAGCCGCCTCGGCTTGGCTGGCGCAGTAATCCAAGTTGAAAACTCACTTTGCTGGATGAATAAGCCGCTAATCAAGCGCAACGACAAGGAAGATGAAACGTTTAAGGCTTTCGCTAAGCGCGTCCGACTGTGGGCTAAATTAAAACAATTAGATGAATTTCAATCGGTCGGTCATTATGCCGGGGCGATTATTCGCGTGGCAGATGGCTTGCCGCTAAGCGCACCGCTGGAAGATGGCAGCATCACCCTGGATGATATTGAAGATATTACTCCGGCGTGGGAATCCCAGCTGATTGTCGGCAGTATCGACACCGACCAGCGATCACCGCGCTACGGCTTGCCAATTACTTACACCTATCACCAGCGAGGCGAAGCAAAACAAGGTCAGCGTGACGGCGGCGAATCGACAACGGTTCACTATTCCCGCGTCTGGATTATGAACGAGGGCGCGGCAGGTAACACGGTTTACGGCACTAGCAAGCTAGAGCGGCCCTATAACTCGCTAATAAGCTGGGCCAACATCGTAGGCGCGGGCGGTGAAGGATTTTTACGTAACGCATCTGCCAGGCAAGTATTGCAGCAGTTAGCTAATGGCGACCAGCACGAAGCGCCAAGCGAGGAACAACTGGCCTCAATCATCGAAGCAATGGAAGATATGCAGCGCGACCCGTTCAGCGCGGTTCCTTATTTGGGCGGGATGGAATTAAAAGCCATCCAGAACAATATGCAAGACCCTAAAGGCTTCACCGAAGCGGCGCTAAACGATGTGGCGGCAGCCTGTGGTTATTCAGCCAAAGCCCTTGTAGGCGCACAAGAGGGCGTGTTAGCAGGCGAGCAAGACGCAAGCTCAGACCGCCAGAAAGCTATGAGCCGGTGCAATGGTTACCTGACTAACTTTATCGCTGATGTATTGCGCTGGATTGACGACAAGTGCTCAGATTTTGAAGCCGAAAGCCTTGATGTTGAGTTTCCAGACCTGTTAGCTAAGGGTGACAAAGAAAAGCTGGAAAACGCCGAAAGAATGGCGAGGATTAACCAGCTATCAATCGCAACAGGAAGCCAGGTATTCAGCGCAAACGAAATCCGAGAGGCGGCAGGCTGGGAAAAAGAAGCTGATATGGATGATTTTGATGTTGATGCCAGCGAAACAGAAAAGGATCCTGCTGATGTGCTTGGCAACGAATAGTAAAAAGGATCCGACTAATACAGGCAAGATACGGGCGAGAGCCATTAAGGAGCTAAAGCGCCGCCGTGATGGCGCTGGTGATGAAATAGCCGCATTTGTTGAGTCGCTAGGCAGATTTTCTCGGCGTCAGGTTATCGAGGATGGGAGAGTAGTTAACCGGGTTGTTTATAAATACGATTTAGACCCGACAATTAATACCGATGAAGTTATTATGTCAATTATCCGTAAGTGGTTTTCGGCTGATACTGACTTTGTTAACCGGTATTTTTTTGACGAATTTATTACGGCAGCTTACACCCAGGGCAGGGCCATTGAAGTTGCCAGACTATCCGCATTGGTTGGTGGCATTGACACAATGACCCAGCAGCAGGTCGAGCTACTAATGCAGACTCCGGCTTATCAGGCAAGGTTAAACATTCTGGCGAGCCGCGCATTTGAATCAATGGTTGATTTTTCAGGCGATGCTGGCGCACCTTTGCGCTACTTGCTAACAGAGGCTATGGCAGAGGGTAAAGGGATCAGAACGATAGTCGCAAGGATGAAGCAGGAGTGGACTAAGCAGGCGACATATCGGCTTGAGAGAATAGCGCGAACCGAGATAGCTAACAGTCACAGGCAAGCACGCAAAGACGCCGATACTGACGCCCGTGACCGATTAGGCTTGCAGATTAAAATGCAATGGATCAGTCAGCTTGCGCCAACTACCCGGCCAAGTCATGCAGCGCAACATTTGAAGATAATGGAAATTGAGGAAGTGGCAGAGACTTATGCAAAGATAGGTTCCGTTAATTGCTTATGCCTTCAGCAATCGGTCGTAATTACTCAGGATGGTGAGATCCTTGGGGAAAGAAAAGAAACGAAAGAAGATAAAGCGGCGGTTGCGTTTATAATGACAAAAGGTTGACGCTGTAAAGCATTGTTGACGGCTGGCGCTGTCTAATCTAAACTACTGGTTAAATTGCAAGGGTTTTTAAATGACTAAGCAAGCTGTATTTATCCAAAACAAAGTAAACTCATCCGAAATTCGTAAAATCAAAAACGAGTTTGGCGATGAGGTGTTAGTCATTCCTAGTTACACCCTGCCGTCAGGATGCGTAATGAACGGCTTGCTATACCCAGAAGATGAGATCGCAAGCTCATATCAGACGCTGGAAAACACCCTGGCACCAGTAGGACACCCGGTAACGCCAGACGGCGAATATATCAGCGCAACTGATGCAATGGCTATCGACTATTTTCACGCGGGCATAGTTAACAAGAATGTTCAGCGCGTAGTTGATCCGAAGTACGGGCACCGCATTTACTTAGAAAAGCATATTAACGTCAAAGTGGCGCAGCAGACAGAAAGGGGCCGAGCGGTACTTGATGCTGTTGCTAAGCGCCAGCCCATACATAGCTCTACCGGATTGCTTTTAGAAATCGAATACACCTCCGGCGTTAAGAATGGCAAAGAGTATTATGGTATTGCCCGCAATATAACAGCGGATCACGATGCGGTACTTCTTTATGAGGATGGCGCGGCTACACCGGAGGACGGTGTGGGCTTGTTTGTTAGTAAAAACCTGATTAAACAAGTAAACCGCAACGGCCAGCAATTACAAGTAAACACCGCATTATCACCTAACATGGAGCGCACAATGCTTGATAAACTTAAAGCGCACATGGACGCATTTTTCAACAGTTTAGCCGTTCACGGCGAGGCTGAAAAACCAACCGGCGCTGATAGCGTCAACACTAACCAAGAGGGCAATAGCATGGATTTAAAAAAATCTATGATTGATGAGCTTGGCGATGCGTACAATGAAGATATGTCAGATGCTGACATCCTGAAAGCGTACAAAGCCAAGATCAAAGGCAATGCCGCCGAACAACCAGCAGCTAAGGGCGAGCAAAGCCAGCCCGGTGAACTGGAAGTGAACGCAGACATTGAAAAGCTGATTGAAGAGAAAGTGCAGGCTGTTTTAGCTGCTAATGCTCTGAAAGCAGAAAAAGCTGAGCGTGACAGCTTAACCGCTGAAATCACCGCGAACAGCAAAGATTTTACCGTAGAAGATTTGGCCGCTGTACCGGTTGCCACACTTCGCAAGATGGCGGCTAATAGCAAAGTTAAGAAGCACAGCTTCGGCGTTGCTGGTGGTCAAGTTAACTCAGATCAAGGCGCTAAAGTTGCCTTTGATGATCTGCCAGAATAAGGGGCGAGATTATGACTAATCGAGTTTATTGCGGCCCAGCCGAGTTTAAAGAAGATGTTTTAGAGCTGCCAGCAGCCGCAAGCATCTTACCTGGCACTGTTGCCATCCGTTCAAGTGGTGAAGCCGCTGCCGCTGGCGCAGCTGTTGCTGGTGAATTTTTCATTGTTGGCAACAACATTTTAGGCGATCTGGCTGATGCCTATGCCGCTGATGACACTGTTCAGTTGTACCGGCCGAAATCGGGTGAGTATTACAACGTGCGTCTTGCTGCATCACAGGCCATTGCAGCCGGTGCAGGTTTAACCACTAACGCATCAGGTCTGCTGGTTGCTCAGGGCGTTAACCCAGCGATTGTTTATGCTGATGAAGCCGTTACCACTACTGGTAGTGATGGCTTTATCCGTGTTCGCGTAGCATAAGGAGCGAATAAGATGCCTTTATATTTAGACAAGACCATTGTTGCAAACAGTGGCAACGCTGCGGCGCAGCACAAGGCCATTATCGCGAACCGCGAAATGTGGGCCAACAACGAGCAGTATTTAGCAGATCGCACCGGCCAGATGCACGTAAACCTGGCTGCGCGTATCCCTGCTGATACATTCCGCGACTTTGACCGCACTATTAAGCGCGTTATGGCTGGCGACGAGGGTTCGAGCGTTGTTTCAATGCTGCCCGTTCGCTCACTGCCAGTTGGTAAAATCGTTGCTGAATATGCTCAAGCGAGCGATTCTGGCTCTGCTCAGGCGACCATTTCAGGCCGTGCCGCGCATAAGTTGGATCGTGCCGCTTATGAGTATGATGGCTCATTAGTGTTAATTCACGATGATGCTTTTGGCCGTCAGTGGCGCGAAGTCGAGGCAATGCGCTCAGAAGATTTTGATGCACTGCAAGACGATCAAGCCAACTCTGTCCGTGCTGTACTGCGTAGCATCAACAATCACGTTTTTAACGGCGTTGCTGGCTTAAAGTACAAAAACACCCAGGCTTTCGGCATGAAGAACAGCCCTAACACTCAGAGCCTGCAATTAGGTGCTGCTGGTGTTAACGTGGATTTGACTTCACCGGCTGCAACTTATGCGGACTTTGAGAAAGCAATCATCGCTGCGTTAAGTGCGTTGCAAGGCGCATCAAACAACGTGGAAATGGATATCACGTTTGCTTTCAGTTCGCAAATTTGGTTCAACGCTCTGCGCCGTGGTACTACTGACACCAGCTTTGAAACCATTTTATCAGCATTAAAACGCATCCCTGGCGTTGCTGATATTGTGAAAACAAACGGCAATCAGTTAACCGGCAACCAGTTCTTAGCGTGGGCTAACAGTGACCAGTACATCCAGATTCAGTCTGGCATGGCTGTTAACACTCAGCCGGTAGTGCGCCAGATGTATAACCACCCGTTCAACTTTGTTACTTGGGGCGCTGCTGGCTTACTGATTAAAGCTGACGCTGCTGGTCGCTCTGGCGTTTTATACGCGCGGGCATTTTAATCTTTGAGGTGACAAATGGCTAAGTATCAATGCGTGGTAAAGCACTTTGTCGCAGGCGGCGAGCTTGTCGAAGTTGGTGACGTTGCCAGCTTTGATGCTTGCCCCGGCTCTGCATGGCGTAAGCTGGAATCGGCTGAACAAAAGGAAGATGCAGCCGAGAAAGTTTTAGAGGTGGCAACGCCTCGCAAGCCAAGAGCTAAGAAAGAGTAACCCAAAGAAACAAACTAGCCCGGCACTGTCCGGGCTTTTTATTTGCCGACAAAACGGTGCTATAATCACCTGTAACAAATAACGGAGCTTGCCCATGTCTTTGCTAACCGCTGTCCAGATATTGCGACCTGACGCGACTCAGTCTCAGGTTGATTTCTTTCTGTCTCCGATTATCGACAAGGCTCAGGCCTGTCTTGATAATTATCCAGAAAACGAAGTTAACCAGGCTTTATCCTATCTATTCGCCCACATGACGCAAGGCACCAGCGGCGGGCAGATTACGAGCGAGACAACACGCACAGGTGCGCAGAGAAGCTATAAAGAAATGACTGGCACCGGCTTAGGCTCAACTACTTACGGGCAATACCTGCTCAATATGTCAGGCGCTGCCGAGTGCTTGCGGGCTGTTGTTGATAGCAATAAGCGCTTTGCTGTGTCAGTCAATCCTAAAAAAGGTAGATGCTAATGTCTTTTGGCTATACCGAAACAGCTACCGTATGGACTCTGACGCTTACCGGCGGCTCAGGGCCATTTAATCCACCGACTGAAACTTGGGTTCGCTCGGAAATCAAGGCGGAGTGGCAGAGTACTAACGAGACTCGAAAAGACGACACTGGCGCGGAATTCATCCCTCGCTCGGTTTACTACTCGCTAACCGCAGCGCCAAAAGGTGCCAGGATTTTACCGGGTAATATCGCATCAGCAACGCCACCGGCGAATGCTGAAACCGTTCGCAGCGTTGACTCTGGCAGTGCGTTCCCTGGTGATCCGGTTGAATTTGAGATTGTCACAGCTTAGCTTTGATGGGTTGCGCGGCACTTGCCCGGGTAGAAACTTTGTTGTTATGGGTGGGGGTATATCACTGCATGACGATTTCAAAAGCTGCCCGGGTGATTCAGTTGTTTTGGCGGTCAATCACCACAGTCTAAAGTTTTACCCTGGTCATTTTGCGGTTTGTTTTGACGTCATTGCGCCCGGGCTAATCAGGGCAATATCCAAAACTCCAATTATCTCACCTCTACCCGGGTCGGACTATCACATCAAAAAACTAGGATTTCACCCTATCAATTCCGGCATCCTGGCTATATGGGCGGCTAACCAGATGGGCGCGTCTAAAATCTACTGCTGTGGCATGAGCTTTTATCGTGATGCGGTGGACTACGTTGACGGCTCACCGCCTGTTAAAGCAGCAAACAAAACATTCGGCTACGGCAACCGGTGCAAAAGGCTTGCTTATCGGCTCGCGGGCGATTCTGAGTTAATCAGCAATTCCTGGTGGTGAAAATAATTTAATTATTTTACTAATTAGTATTGCATCACTAGCTAAATAGTATATAATTATCTCATTGAAACGCACAAACCAACTGAAATACGGAGATACAACATGAACAGATTAACTCAGATGCACATCGAATACCTGCGCGAAATGATGGAACACACTAACGAAGAGTGGGCAGCAGAGGCAGAAAAAGAGTTTAAAGAAATCCAAGCCGAATTTGCAGCAAAAGGCATTATCATCATCTAACAAGGCGGCGGGGAAACCCGCCAGATTGGAGTTCTTTCAAATGACAACAGCAAAAGAATTTATGGCGTCATTCAAAGCGAGGCACGCCGCGCCAAAACCAAAGAGAGTTAGCGCAAAGGAGCAAGTCAAGCAAGCAAGGGAGGCGCTGCTTAATGAGATCCTGAGTGGAATGCGAGATAAGAAGCGAACGATCCCAAAAGAGTGGGAGCGCGGGTTCATGTCGGCAATGTCCGTAGTTGAGATGATTAATTCGCAGAACAAGTTTTAATTTGCATAAATTCCCCGCTCTGGTATCATTAAGTTGTTATCAGGTGGGGACTTGATGATAGATGGTTTAGTAGTGCATTTGCTGGCTTTGTTTTAAATTGGATTTACAGCTTAGTCGGATTCCCCCGAATGCACCACTAAACCATTTTTCATTTCGTCCAATTTCTCTCCTGATAACCTGTCTTTTTGGCGGGTATTACCAGCAAAACTAAACCCGAATAATTTGAACTAGCGCTTATGCGCCTCAATGCAAATACGACCTTTGACCGGGGATAAACAGACTTTCGTCATGGTGATATGGTTTGGCCGACCAAAATTGGAACTTGAATAGGCAACTGATACTGATATGGCATTGTAGTATTAAGATTGTAAGTCTGGCTCACATCCATGACATACGGTCATATAGATGCTATTGATTAAAAACAACCAGGCTAAAAATAATTTCGGTTTTATTTGCTAAATAGCTTGCACTAAATAACCAACTAAACTACTATTTAGCACAAGGCAATTACGCCTCAATACGGAGATTAACCATGCAGCACGATCAACAAGTCAGCGACCTTTTGGGTTTGCTTTATTCCCTGACCTACCGCTTCAACTGCGAGCAGTACCCGCTAGAGCCTGGTAAGCGCCACGCTGTTTTAAATGTGGCGTACAACGTCTTTTATCTGGACTTTACCGTTGTTGGTGAAGATGCAGTGAGTGGCAAGCCAATCGAGCTTACAGCAGACAACCTGCAAGCCAAGATTGACGAAATTATGCCGATGATTAAGTTTTTGGGGTGATAAATGAAAAATGCAGATTTTCCGGCTATGCCGATTGATATTGATGGACGCGGACAGTTTGCGCCAGAAACTCATTTGGGCCTAACCAAGCGCGAATATTTCGCAGGATTGGCGATGCAGGGCTTAGCATCAAGCGCGGCCGAGTATTCAAGGTTTTATGAAATGGCAAAGGATGCTTTAGCAATGGCAGACGCACTTTTAGCAGAACTGGAGCGCACCAAATGAAAGAACTAAAACAACTATCCGCAGCACTAGCAGAACACGCTGACAGGCTTGAGCGGGCACCAGGCGTGCCATATGAAACCTGTGTACGGTTAACCAATATCGCTGAGCGCATGGAAGAATTGGCGCATGATGCTCAGGTGGAGATTGATGGGTTGAGGGTTCAGGTTGAGCAGTTGCAGAAAGAATTAACACTATCAACAGACCAAAACGATTTGTTGTTAGATGAATTTGTTAGAGTCAAATGCTTAACCGATAACCTTGAGATACACGCTCTTTGTGAAAGA
>Ga0194138_10000931_pt1 | contig 14002 bp, 9 predicted proteins | sample TARM_MetaG_T2_14_FD_134022 | JGI IMG/M metagenome (GOLD analysis project Ga0194138, IMG submission 134022) | Freshwater microbial communities from Pennsylvania, USA, analyzing microbe dynamics in response to fracking - TARM_MetaG_T2_14 (version 2) | ecosystem: Environmental > Aquatic >...
CGCCCGGCGGGATCCCGCCGGGCGCAATGCGCTTTGCTTCCCGTTTCCTTAGAAGCTATACGTAAAGCGGACTTGTCCGAGGACGTCCGTTTCTCCGGAAATCCCGCTGCCGGCGTGAACGGCCATTTGCAGCTTGCGGCTCCAGTTGTAGCTGAAACCACCGGTGAGCAGGAATTTGCTGTCTTCGTCGCCCTCGGACTCTTCCTCGTAGCGGACTTCGGTCAGGAGGGTGAAGTCTTCGGAGATGTCCCAGAGGTAGGAGTGGGAGACGAGGAACTGGTTGTCCCGATCGGGATTGATGCGGTATCCGACATCGATCACCCAGCCGATCCAATCGCGGATGCGTCCGCCGTAGGCCATGCCCGGGGTGACGACCACGTCGTCCTCACCCAGTCCCTTGTCCTCGTCGCCGGTGGGGAGGGAGACATTCACATAGGGAATGTAGTAGGGGTAGCCGAAAATGTCTTCGTACGCGAGGAGTTGCAGTTCGACCTCCACGTCGCCCAAGCCGGATTCGGAGTCGCCGAAATCGGGGTCGACGTTCCGGTAGGGCACGTCCACGCGGGCGGCGAGGTTGTCGAGAAGGCCGTACCGAATGTAGGGTGTGGCGTCCCAGACATCGACCATTCCGACGCTGGCTTCCAGCTCGGCCATATTGAATTCGACGCCGGCTTCGAACTGTTCCCAGCGCGGGAAATTGTTTTCATGCGAGAAAAGGGCACGTTGGGGTTCGGCGGAGGCGCCCAGCGGGCAGAGGCCGAGAATCAGGAAAGGGTACAACCATTTTGAATGGGACATACGGTTCTCCAGTCGGGTTTGGGGGTTTCTACGATCAATCAGTAAATCAGAGATCAGTGTAGGCAGAAGTTTCAGGGCTTGCCAACAGAAAATGACGTGGAAATCCCTCAATTTTGTTCGGAGGAAGTTCCCGATCCGCGTTCCCCGCTCCTTGCATTGACATTCGAGGAGGCGGATTATACAGAAAAGGCCTTTCTATTGACAATCACCCCGTATTCAACGACGGAGCCTCTATGACATCCTATACATCCACCCTGCGCGATTTCACGCTCTCGAGCGGACGCACCGTTCATTACTACAGCCTGCCGGAACTTCAGGCACAGACCGGCGTTTCCCTGGAGCGCGCGCCTTTTTCCGTTAAAATTTTGATGGAATCCCTGCTGCGTCTGCAGGATCATCCGGCGTACGAAGCGTCCCACGTGGAGAATCTGCTGAAGTGGAGTCCGGACGCGGGCGAGGTCCGGGAATTTCCGTACATGCCGGGACGCGTGTTGTTGCAGGATTTCACCGGCGTGCCCTGCGTGGTGGATTTGGCCGCGTTGCGGGCCGCGCTGGAGCGGGCGGGACAGGATCCGGCCAAAATCGAACCGCAGATTCCGGTGGATCTGGTCATCGACCATTCGGTGCAGATCGACGAATACCGCGGGGGCAAGGCGTTTGAACTGAACCTGGAAAAGGAATTCGAACGGAATCACGAGCGCTACGTGTTTCTGCGGTGGGGGCAGGGGGCGTTCCGAAAGCTCAGCGTGCTGCCGCCGGGGCTGGGCATCTGCCACCAGGTGAACATGGAATATCTGGCCTCCTGCGTGATGACCGGCACGGACGCCGAGGGCCGGGACGTGGCCTTCCCCGACACCCTGGTGGGAACCGACTCCCACACGGTGATGATCAACTCGATGGGGGTCATGGGCTGGGGCGTCGGCGGCATCGAGGCCGAGGCGGCCATGCTGGGACAGCCGATTCCAATTCTCACGCCGAAGGTGGTGGGCTGCAAGTTGACCGGAAAGCTTCCCGACACCTGCACCCCCACCGATATCGCGCTCAAGGCCACCCAGGTACTGCGCGAGAAGGGCGTGGTGGGGTCCTATGTGGAATACTTCGGCGAGGGGCTGGACACCATGACAGTGGCGGATCGCGCGCCGATCGCCAACATGGCGCCCGAATACGGCGCCACCATGGGGTTCTTCCCGGTGGACGACGCCACGCTGGATTATCTGCGTCTGACCGGGCGCACCGAGGAGCAGGTCGAGCTGGTGGAAACCTATTGCCGGGCCCAGGGCCTGTGGCGCGACAGTGGACAGCCCGATCCGATCTACAACGACACGGTGGAAATCGATCTCTCCGCCCTGGAGCCGAGTCTGGCCGGACCGAAACGTCCGCAGGACCGGATTTTGGTGAAAGACGTCGGTCCCGCCTTCCGCAAGAGCCTCACCGCCCCGGTGGGTCCCAGCGGCTTCGGCATGGACGAGAGCCGGTTGGATGACACGGCCGACGCCGGACCGTACGGCACGCTTCGCCACGGCGACGTGGTGATCGCGGCGATCACCAGCTGCACCAACACCTCCAACCCGACCCTGTTGCTGGGCGCGGGCCTGGTGGCGAAAAAGGCGGTGGAGAAGGGGCTGAAAGTGCCCGAATACGTGAAGACCAGCCTTGCACCCGGAAGCCGGGTGGTCACGGAGTACCTGAAAAACGCCGGACTGCTCCCTTCGCTGGAGGAGCTGGGCTTCCGCGTCGTGGCCTATGGCTGCACCACCTGCATCGGCAACAGCGGTCCGCTGCGGCCGGAAATCGAGGAGGCCATCCAGTCGGCCGACCTGAACACCTCGGCCGTGTTGTCGGGCAACCGGAACTTCGAGGGCCGGGTGCACCCGCTCACCAAGACCAACTATCTGGCGAGCCCCCCGCTGGTGGTGGCCTACGCGCTGAAGGGCAACGTGAACGGCGACCTGCTGGAGGATCCCCTGGGCAAAGACGCAGAGGGCAACGATGTCTTCCTCAAGGACATCTGGCCCACCCGGGAGGAAATTCTGGATCTGCTGGCCGACGCCAACAACCCGGAACTCTATCGGCAGATGTACTCCAACATTGTGGAGTCCAGCCCGGTGTGGAACCAGCTTCCCGACACTTCCAGCCCGACCTTCACCTTCCAGGACGACTCGACGTATATCCGCGAGCCCTCTTTCTTCGAGGATTTCGGACCCGAGACCGATCCGCCGGAGGACATCAAGGACGCGTACGCGCTGCTGTTCCTGGGCGACTTTATCACCACGGACCATATTTCTCCGGCCGGCGCCATCCCCGTGCCGTCTCCGGCGCAGAAATACCTGAATGACAACGGGGTCGAACGGGAGGACTTCAACTCCTTCGGCAGCCGTCGCGGGAACCACGAGGTGATGATGCGCGGCACGTTCGGCAACATCCGCATCCGCAACCTGCTGGTGGACCGCGAAGGCGGTTACACGAAATACCTGCCCACGGGCGAGGAAACCTCGGTGTACGACGCGGCCATGCGGTATCGCGAGGACGAGCGCGACCTGGTGGTGGTGGCCGGAAAACTCTACGGCGCCGGCTCCTCCCGGGACTGGGCGGCCAAGGGCACCTTCCTGCTGGGCGTGAAAGCAGTGATCGCGGAAAGCTTCGAGCGCATCCACCGCAGCAACCTGGTGGAGATGGGCGTGTTGCCTCTGGAATTCACCGGCGACCAGAACGCGGAAAGCCTGGGGCTGGAGGGCACGGAAACCTATTCCATCGGCGGCGTGGGCGAAGGCCTGTCCCCCCACAAGATTCTGCCGGTGACCGCGACGAAGACCGATGGAACGACGATCGAGTTCGAGGCGCTCTGCCGCATCGATTCTGCCATTGAAGTGGAGTATGTCAACCACGGCGGCATCCTGCAGTACGTGCTGCGGCAGGTGATGGCCGAAAACGGCTGATTCCGAACTTCGGAACCTTCCCGCGCCCCCGCTTCCGAGGTTCGGAAGACGGGGGCGTTTTTTTGAGAGGCGGAGTGTGATCCGTTTCGTCCGTGTTTTCATGGGCTGGGACTGTTGTGGACGGGACTGTCCGCGCTCCGATCTTCAATCCCCGGCACGTTTCCGTTGACTCCGGGCGGGGGAGCGCGCAGGCTTGTGGGCATGAAAAAACTGATGTTGGGGACGAGTGATCTTTCGTGTTCGGCGATTTCGCTGGGCTGCATGCGGATGAACGGCATGGAGATGGCGGACGCGGCGGAGGTGCTGCGGACGTCTCTGGCGTGCGGTATCGACTTTTTCGACCACGCGGACATTTACGGAGGCGGGGAGTCGGAAAAGCTGTTCGCCAAGGCGCTGCGGGAGACCGGCACGGATCGGGAGTCGATTTTTCTCCAGTCCAAATGTGGAATCCGCAAGGGCTTCTTTGATTTTTCCCGGGCGCATATTCTGTCGTCGGTGGACGGCATCCTGGATCGGTTGGAGACGGATTATCTGGACGTGTTGCTGTTGCATCGGCCGGACGCGTTGATGGAGCCGGAGGAGATCGCCTCGGCGTTTTCGGAGCTGTTGGAGGCGGGCAAGGTGCGGCATTTCGGGGTGAGCAATCAGAATCCGGCGCAGATGGAACTGTTGCGGCGGTCGCTGGACATGCCGCTGGTGGCGAATCAGTTGCAGTTCAGCATCGCGCACACGCCGATGATCGATCACGGGTTGAACGTGAACATGGCGGACGCGCCGGCGGTGGACCGGGACAACGGGGTGTTGGATTATTGTCGGCTGCATGGAATCACGGTGCAGCCATGGTCGCCGATGCAGGCCGGATTTTTCGGCGGGGTGTTTCTGGGGCATCCGGATTATCAGGAGTTGAACGAAGTGTTGGATGACCTGGCGTCGGATCGCGGGGTTCCGGCCTCGGCGGTGGCGATCTCCTGGTTGCTGCGGCATCCGGCGGGCATGCAACCGGTGGTGGGGAGTATGACGCCCTCGCGCATCCGCGACATGTGTCGGGCGTGCGAGGTGGAGCTGTCGCGCGAGGAGTGGTATCGGATCTATCGGGCGGCCGGGAACCGGCTGCCGTAATTCTGGAGAGTCCCATGAGCATCACTGGCGTGTCTTCCCGTTTTCTGACGCTTCGTCCGCGGATCCAACGCGAGCCGGGGATCATGACGATTTCCACCGGAGGGCTGTCCTCCTTCCTGTCGCTGGGGATGAGCCGGAGGCGGGTGGAGGTGGATTCGATGCGAAAGGAAATCCGGTTTTCGCAACGGACGGCCTGGTTCTTCGTGAACACGTATTGCCTGCATTTCGACGACATTTCCCATTTGGATTACGGGTACAAGTCGTACGGGACCTCGTGGGGGTGGAGCTTTTCGGGATTCGGTCGGCAGGACGAGGTGGAGCGGTTTACCTTGTCGGCGGTGGATCGGAACGACGATCCGCACGTGATCTGCGCGTTCAGCGGAGAGGGGGCGGTGCACACGGGATGGTCGGGGGTGTTGCTGGGGGACGACGACCTGTGGGACGCCTCGGGCACGCAAGAGGAGGAGTCGCGGAGTTTGGTGGATGAGTTGAAGCGGCTGACGGGCAAGCCGCTGGGGAAGCCCTTGTCGGCGCTTGTCGAAATGAAGGCGTGTCCGAAGTGCGGGCGGGAGGTGTCGGACTACGCGGCCAAGTGCCTCTACTGCGCCCATCCGTTAAATGATTAACATCCTCCGAATGAAAAAAAGCTTGCGGGATCTGGTTTTTTAGGGAGAGAATAAACGTTGGTCCGTGAATCGGACTCGATCTAGACCCGAAAGCGTTTACGTCTCCCGGGGAACTCATGACGCCTTCATTTGAAACTGTTCGGAGTCCCGGGTTCGGTGTGGGCAAAGATACCGGATTTCACCGAGTTGCTTTTCTTCGGGTTTCGGGGGAAAATCGGAGACCAATTTTTAAAGAATCAACAGGTCAAAACGAAAGGGCATGAACATGGGAAATTCTTTTGAACGCATTCTGGAAAATGCGCCGGACGGGGTGGTTCGGTTGGATTCGGAGGGACGGATCCTCTATTTGAATCCCTGTGCGGCGGGTCGGATGGGCATGGAGCGGGACGAGGTGATGGGAAAAACCTATCGGGAGCTAGCGATTCCCGAGACGCTGGCCGAGGAGGTGGTGAAGGAATTCCGTCGGGCGCTGGAGCGTCGGACCACGGTGACCCGGACGTTTCATCACGAGGGCTCGTCGTATGAGGCGCGTATGGTGCCGGAACTCGACGAGCGGGGGCGGGTGGTGTCGGTGCTCGTCTTTTCGAGGGATGTGAGTGACCGGGAACGCTTGTCAGAGCTTCTCCGGAAAGAACGGAATTTCGCGGAGGACGTGATCGTGGCCACCCGCGAGCCGATGCTGGTGGTGGACAAGGATCTGAACATGCGCTCGGCCAACACGGCGTTCTTGAATTTGTTTTCCTGTGAACAAGAGGAAATCACGGGGCGGGGCGTGGAGTCGTTCCTCGCCGAGAGTTCCGTGGACACGGAAGAACTCCGGAAGCGTTTGTTACGGATTCTGGAGACCCGGGGGGGGATGAGCGACGAGATGGACCTTGAGATTGCGGTGCCGGAGTCGGACATTCGGTCGATTCACCTGCAGGTATCCCAAATCGACCACCTCCAACTGTTGCTGTTGGCGTTTCACGACGTGACCGAACAGAAAAAAGAGCTGTCCTCGCTCGAACAGGATCTGCGTCGCCGCAACGAGGAGCTGACCTTGTCGTCCCAGAAATTGCGGAAGTTGCTGGTGGAGCTGTCGGAAACGGAGGATCGGGAGCGCCGTCGTCTGGCGGAGTTGCTGCACGACGACGTGCAGCAACTGTTGGCCGGAGTGGGGTTTCATCTCCGAATGGCGAGGAAGGAGGCGGGAGGAGAGGAAACGAAAAGGTTGCTGGACGAGGCGGATACCTTGTTGAAAGAGTCCATTCGGTTGACCCGCGACCTGTCGCACGAACTTTCCCCCGCCAGTCTTCAGCATATCGGCCTCTCCAAGGCGTTGGAGCGTTTGGCGGGGGTGATGAAGCAGCGTTACGGACTGGAGGTGTCGGTGTCTGTCGAGGGGGAGGTGGACGACTTGGCCGCGGGGATTCGCACCTTGTTGTACAAGGCCGTGATGGAAATGTTGTTCAACATCGTCAAGCACGCCCGGGTGAACGAAGCCGGGCTGGAGGTCAAGCGCACCTCCGACGCGGTGGTGACGTTGGTCAAGGATCACGGTAAGGGCTTCGATACGGATGCGGTGTTGAACCGCTCCTCGGGCGAGGGGCTCGGGTTGCTGAGTATTCAGGAGCGATTGGCCTCGTTGGGGGGGAGTCTGGAGGTGGAAAGTCTTCCGGGGAGCGGAAGTCGCTTTCATCTGACCGTGCCGATTCAGGAGGGCATGGAGGAGCCTGAAGCGTCATCCGAGAACGCCTTTGAACGGGCCTTGTTGAACGAGGGGGGCAGGGAGCCGGTTCGGGTGGTCCTGGTGGACGACCACAACACGGTTCGGGAGGCGTTGGCGAATCATTTGTCCGGCCACCCCCGTATTGAAGTGGTGGGCCAGGCCGAGAACGGGCGGGCGGCGTTGACGGTGGTGGCGGATCGATTGCCCGATTTGGTGCTGATGGACCTGGCCATGCCGGAGATGAACGGGGCGGAGGCGGCCCGGCGCATCAAAGCCTCCCATCCCGACATACGGGTGGTGGGCTTGTCCATGTTTCAACGCGAAGGCATGGAGGACGAACTGCGCAACGTCGGCATGGACGGATTTCTACCGAAGACCTCGCTGTTGTCGGAATTGTATCGGGAGATCTTCCAGGAGAGCGAAGCGGAAGAGGATTCGGAGGATCTCGAAGAGGTGTGAGGTTTTAGGGTGGTGTGTGTGGGGGGGATCGGAGCGCGGACACTCCTGTCCGCAAACATTTACAACTTACTAAGATGCGGACAGGAGTGTCCGCGCTCCGGTCTTTTTTTTCTTCGTCGGTTGAGGAACACGTATCCCGCCCCCTCCAAGTGGAACTCGAACGGGTTACTTTCGAAGCATGTCGAGATCGAGTTGGTCTTTTAGCCTTCCGGATGCGGATTTGTTGCGTAAAAGGTCATGGAGTCCGATAACCGGAATGATGGTCTCTTCCACCGTCAGGATCTCATGATGGTCCCAACACTCCTCAAACGTGACTCCGCTGATTTCGTTTAAAATTTCCAATCGTAAGGGGGGAAGGCCGAAGCGTAAAATACGACCTTTTTCGAGAAAGGTATCGGGTGTGATCCCCTCGCTCAACCCGAAGTCCCGACAGGCGTTTATCAGATGGTGCGCGTTGTCACGGGAGCGGTGTATAAACACATCGATATCCCCCGTGGCGCGGACATATCCGTGATACGCGACGGCGTACCCGCCTATCAGGAGGTAGCGGGCTTTATGACGGTTCAACAATCTCAAGAAATCCAGAAAGTCTGGCGGTAGTTGGATCATAGTTGTAAAAGATTTGCCTGAGATGCTCCAGAGCCGCCATGCGTTCTTCAGGAGGACGTGTTCGCCAATACGCCACGTCTTCCCGGTCGTTCAGATCGGAGAGTGTTGTTCGCGACATGACCGTTTTATTCATACGAATGTCGGATCGAACCGGTTTGGAGGCGCTCATAGGTCGAGTCTTCCGGTTTTCCGGTCCCAACGCAAGGCGATTTTTGGGTGGAGGTGTGTGGATCAGCGCCAGTGGAGGCGTGTTCGCAACCCCTCCCGCTCCAACTGAAGCGAGACGTCGATTTGGTGGACCTTTGGGAAGAGTCCGGGGATGTCCACGTCGTCCAGAGGAGGGTGGCGGCTTTCGAACAGAGAACCGAAGGTGCCGCTCTCGGAGCTTTCCGGTTTCCACAGGAATTCCCCGGGGGTGGGGTGGACGGGTTTGTAGCCGAACAATCGGTCCGACAGCGCCATGGCGTCCGACAGGCCGTCCACCCCGGCGAGGCGGTACAGTTCCAGAATCGCGAGCCCGTGTTTGGCTTGGTCCCCGGCCGCGTTCAGCGCGGAGGCGACGAATCCCGGGGCGGAGTGGTCGATGGCGCCCGGCCGTAACAGGATGGCTCCGTCCCGCATGAGGTGGTTCTCCGAGCCGGTGACCCGGGGATGGTAACTCAGGGGCATGTTGCTGAGGACAAGATAGCGGTCCTGGATTTCCATGCCGAGGGTCAGGTTCACCATGTCCCCCAAGGTGAGCCGAATGAGCCAGCGGTCCCGGCCGGTAATTCGGGTGAGATCGACGTTGAGTTCGAGTAATCCGTTATTTTCCGCCAGAGTGCCGGTGGGCATCGCCCGCAAGGCGTTTCTCGCCGCCTCGGGGTCGGTGAGGTCGACGGCCAGCACCACGGGGCGGGTCAACAGGGCTCCGAAGATCGGAACCGCAAGCATCTCGCGGTTCCGAACCCCGGCGCCGCCCGAGAACAGCTCCATGAATTCTCCGCCGCCGAATGTGAGAATGGCGTCGCTGTCCGCGATACCGAAATGGAAACCCGGGCCCATGTATTCCCAGATGGGGAAGTGGATGCCCCAGGCGCGGTCGACCATGGAGGACACGCCCTCCATGGCGTCCACCCAGACGGATTCGTTCAGGTTCAGGGACACCATACCGATGGGGGGAGGTTCGATGACGGGTCGTTGAAGGATCCGGCGCTCGTCCTCCGGGTTGAACCATTGCCGAACCAGGTCGTAGATGGAGGAATTGATGAGGGGGAGAACGAAAACCGTGGTTTCGTGGGATCCATCGTCCATGGATTCCGCGTTGATGGCGATGGGGTCGAAAAACTGTCGCCAGAATTGTTCATACCGGGTCCGGTAGCTTTCGTAGGCCTTTTTTTCGGCGGGGGTAACCCGGTCTGGTAGGTGGGGCAACAAGGTGCTCAGGTGGGCCGCGCTTCCCCATATCGGATCGGTGGCGACGCCTTGGTCCCATGTCATGTCCCCGGTGCGCAGATGGGAGGGCGCGGGGGCGTATCCGGCGTCCACCAGCGTGCGCCAGTCCGGCGCGGCTTTTTGGTGATCCACTTGATACAAGAGATGTCCGGCGGCCAATCGCTCCAATTCCGCTTTGGCTTGGAGTCGGCGGAGTTGCGCGATTTTCACGGCGGGGCCGGTGAGCCTGCGGATAAAGGGGTCGCTGATATATACGTAGGCCCGGGTGTGTTCCGACGGGGGACATAGGGTCAGCATGTATCGGAATTCCTCGCTTCTCCCCAGACTGTCTTCCCCGTCCGATGCGATCCGCGCCCGCACCTTCTCGACTTCCGATTGTTGGCTGCCCACGATCAACCATTCGCCGGACACCACCCAGAACACGTGATCTCCGGTGGGGGTGCGCATGGAGGAGATGTTCTCTCCCGCCGCGATGCTGAAGCCATTCAAGAGGGTGCGCAGTCGGGACAGGTCTTCGACGCGGGAGACGCTGGTCACATCGGTTCCCTCCATGAGAAACAGATCCGGGAGGATCCAGGCGGTTTCTCCGATCAACCCGCTTTCCAGGATTTGAATCAGGATTCCGCGCGTGAGGCCCATGCGCCGCAGGTGTTTTTCGATGACCTGATGATCCAGTACCCGTTCCGCGCGCAGGTTACGCAAGCGATCGAGCACGCCGCCTCCGCCCTCCAGGAGGTCCACCAGGCCGGCGGGTTCGGGAAACCAGACGAACAGCCGGTCCCGCGGACAAAACGACGCCATTTCGAGGGTGCCTCCGCGTTCGTTTCTCAGCAACTCTCCGTAGTCGTGGGCCTTGACCGTGACGCCTTTGATTTCCGAGACGGGGAGGGTGGGCGCTACTGGAGGGGCCCGGTCCTCCCCGGCTTCGAGGTTTTGCATCTGGAGGGTTTCCCGGATCGCTGCGTCGCCGCCGAACACATTCATTACGGAGGCGGTTTCGCCGCGATTTCTCCGATTGGGGTTCAAATGAAGCCCGTTGAGGTCGACGCCGTAGAGTTCAGTGGCGCGTTCCTCCCACATCCGGCCGAGTCGGGTGTTTTCGGTGGTCCAAAAGAAAGCGCGTCCTTTCGCCCATTCCGAAAATCCACTCCGATCGTCCGTGGTTCCCGCGATCCCGACCGTGATGTGCCGATCTCCTTGAGGAAAATCGTTCCGGAGGTTCAGGGTCAGATGCTCGAGGTCGGGATTCAGCACGCGGGCGTACAAGGTATATCGGAGGGTGTCGGGTGTTTCCGTCGGCAGCGGCTTCGGCGTCACCTCCAAGCCATGTTTCTCCAGCCACACGGGATCGATGTCCACGCGTTCCGATCCATATCGATTGTCGTAAACCCAGTGTTTCCCGTCATCGACCCATGGGTGGAGTTCCACGACGAGGGCTTGGGGTTCCTCCTCGGGCGACAGCCTCAGGGGCACTCCCGATAGAACGGCCAGGGTTCCATCCTCGAGCAGTGTCCGCAAGGCGGGGTCATGGGACAAATCGATCTTTTGCCAGGATTCCGGCGATTGCCCACCGAAGTCCTCCCGTTGATGCCTCAATCGATACCGAAGAAGCGACATCCTTCGCTCCCGCTCCTCTATCTTTTTGCGGAGCTGAAGGGCGCTCGTCCGTTTCCCCGCGGCGAGTTCGTGCGCGTCATGGGGCTTTTGGATCCAGGCGAACCCGAGCATCGAGCGTTGCGGTTGCGTCGGTGCCAGATACCATGTTCCCTCGGAGGGCAATTCGATTTCGGCCGTGAGGACGCCCACTCCCGTTTTGGCGTCGGTGTACAGCATTCCTTTTTCCGCGAAAAGCCGACCTCCACTCCATAATCCAATCAACAACAAGAACCAGCGCATGTGAATCTCCTTCATGTAAAATGACAGTTAACTTGTCATTAAGTACAATAAAGTTGTCATTTCACGCAAGCGAAAACGTGCGGAGATTGTTGTGATGTGTCGGAAGAGGTGGGATGCGTCACCGGGGCAGTGCCGCTTGATCATGCCCGGGGGGGGCACGCAGGGAGTACCGCTCCATCTTGAGGTGAGTGTTGGGAGACGGGAGCGCGGACACTCTTGCCCGCAAATGGCCCAGCCCTGTTTGAAAGCGGACAAGAGTGTCCGCGCTCCGTTCTTTTTTGGTCTTTTGGGTCAGGCGGAGCGGAGGGTGAGGATTTCCTCAAGGAGGTTGCACTCGATGCGGTCGATTTCCTCGAAGAATTCCAGCGGGGTGAGCTGGAGTTCTTTTCCGTCGCGCAGGAACCAGGCGGGGATGGAGGGGTCGGCTCCGCGTTCGAGAAGGAACTTCAGCATGTCCCGACTGTGGTCTTTGGCGTGGAACAGCGGAGTTTGGCCGCCGAGGGCCACGAGGTCGGTGGGCCAGACGGGGGAGGTATCGGCGCTGCCGGGGATGCGTTCGGCCCGTTGGTTGACGTCGAGGCCGCGGTCGAGCAGGGCGGCGGCGAGTTCGGGCTGGTTGTATTCGACGGCCATGTGCAGCAGGGTGGCGCCGCGCAGGGGATGGTGCCCGTAATCGAGTTCCAAGGGGGCTTGGAGAACCGCGTCGTCGTTCTTCAACGCGTGCTCCAGGCGGGAGAGCGAGCCGAGATGCACGGCCATGGGCGCGTCGCCCGGATCGGGCGCTCCGGCGCGGAGCAGGAGCTGGATGCAGCGGGTTTTCAGCGGAGAGCGGTGATGGGTCTGAAGCAGGTGGTCGAGGGCGTTGCGGACGCCGTCGATGCGGATGACCTCTTGAGCGGGATCGGCGTCGCGTTCCAGCAGGTAGGCGATGCCGTCGGGGTTGAGGTATTCGCAGGCGGGAAAGAGCACGGTGCCGTAGAGCGGGTCGTACACGCCGTTGGGTTCCGCGCCGGCGTCGATCAGGGCGTCGGCGGTTTCGAACTGCGAGAGGGCCGCGGCCTGGGCGAGGGCTTGGTTCAGATCATGGAGGCTCGCGTCGGGCGCGTGTTCGCGGACGGCCTCAAGGTCGCCGGAGGAGGCGGCGTAAAAGAGTGGGGGGTAACTTTGATTCACGGCAGAGCGGGGTTGCAATTTGTCCATTTGTACGCGAGCTGTGGGAGAATGCAAGCATCGGAATCCCCATGGGAGCGCGTGCAGCGTCGAATGCGGGGGCTGGGTCTGCGGGAGCGGGACCTGGACGAGAGTTTCGTGCTCGGGTCGGGCGCCGGGGGACAGAAGGTGAACAAGACGGCCAGCGCGGTACAGGTGGTGCATCGGCCGACGGGCATGACGGTGAAATGCGCGGAGGGACGGTCGCAGCATCAGAACCGGGTCGGGGCCCGGGAGCGCTTGTGCGAGGCGGAGGAGGAACGGAGGTTGGAGGCGAAACGGCAACGGGACGCGCGACGGGCCAGGATGCGGTATCAGCACCGGCGTCCCAGTCCGCGGGCGAAAGCTAAGCGGGTGGGGACCAAGCGGAGGCGGGGGGAAACCAAACAATTGCGACGCCGTCCCGGTCGGGACGACTGAATCAAACCCTGGATCCACTATGAGCGAAGAACACGCGGACAAAATCGAATTGCGACGGATGACCCTGGAGGATTATCTCGAGTTGGAGCCGGCGATGCTGGACGCCTACGGCGGCAACGCGGACATGTGCTGGGACCACGGTCATTTGTCGCGCCTGATTGAGCTGTTTCCCGAAGGGCAGTTGTGTCTGCTGGCGGACGGTCGGGTGGTGGCCATCGCCCTCAGCCTGATCGTGAACTACGACGACTTCGGGGACCGGCACACCTACGAGGAGATCATCGGCCACCACCGGTTCGACACCCACGATTCGGAGGGCGACGTGCTGTACGGTATCGAGGTGTTCGTGCATCCGGACTATCGGGGACTGCGGTTGGGTCGGCGGTTGTACGACGCCCGCAAAACCTTTTGCGAGGAGCGCAACCTGCGGGCGATTATGGCCGGGGGGCGGATTCCGAATTACGCCGACTACGCGGAGACGCTTTCCCCGCGCCAGTATATCGAGAAAGTGAAGCGGCGGGAAATTCACGATCCGACCCTGCGCTTCCAGTTGGCCAACGACTTTCATGTGCGGAAAATTCTCCGCAACTACCTGCCCGGGGACGAGGAGAGTCGGGAGTTCGCCACCCTGTTGGAATGGATTAACATTTACTACGATCCCCAGGCGGGCGACCGGGCCCGGTCGCTGCCGGTGCAGGTGCGGATTGGCGTGGTGCAGTGGCAAATGCGTCCGTACGACGGAATGGACGAACTGATGCGGCACGCGGAGTATTTCGTCGACGCGGTGTCCG
>Ga0194138_10000933_pt1 | contig 13999 bp, 11 predicted proteins | sample TARM_MetaG_T2_14_FD_134022 | JGI IMG/M metagenome (GOLD analysis project Ga0194138, IMG submission 134022) | Freshwater microbial communities from Pennsylvania, USA, analyzing microbe dynamics in response to fracking - TARM_MetaG_T2_14 (version 2) | ecosystem: Environmental > Aquatic >...
AGTTAGTCCACCAGGACCATAAGTTAGTTAAATAATATAAACGTATACAATAATAATTTTAAAGTATACAATAATAATGCGAAAATATGCAATAATAATGTAAAAGTGTAAAGGAGAGAGGTAAAGTATGCAGATTTTGATATGTGTAAAACAGGTTCCAGATGATTCTATTGAAATTCGTTTGGATAAAGCAAGTAATAAGCCTAATTTAAGTGGAGTTAGTATGGTAGCTAATGCATTTGATACATATGCATTAGAGCTAGCAGTACGTTTTATGGAAGCTAACGGTGGAATTGTTAGTGTATTAACTGTAGGTGCAGAGGACGCTTCAAACACATTAAAAAATTGTCTTGCTGTAGGAGCTAAGGAAGCATATTCGGTACAAGACCCATTATATGCAGATTTAGATGGTCTTTCAGCTGCTAGTGTTTTAGCAGCTGCTATTAATAAAATCGAACAAGACAGAGGTCAAAAATTTGATTTAATCCTTTGTGGTCAAGAGTCTACAGATGAAATTACTGGTCAAGTTGGACCAATGCTTGCAGAAAAATTAGGAACAAGCTTTGTTAGTAGAGCGATTGCAGTTAATTTAAAAGACAGTGCTTTAGAAGTTAATCAGGAAACTGAAGAAGGATACAATGTAGTTTCTATAGAAACTCCATCTGTAGTAACAGTAAGTAAACCAGATTATGATCCGCGTTATCCGACTATTAAAACTAAAATGGCAAGCCGTAAGGCAGTTATTCCAACTTATACTGCTGCAGAAATTGGAGCGGAAGTTCAAGCGAAAGTACGTTACAATGAATATGTTGAACCTCCTAAGAAAGAGGCTGGAATCAAAATTCTTGAAAAAGATGTTACATTAGCAGTAAGTGCGGCTACGGAACAGATGAAAAAAGATAAGGCAATCTAATTAAGGGAGGAAAACGAGAGTATGAAAGCATTATTGTTTATAGAAACAAAGGGAGAAAAAGTTTTAGGTGGAAGCCTTGAGTTAATAAGTGCAGCAAAAACATTAGATGCAGAAATAACAGCCCTTGTAGTAGGTGACAGAGCTGCTGCTGATACAGTAGCCGCTTTTGGAGCGGAAGTTATTTTTGTAGATGCTTCTAAAAACTGTTGTGATACTTTGACAGAAGTATTAACAAAAACTGTTAAGGAAGTAAATCCAGATATAGTTCTACTTGCTAATACAGCGTTCGCTAAAGATATGGCACCACGTCTTGGAGCACGTATGAATTTTGGATGTGTAAGTGATGTAGTAGGAATAAGCAAAGCTGACGGTAAAATTGTTTATACAAGACCAGCATATGGTGGTACAATTTTAGAGAAAATTGAAGTAGAAGGTACACCAGTAGTTACAGTTAGGTCTGGAAGTTTTTCAAAGCCAGAGGCTACTTCAAGTGCAAGTGTTACAGAGAAAACTGTAGAAATTTCAGCAGAAGCTATTAAAGCAAAAATTGTTGATGCAGTTAAAGAAATTTCAGAGTCTGTTAATTTAGAAGAGGCACAAGTAATTGTAGCCGGTGGACGTGGAATGGGAAGCGCAGAAAACTTCGAGCTAGTTAAAGAGTTAGCAAGTGTACTTGGTGGTGTAGTAGGAGCAACAAGACCACCGATTGAAGATGGATGGATTTCTCGTGCGCATCAAGTTGGACAGTCAGGAAAAATTGTAGCACCAAAGCTTTATATTGCATGTGGTATTTCAGGAGCTACACAACATACATCTGGAATTACAGGCGCTGATTATATTGTAGCGATTAACAAAGATGAAGATGCCCCAATTTTCGAAGTTGCAAATTTAGCTATCGTTGGAGATGTAACTGAGATTCTTAAAGGTATGATTGAAGAAATGAAGAAAATAAAAGCAGAGTAAAATTTTTCTGATCCTTAGGGGTAGGAGAGTAAAAATATAATTACGAAAGGGATGATTATTTTATGGCGAAGTATAATCAATTAACTGAAGAAATAATTGCAAAACTTAAGGAAGCAGCTCCAGGACACATTTTAACAGGTGCTGATATTAAAGAAGATTATTCTCATGATGAAATGCCTATTTATGGAACGCGTGTTCCTGAAGCTGTACTTGTGGCACATTCAACAGAAGAAATTGCTGCAGTAGTAAAAATATGTAACGAAAACTTGATACCAGTTACTCCGAGAGGAGCTGGATCTGGACTTGTAGGCGGAGCAGTTCCACTTTTAGGTGGTGTATTAATTGATATTACAAGAATGAATAAAATCCTTTCTTACGATTTAGAAAATTTCGTTGTTCGTGTTCAAGCTGGAGTTCTTTTAAATGAACTTGCAGAAGATGCTTTAAAGCAAGGGCTATTATATGCTCCAGACCCTGGGGAAAAATTCGCATGTTTAGCTGGAAACGTTGCTACTAATGCTGGTGGTATGAGAGCTGTTAAGTACGGTACAACACGTGATTATGTTGCTGAAATGCAAGTTGTACTTCCAAATGGAGAAATAACTAACTTTGGATCTAAAGTATCAAAAACAAGTTCAGGATATGATCTTTTAGATTTAATGATTGGTTCTGAAGGTACACTTGGGGTTATTACAGAACTTACTTTAAAACTTATCCCAGCACCAAAGCAAGTAGCTAGTTTAATTGCTCCTTTTGAAAATTTACATGATTGTATCTCTACAGTACCTAAGTTCAAAATGGCGCATATTAATGCTCAGGCTTTAGAATTTATGGAAAGAGAAATTGTTCTTGCAAGTGAAAGATTTATCGGTAGAAGTGTATTCCCACAAGTTGTTGATGGAATAACAGCAAATGCTTATTTACTTGTTACTTTAGATGCAGGTAATGAAGATGAGTTAAATAATCTTATTGAGCAAGCAAGTGAAGTTTTATTAGAATCAGGAGCAATTGACGTTCTTGTAGCTGATACGCCTGCAAAAATGAAAGATGCTTGGGCAGCTCGTTCTAGTTTCTTAGAGGCAATTGAGGCAGAAACAAAATTATTAGATGAGTGTGATGTAGTAGTTCCTGTTAATCAGATTGCTCCTTACCTTGATTTTGTTGCTAAAGCTGCTGAAGAATGTGGAGTTGAAATTAAGAGCTTTGGTCATGCAGGAGATGGAAATCTTCACATTTACCAAACGAGTAATGATTTAGAAGAAGATGAATTTAAAGCAAGAGTTGAAAAATTCTTTGACATAATTTACCCAGAAGCAATAAGAGTTGGCGGTAACGTTTCAGGAGAACATGGTATTGGTAGTGGAAAGGTAAGCTATTTAAAAGATAGTATTGGCGAATTAAACATGGACTTAATGAGAGGTATTAAAAAAGTGTTTGACCCGAATTTAATTATGAATCCAGGTAAAGTTTGTTACACTGTAAATGAGTAACAACTTATAAAACACTAATTCAAATACAAATAATAAATACATGAAGAAGAGGGGTTTGATTTGATATGGATTTTAAACTAAGTGAAAATCATCAACAACTACAAGAAATGTATCGCGATTTCGCTCAAAATGAAGTAAAACCTATTGCAAAAGAAATTGATGAGAGCATGCGTTTCCCAGAAGAAAACGTTAAAAAAATGGCTGAAATGGGTATGCTTGGAATTCCTTTCTCTGAAGAGTACGGTGGAGCTGGAATGGACCAATTAAGTTATGCACAAGCTGTACAAGAATTATCTAAATGTTGTGCATCAACAGGAATCATAGTTTCTGTGCATACAAGTCTTTGTGCACAACCAATCTTCAATTATGGTACAGAAGAGCAAAAACAAAAGTACTTAAAAGGACTTGCTTCAGGTGAAATGTTAGGTGCTTTTGCATTAACAGAGCCGGCTGCAGGAACTGATGCAGCTATGGGAAAAACAACAGCTGTATTAGATGGAGATCACTATGTATTAAACGGTAGCAAAATCTTTATTACAAATGCAGGTCATGCAGACGTATATATTATCCTTGCATTAACTGATAAATCAAAAGGAACAAAAGGTATGTCAGCTTTCATCGTAGAAAAAGACACTCCTGGTTTCACTATTGGAACTCATGAATTAAAGATGGGAATCCGTGCTTCTGCTACATCTGAGTTAGTATTTGATAACTGTAGAGTACCTAAAGAAAATCTTTTAGGTGCAGAAGGTAAAGGATTTGGTATCGCAATGTCAACTCTTGACGGAGGACGTATTGGTGTTGCTGCACAAGCTGTTGGTATTGCAGAAGGTGCAATTGAAGAAACAATAAAATATACAAAAGAGCGTATTCAATTTGGTCGTTCAATCTCAGCATTCCAAAATACTCAATTCGAACTTGCAAAAATGCGTGCTAACACAGAAGCTGCTAAACTTTTAGTTTATCAAGCTGCACGTGCAATGGATGATGGAGAAAAATTCTCACATTTAGCAGCTATGGCAAAATTAGTTGCTTCTGGAAATGCTAGTGATGTAACAAGACGTTGTCTACAATTATTTGGTGGATACGGATTTACAAGTGACTATCCAATTGAAAGAATGATGCGTGATGCAAAAATAACTGAAATCTATGAAGGAACATCAGAAGTTCAAATGATGGTAATCGCTGGATGGATGGGTGTTAAGTAATATTCAATAATTATAAACAGGTGTTTAGGAAGATAATTTTCCTGAGCACCTGTTTTTTTGTTTTTAGTTCTTAATAAACCTAGTTAACATATTTGGTTTTATATTGAAATAATTGTACTTACATAACATTTAATTGAAAAAATCTTTTTACGAGCTATCATTAGTTTTAAGTAAGTGGAAATAGTGTATTTCAGATATTTTAGTGCATTGAAGAGAGTTCTGAAAATTATTGACGTATGCCAGAGTCAGTACTGAGAAATTTCTACACCGAATATTCATAGATAAGATACAAAATATTTATCACATTTTGTGTTTTTATGATATAATATATCAAATTAGGGGGAATGAAATATCTGGTTATTTGAGCTATTTAAGTAAAAATCATAAATTGTTAGATTAATATATAATTGAAAATATATAGGTTATATAGGTTTATATCTATAGTTGTACAAAGTATAGACTTAGAGTAAATTATTGTCATAATTGATGGGGGATAATATGCAAACAATTATAAATTTAATATTAAGATCAGGGGAATCAGGAATTAATATAGCCCTTTACATTCTAATGCCAGTAATGGTTATAATGATGGCTTTAATGAGAGTTATAGAGAAAAAAGGAATCTTACATAAAATAGCTGTACTGTTTTCACCAATATTAATTATTTTTGGACTACCGGGGTTAGGCATATTTGCGATATTACAGGTATTGTTTGTGAGTTTCGCGGCTCCATTAACAACATTTAAGATAATAGAACATGATAAAGGAATAAGTCGAAGTATGACTGCAGCAACCTTAGCAGCAATATTAGTAATGTCTCAAGCAAATGCAACATTTCCTTTAGCTGTAGTAGGTTTAAATGTATTTGTAGTGATATTAACTTCAATTCTAGGAGGCTTACTTGCTGCTTTTGTAGCCTATAGATTAACAAAAAGGGACGATAGAGAAGAAGAAAGTACTAGCAACGAAGTGAAAATTAATCAAGAAGCCAACAAGGAAAATATAATTAGAGTATTATTTAGCGGTGGGGAAGAGGGCTTAAATATAGCTTTGAAATCAATTCCTCCATTAATTTTAGCGATATTCTTAGTAAATATTCTGAGAGACACAGGTGCTATTAACTTAGTAGAAAGATTAACTTCACCATTTTTTACACTTATAGGTATACCTAGTATCGCTGTTTTACCCATAATAACTAAATACTTAGCTGGTGGAACTGCTATGATGGCAATAGTACTAGATTTAATTAATGAAGGTGCAATAACCGCTGTTGAGTTAAATAGATTGGCTGGTATGACAATGAATGTATTAGACCCTGTAGGGTGAGCGATTCTACTGTCTGCGGGACCTAAGGTTTCTTCAATCGCGAAACCTGCTGTAATTGGGGCAATTTTCGGAATACTGCTTAGAACAATTCTCCACCTAGTAATATTCTAGTTGTATCTTAGCATATATCATAAATAAATTAATGATCAAAATATTACAAGTCTTAATATGCTAGAGTATTCGAGCAAGTTAAAGTCGCTATTTTGGTTTATTTCATAAAACATAAACAAACAAAGACTACTGAAATATATGTGGTCTTTCTTTTTTGCTTCTAACTACTTAAAAGCTCGGGGAATTTATTAGAGCACTACTTTGAAATGAAACTCATACACACGGGACAAATGAATAAAGAATTACATTTTTAGTAAAAATAGACTAAAATATATAATATAATGAAAATACATAGAGAATAGTACCAGTAGCGATTCCAAAGAACTTAAAGGAGGACGATAATATGCAAAGCGTATATTTTATTAGAAATTCAGGAACTGATTATGCAGCACTAGGAAAAAATGCGTTAAAACTATTAGAAAAAGTAGTAATGGAAACTGGACATAAGTTTGAAAAAGAAGTTCCTATAAAGGTTCATTTTGGTGAAAAAGGAAATAAAACCTTCATACCTGCCATATGTTACGATGACACCATAAATTATCTAAAGGAAAATGGGGTATCCCCATCATATATTGAAACCAATGTATTGTATAGGGGATCAAGAACAACTTCAGATAGACACATACAAACTGCAATAAGTCATGGATTTACTCAGATTCCCATTATAATAGCTGACGGTGAAATGGGAACAGATTATGACGAAGTAGAAATTAGTAAAGAGTACATTGAAAAATGCAAGATTGGTAAGGGATTCGGAAAATATAATCAGTTTATCGTAATGAGTCACTTCAAAGGCCATATAGAAGCGGGATATGGCGGTGCTCTTAAACAACTTAGTATGGGATTTGCTTCAAGGGGAGGAAAGTTAGCTCAGCACTCAGGAATATCTCCTGAGGTAAAGGGTGAAAAATGTATCGGGTGTGATCTATGTGTCAGCAAGTGTGATTTCAATGCTATATATAGAACAGATACTGCCGTTATAGATGAAAGTAAATGTATTGGATGCGCAGGTTGTATTGCGGTCTGTCCGAAAGGTGCCATTAGAAACACATGGGGCGCATCAAATTTTCTTGAAAAGTTGTCAGAGTATGCATATGGAGCATCTAAGGACAAGGATATAATTTATATTACCTTTGTTCATAACATAACAAAGGATTGTGATTGTATGGGTGTACATATGGAGCCAATAGCAGAAAATATTGGTGTATTAGCCAGTAAGGATCCTGTAGCCCTAGACACAGCCTGTCTAGACTTAGTCCAACATAATAGTGGGGAGAAGTTTTTTGAAAAAGGAAGAGTTTCACTTCAACATGCAGAAAAAATAGGTTTGGGTACTATGAAATATGAAATAATTGAAATTAGCCAAGAGGACTAATTTCTTGTCATCAAAATCTATAAAATTTTTTCAAGAGAAAGCTTTACTAGTATTTTAGGTTGAAGTTCATGGTTTATAAACTAAATAACCTCCTTTGTTAGCAATTCCAATTAAGACAAAGGAGGTTATAAAATGTAGTAAAACAATAATAAATTTATGTTTTATACTATTAATTATGGTGAAACTGGATAGGTTACAATTAACTAGACAATAAAAATAAGGTCATGTAAACTTTAAATAATAAATCTAAAAGGAGTCCTGTTTATATGACTAAAAGAGATAGAAGAACCTATACTGATGAATTTAAGGAACAAATGGTTAAGCTTTACGAAAGTGGTAAACCCAAGAATGAAATAATGAAAGAATATGATTTAACGGCAACAGCTTTCAATACATGGATTAAAAGAAGTCAAAGTACTGGTTCCTATAAAGAAAAAGATAATCGCACTCCCGAAGAGGACGAATTAATAAGGCTAAGAAAAGAGAACCAGAAACTTAAAATGGAAAATGATATTTTAAAGCAAGCGGCGCTGATATTAGGACGAAAGTAAATGTGATCAAGAATAATATTCACAAGTACTGTGTATCAGCAATGTGTAAGGTCCTACAAATATCTAGAAGCCTTACTACTATGAGTCAACAGCTAAAGTGTCAGAAGATATAATAACTCCTAAAGTAATAGAAATATTTAAATCAAGTAGGAACAATTATGGTACTAGAAAGATAAAAGTCGAGCTAAATAAACTAGGACTAGTAGTTTCACGTAGAAAAATAGGCAAGATTATGAAACCCATGGTTTAGTATCTAATTATACAGTTGCTCAATATAAACCCCATAAGGATAAATGTAACGAATCAAAAACAGCAAATGAGCTGAATTAGAAGATGCCCCCTATTAAGCGGTAGTAAGTGATCTAACATATGTAAGAGTGAATAGTAAATGGAATTATGTATGTCTATTAGTAGACCTCTTTAATAGAGAGATCATTGGCTATAGTGCTGGTCCATATAAAGATGCGAACTTGGTCTATAAAGCATTTTCACGGATTAAAACCCCGCTAGATTCAATAACCCTATTCCATACGGATAGGGGAAATGAATTCAAAAACAAATTAATAGATGAAGTTCTAGACACTTTTAAAATCAAGCGCTCTTTAAGTAAAAAAGGGTGCCCTTACGACAACGCTGTAGCTGAAGCTACCTTTAAAATCTTCAAAACTGAGTTTGCTAAAAATTATCATTTTGATAGCTTGGAAGAATTAGATATTAAGCTTTTTGACTACATTAATTGGTTTAACAACATTAGAATTCACTCAACACTTGGTTATTTAAGCCCAAAGCAATTTAGAGAGTATAACCTTAAAAAAACTGTCTAATTTAGTGTTGACATTCCAATATAATTAATTATGAGTTTAAATTAAATATTAAAAACGAATACTGTATTACTGAAGTAGAGTTAGCTTATCTAAATAAAAACGCCCATCTATTCCTAGACCAGGCGCTTTATAATAGTAATTGTTAGAAGTTGATAGTTTATAGTAATGTGGCTATGCTAAATCAAAACGATCTGCATTCATCACCTTATTCCATGTTGCTATAAAATCCTGAACGAATTTATGCTTTGCATCGTCACTTGCATATACTTCAGCGATTGCCCTAAGTTCAGAATTTGATCCAAATAATAAATCAACACTAGTTCCAGTCCATCTTAGGGTACCAGTTTTACGATCTCTTCCTTCAAATACGCTATTGTCTTCAACGGTTGGTTTCCATACGGTACCCATATCTAGTAAGTTTACAAAAAAGTCATTCGTAAGACTCTCAGGAGTATTTGTAAATACACCGTGCTGAGACTTGTTATAATTAGCGTTTAGCACCCTCATACCACCGACTAGAACAGTCATTTCTGGGGCAGTAAGTCCAAGTAGTTGGGCTCGATCAACAAGTAATCCCTCAGATGAAATTGTGTATTTAGTTTTACCATAGTTGCGGAAGCCATCAGCCAATGGTTCAAGTACCGAAAATGAAACTACGTCGGTCTGCTCTTGAGATGCATCTGTACGTCCTGGTGTAAAAGGAACAGATACATCAAAACCAGCACTCCTAGCTGCTTTCTCAACACCTGCGCATCCAGCTAAAACTATTAAGTCTGCAAGAGCGACTCTCTTTTTCCATTGTTGTGCATTGAAATCATTCTGAATCTTTTCAAGGGTTTGAAGAACATACTGTAGTTGGTCAGGATGATTAACTTCCCAATTACATTGGGGTTCTAGTCGTATACGCGCACCATTAGCTCCACCCCTCTTATCAGAGTTTCGAAATGTCGATGCTGAGGACCAGGCTGTATAGACTAAGTCAGAAACGGACAATCCAGAGTTAATAATGATATTCTTAAGATATGCAACGTCTTCCTTACTAATTAGTTCATGATCAACGGCCGGTACGGGATCTTGCCAAATTAGTTGTTCAGATGGAACCTCCGGACCAAGATATCTGGATAAAGGACCCATATCACGGTGAGTTAGTTTAAACCATGCACGAGCAAAGGCATCTGCAAATGTGTTTGGATTCTCCTGAAATTTCTTAGCTATTGCCTTATATGTTGGATCCATTCTTAGAGCTAGGTCAGCGGTTGTCATTATCGGTGCGTGAGTTTTGGAAGGATCGTGGGCATCTGGTACGGTTTTTCCAGCTTCAGGATCAGTAGGTATCCATTGCCATGCTCCCGCAGGACTCTTAGATAAATCCCAATCGTAGTTAAACAAGGTATCTAAATAACTATTATCCCATCTAATAGGAGTTGGAGTCCAAGCACCCTCAATTCCACTAGTGATTGTGTCTATGCCTTTACCACTACCCATACTATTCTTCCAGCCAAGCCCCTGTTCTTCGGTGCTGGCAGCCTCAGGCTCAGGGCCCACATGCGTTGTACTACCAGCGCCATGGCATTTACCAAATGTATGGCCCCCAGCGATTAACGCAACTGTTTCCTCATCATTCATGGCCATACGTTCAAAGGTATCACGAATGTCCTTAGCAGAAGCAAGTGCACTGGGTTGTCCGTTAGGTCCTTCAGGATTTACATAGATAAGCCCCATTTGAACAGCTGCAAGGGGATTTTCCAGTTCCCTATCACCAGAATAGCGCTTGTCCCCAAGCCAATCCTTCTCAACACCCCAGTAAATATCCTCTTCAGGCTCCCAAATATCTTCACGTCCACCAGCGAATCCAAAGGTTTTAAATCCCATTGATTCTAAAGCACAATTACCTGTAAGAATCATTAGATCTGCCCAGGAAATCTTGTTACCGTATTTTTGCTTTATTGGCCAAAGTAAACGGCGCGCCTTATCTAAATTAGCATTATCTGGCCAACTATTTAGAGGTGCAAAACGTTGCGAACCTGATCCCGCACCACCACGGCCATCTCCCATTCGATATGTACCAGCACTATGCCAAGCCATACGGATAAAAAGCGGCCCATAATGTCCATAGTCAGCAGGCCACCATTCCTGAGAGTCAGTCATTAATGCATATAAGTCATTCTTTAGTGCTTGAAGGTCTAGTTTTTTGAACTTTTCAGCATAATTAAATTCTTCACCCATTGGGTTTCTATTTGATGGGTTTTGATGAAGCATCTTAAGATTTAACTGATTAGGCCACCAATCTCGATTTGAAGTGCCAGTGTGACTTGGCTTATGCCCTGTCATACCTGTCACTGGACATTTCCCTTTTTCATTCATAATGTGCCCTCCTTTAATTAAGGTGATTTGGATTAAAACAGTATTTATTCCTTAGATACCCTACATATGTTGCACTAAACCATTTATTGGATTAATGCAGTATCTTTTACTCACGAGGTATCTATTCTTAGAGAATTAAATTACTTCACATGAAAAATATATTATGATAACCTGGAAATATCCTTAGGGCAATATTATAAAAAAACTATTGAGCTATTCAATATGGAATTCTAATAAGTTAGACAAGTATACGTTAAAAAATATGAGAAAGGACTGAAATTAAATTGAAAGTTGATACAAAAATACATGGCTTTAACTTAAGATTTGCTGAAAGAAATGATGTTCCACTAGTTTTAGAGTTTATAAAAGAGTTAGCGGACTATGAAAAAATGTTACATGAGGTTGTGGCAACAGAAGAAGTCCTAATAGAGTCTTTATTTGAGCGAAAAGCTGCTGAAGTTATAATTGGAGAATTGGATAATAAGCCCGTTGGAATTGCAGTGTTTTATCATAACTTTTCCACATTCACAGGTAGGCCGGGTATTTACTTAGAGGATTTATATATCAAGCCTGAGATGAGGGGAAAGGGTATAGGAAAGATCTTGCTCTCCTATCTTGCTAAACTTGCAGTAGAAAGGAAATGTGGAAGATTAGAATGGTCGTGCTTGGACTGGAATGAGCCTTCTATTCAATTTTACAAAGATATGGGCGCAGTTCCCATGGATGAATGGACAGTCTATAGAGTACACGATAAAGCTTTAGATGAATTGGCAAAAAACTTTGATTAAAAGTACACTGTACAGAGTTAGAGCTCTAATTATAGTTATATGAGTATTTGTATAATATGTGTGTAAGATTGTTTCTGTCCAACAATAATAACAATATTACTTATTTTGAAACTACATTTTTGATATGGATTTGCTGTTAATGACTCTAGGATTTTTTTTACTGAAGATTGATGTTGAGAAGAGGAGTGTTAAGATAAATGAATACGATAACATATTTGTAGATACATAATATAAGTGAAATAAAGTAATATCGAGAATTAGCTCATAGGGATGGGGAACTATTATAAAAACTCACCGTCTTATTAATATAAATTAAATTTTAATAGGAGGAAAAGATATGAAATCAAAATTTGCAAAGGCTATATCAATCGGTGGGATTATTGTAATTACTGGATTGTCTACGGTGGGGGCATCCACGGTATACAATAGTGTAAGTGCTACTCTAAGGCCGGATATATTGGTGAAATATAACAATCAACCTATAGAGCTAAGGGATTCAAACAGTGAGTTAATAACTCCTATAGTAATAAATGGAAGTACCTATTTACCAATACGTTCGATAGCCAATTTAGTAGGTTTAAATATTCAGTGGGATAATGAAAGTAAGACTATATTACTTGGGGACTCAATTGATGAAAAAGATGAAAAAGATGAAATAGGTGTACGGGGCGTAGTCAAAAATTTAGTTAGGGGGAAAGATGGAGTAACTTTCTTAGTAGAGGGAAAGTTAGAGGAAGATACTATGTTAGATATAGCCTATGTAACCGTAAATATGAACACCAAGGTGTTGCGGGATAGTATTGAAATAAGTGGTAATTTTGCTTATGGAGAGATTAAAGAGGGTGATTATCTGGAAGTAGTTTTTACGGGACCAATTGCTAAGTCCTATCCAGCCCAAGTTGCAGCTAAATCGGTTAATATAATTACAGAGAATATAAAAACACCAGTAATAAGCACAAGAGTTAAATCCCCAGATGTTACAGGTAAAATCGTAGAGGTTGAAGAAGGTGGAAAACGCATATTGGTAGATTCAAAGAACACTAGTGTAAATGGTTTGATATGGGTGGATATAACGGAAGAAACAAACTTTTTCGAAAATATCCCAGAGGGAGTAGCAATCGGATATAAAGATGTAAGTAGAGACTTTGAAGTAGGGAATACTGTAGAAATAATACTAGATGGAGGGGTAAAGGATTCTTATCCAATGCAGGCAACTGCCGTTGCAGTGGCTGTAAACGAAAAAAGATAAAATATAATCAATCAAATAGATAGACTATCCTTAGTTACATTTGGGATAGTTTTTTATTAATCAAATGGATTACTATATGTGTTTATATTAAGTTATAGAAGGTATATATAGATTAAAAATAATAAATATTGTAAATTTGACTCAATCACAATCCTTTATATTACATTTATTTATAGACTGTATTGAAGTATGGAAAAAGAACGCAGACATAACAAATAGGAAATGGGGTACTTGTACAAAACATAAAGTAGAAGGAGGTAAGGCTGGAAGTCATATTAAGTAACTTAATGATAATTAGGGAAATGTTATTAACTATTTTCAGGAGGATGAATATGCAGAAAATAATTCCACATTTATGGTTTGATAAGGAAGCGAAAGAAGCGGCAGAATTGTATACGGGTTTACTTGAAAATTCAACTATTTTAAACACTTTAGAGATTCAAGGGACTCCCTCTGGTGATACGGAACTTATTGATTTTAAACTAGCAAACTTAAGGTTTTCTGCAATTAGTGCAGGCCCATATTTTAAATTCAATCAATCGATTTCATTAATGCTGGCATGTAGCCATAAGGAAGAGGTGGACAGGTTATATAAATATTTATCAGAAGCGGGTTCTGAATTAATGCCCCTAGGGGAGTACCCTTTTAGTAAATGGTATGCTTGGGTACAGGATAAATATGGTTTAAATTGGCAAGTAATGCTAGTAGAGGATATTGAAGAAAATCAAAAAATAAGACCAACATTGCTTTTCTCTGGAGATATATGTGGTAAAGCGGAGGATGCTATTGATTATTATATATCAGTTTTTAAAGGATCAACTAAGGGATATATAAACT
>Ga0194138_10000934_pt1 | contig 13994 bp, 9 predicted proteins | sample TARM_MetaG_T2_14_FD_134022 | JGI IMG/M metagenome (GOLD analysis project Ga0194138, IMG submission 134022) | Freshwater microbial communities from Pennsylvania, USA, analyzing microbe dynamics in response to fracking - TARM_MetaG_T2_14 (version 2) | ecosystem: Environmental > Aquatic >...
AGCCATTTTTTACTTTCCATTTCAGAGTTCATCGCTCCGATGGCTGCAAAACAAGGGGGCGTGAATAGGTTAAATACCAAATATGCCAGAGCCGCAACGGAAGTCATTCCCATTACCGATGCTACACTTTCAGCACCGGATACCAAGGCAAACTCTTCTGCATCGATAAAGTTTCGAATCCCATAAACCACGGCTAGAGTTCCTACCACGTTTTCTTTTGCGATAAAGCCTGTTATAGCCGCAGCTGCCAATTGCCATGCTCCAAAACCTAAGGGCACGAGTAGAATCGCTATGGGACTTGCAATGTCCGATAATATACTGGCTCCTTCCATTCCTTCTTCCACTACATTAAAACGCCAAGTATAGGTCTGCATAATTTGTACTATCACATTGGAAATAAGAATGATTGTAGCTGCCTTCACGATAAAGGCCTTTGCATTAGACATCATTGATACCAGTGCCCGTTTAATGCTGGGGATTCGGTATTCAGGAAGCTCCATAATAAAGTAGGACCGGGAGGATCCTTCTTTGGTGATGTTCTTGATCACCAATGCCCCGATAATAATAATGGCAATACCCGTAAAATACATGGAAGCTCCAACCCAGCCTGCATCCTCAAAGAATACTCCGGCAAATAAGGCGATTACAGGTAATTTTGCACCGCAGGGCATAAAGGGTGTAAGCATAGCGGTGGTTCTTCTTTGGCGTTCATCTTTGATAGTTCTGGTTGCCATTATTCCGGGAATTGCACAACCGGTACCGATAACCATAGGAATAATAGATTTACCTGAAAGTCCTACTTTTTTCAAGTAACGATCCATTACCACCGCCACTCGGGCCATATAACCGCAGTCTTCCAAAAGTGCCAAGAGAAAGAATAATACCATGATAAGCGGTAAAAATCCTACTACAGCACCTACTCCACCAATGATTCCATCCAGGAGTAAGGTACTGAGAATCGGCGATACATTTGTGCTAATTAGTCCTTCAACAAAATCATAAAATCGATCAATCCAACCAACTAAAAAATCTGCTAAGAAAACCCCTAAATAATTTTGGGATATGGAAAAGACCAGGTAAATAATCAATGCAAAGATCGGAATTCCTAAATACTTATGAGCTACGATGCGGTCGATCTGATCCTGCTTAGTGACTCTATAACTTTCAACTTTTCGCTCTTCCACCGCATTTACCACTTGGTCAACAAAAGCGAATCGTTCCCGATCACCTTCAGGTTCCAACTCTGTAATGCCATTAGGGCTTTCATAGGGCGCTTTTTGTCCCTTTCCGGCAACATTTACAGCCTCAGTAATCAAATCGGTTAGACCTTTCCCGTCAATGGATGCAGTATCAACCACAGAACACCCCAGTTTATTTGAGAGTTCCTTAGTATTGATCCTAATTCCTTTTTTCTCCAACAGGTCATTTTTGTTTAGGGCTATCACTAAAGGAATGCCCAGTTCCAAGAGCTGGGTTGTAAATAATAAGCTTCGATTAAGACTGGTGGCATCCACAATATTTATTATCACATCGGGATGTTCATTTATGACAAAGTTACTGGTTATGCTTTCCTCTGAAGTATAAGGTGCGATGGAATAGGCTCCCGGAAGGTCTAAAACCCTTATTTCCTTGTGGAATTTGTTCAGTTCTTTCTTTACGTCGCCTTCCTTTTTATCCACGGTTACACCGGCCCAGTTTCCTACATGTTCAACTTTTCCGGTTATGGCATTAAATAACGTGGTTTTCCCACTGTTCGGATTTCCTGCTAATGCAATTTTCATGCTATTCCCCCCTAATTATGCGTCTCATCCAGTTATGCCCATTTCTTTTTAATATCTTCGATTTTAATTATTTAAAACATGGGGAATCCCTTGTTAGCTCCAGCTAACTTTTGAGCAAAAAAAATTACTTGCTTTTATCTTAAATAATCATTCCCTCTAAGATCTCTATTGTTCCTTTTAATTGTAAGAATAGGAAAAAAGCTAAAGCTAAATAATAATAGCTTTAGCTAACTCTTTATCAATGCTGTATCTCGCATCTTTAACATGTATAACGTAATTATCAGCCAGAACGGATATAATGGTAATTTTCTCGCCTTCAAAACATCCCAAACTAAAGAGAAAATCCTTCATCGTCTTCTCATCGGTTTTTATCTCTTTAATACGATATGGTTGATTGGTTTGAGCAGAAGTCAAATTATTCTCGCCGATACCGGCACTCGCTTTTTTCTTTTTAACTTTTCCACCAAACAGTCTGTTTACAATAGCTAATTCCATTGAAAATTCCCCCATTTTGTCTGATATAATTAATTATCTTTCAAATACTTTTTTATTGCACCCATCATTTCATCTGAAATAACGTGTTCCATTTTACAGGCATTCTCTGAAGCTTCCATCGGTCTAAGTCCAAGAGACTGCTCAAGAAAAGAAGAAATCAAATTATGCCTTTTCACAATTTCCTTGGAGATCTCTTTCCCTTTTTCTGTTAAGGTAATATGTCCGTAGGCTTCGTTGTGAATGAGTCCTTTATCCCGTAATAAATGCATTGCTTTGGTAACACTGGGTTTTGAAATATCTAAAAAATTACTGATATCCACCACCCGGGCATGGCCCTGATCTTTTTCCAGTAAATAAATAGATTCCAAATACATTTCTACTGATTCCGTAAGTTCCATAAGCAACAACCTTTATATTTTGATATTGACATTCATTGTTTCCTTAAGCTAACTTTCTTTTATTTTAGAGTATATTTAAAGGATTGTCAAGTATTTGATAAACTTTCTCATACCAAAGAACTTTTTTTGACTATTTTAACTGCCTTTTTATAATTAGCCCATCAATGAATTTTCCAATAGAAAAAGAGACCATAAGGTCTCTTCAAATTAATAAAAATGCTATGTCTTAAAAATGACAGCATTTCTTGAAATTTTGTTTCCATTACGGTCTCCTTCTATGCATTTTCATCATTTTTTTAGTAATCAATCTCTTCCTTTAGAAAGATGCCTTGATCCAAATCCGAAAAGGCCTGATTCAACTCTTCTTTGGTGTTCATTACAATAGGGCCTCCCCAGGCTACGGGTTCGTCTAACATTTTTGAGCTAACGAAAAGAACCTGGGCAAATTTATCGGAAGCTTGAATTTTAACTTCATTTCCATAGGTTAATTTTACTGCGGTTTTTTCTTTTATCTGTTCTCCGGCAACGATCGCTTCTCCCAAAAGGGTAAAGAGCATAATCGAACGGTCCTCTTTCGTATCAATAGTAATAGAAGCTTCGGGTTCTAAATGGATATCATAATAATTCAGAGGAAGATACATGCTTTGATAGCCTTTATACTCTTTGAACTCTCCGGCTAACAAGCGAAGTTTCCCATTTTCTAAAGTGATTTCTTGAATTTCAGCGTTTTTAATGCTGTTATATTCCGGCGAAACCATCTTGTCCTTTGCAGGTAAGTTGAGCCAAAGTTGTACACCAAGCAGTCGATCCGAGGCAGGGAGTCTCTCTTCATGTATAATTCCGGAACCCGCGGTCATCCACTGCACTTCTCCATCCCCAATGGTATCCTGATTTCCCAAACTATCCCTATGCGTCATCTTCCCCCGATAAACATAACTGATGGTTTCAATCCCCCGATGAGGATGTAGCGGGAAACCTTTAGTATAGTCTTCCGGGTTGAGACTGTCAAAAGAGTCCAGCATTAAAATCGGGTCATATTCACTTATGGTGTCAGGTCCCAACACTCTAACCAAGCTGACACCAGCACCATCCTGTGTTCGAAAACCCGTTACCTCTTGTTGTACTTTTCTCTCCATAAATTAACCCTCCTAAATTTTATCATGGTGACATAGATCCTGTAATGATCATGCAGATGATATGTCTTTTACTCTTTCGGCGTTTCAAAGTAAGGTAATACCCGTTCAGTGAAAATTTTCAACAGTTCCGGATCAAACTGGGTTCCCTTATGGCTTTTCAATTCCTTTAACACCTCTTTTTTCGACATAGCCTGTCGGTAGGATCGATTCGATGTCATGGCAACATAGGCATCCGCAATTGCACAAACCCTGGATTTAAAAGGAATCTCCTTTTTTTTAAGCCCTTTCGGAGACCCTTTTCCATCCCATCGTTCATGATGAGCCAGAACTGATTCCGCGATACCTTTAAAATCCTTGGTTATACTAAGAATCCGGTAGCCGATTTCAGCATGTCGACGCATTTCATCATACTCTTTCTCCGTTAATTTTCCAGGTTTGTTAAGAATCTTATCGGGAATCGCTATTTTTCCAATGTCATGAACGCGTCCCAGTAATTTAAGCTCTTCGATTTCACTATTTTTTAGTCCCATGGCCTTACCCATGTCCGCACAAACCTCTGAAACCCGTCTCGAATGCTGTTCCTCTTTAGGATTTTTATGATTTATTACAGAGATAATCTTATCAATGGTCTGACCGCTTACTCTCGGGCCTTTTAGAAGTTTATTTGCGTACATGTGATCCTCTGCTTTTTTAAGAATCCCTGTAATTTTTTCATTCATTTTGTTTTTTGTGGCATAACCGAAGGATACGGATACATCCATTCCCCGAATAGTTTCATTTTCTAACGAGCCCTGTATTCGATCAATCAGTTTTTTTGTCTCATTCTCATCGGTATCGGGTAGAATAATGGCAAACTCATCGCCACCGGTCCTTGCAACAATTTCATCGGTACGGCAATTATTCTTTATTATTTCTGCGGTTTTTATCAAGAGTTCGTCACCCACCTCATGACCAAAAGAATCATTGATGAGTTTTAATCCATTAAGATCTCCCATAATTATGGTGAGGGGAAAATTTCTTTCCGTGTCCAGTCGCTGCAATTCCGTTTCAAAATAGCGACGATTATAAATACCGGTTAAATGATCACGAAAACTTAGATACTCAATGTCTTCTTTTTGCTGTCTTTGTTCTGTAACGTCCCTTGAAACTCCGATAATACCGATGGGTTTGTTTGAATCGTCTCTAACAAAGGACAGATTGAATGCCAACCATTTTGTTTCCCCATTAGCGGTATAATGCTTGATGTTGATTTCACGACTTCGATTCATATCGGCTTTCTTCTTGTCAATCTCCAGTTCCTTATCTAAAACATCCTGCATCTGTTGAAAGGTCTTTTCAGAATATCTTTCTTCTGGTGAAAGTTGCATGTATTCTTCTGTAGAGTAGCCAAGAATCCTCTTTACAGGGCCACTGCAATAAGTAGTGTTAAAATCCAGATCCATCAACCAAATCATATCGGAAATATTCTCCACAATAAATCGATTGGTTTTTTCACTTTCCCGTAGCGCCCGTTCCGATCGAATTCGTGTGATCGTTGATAATACACTGTTTCCATATTGGTGTAGAAGCGCTTTTTCTTCCAGGGTATAGTAATGCTGTTTTTTTACCGCATCAAAACCGATAAATCCGAAAAGGGTTTTCCCTAAAAACAAGGGGACGGAAATCAGACTTCTAACACCCTGGGACACTAGGTTATTCTTGGCCGGATTTCTTCTAGGCATGGCCTGAACGTCGTCAATAACAATAGTCTTTCCTTGCTTATGACTTTGTACCCACTCCGGCATTTCCTTCAGAGAAATGTTTTGTAGGATATTGAACTGCGGGGCAATTCCGTCTCGACACCATTCGTAAGTGTTATTACATATTTGATTTTCAAAATCATACTCAAATACCTGCACCCGATCTGCGGCTGCTATTTCTGCAGCGCTGCTCATAGTTTCCCGGATATCGACATCCAATGTCTCCGTCGTGGCGCCCATCAACTGCGTTGAAATATCTAAAAGAGTTCCTTGATCTTCATTTATAACTTTTAAACGCCCCTCCACTCTTCTTCGTTCGATTATGATACCCAGTTGTCTACCGTATATCTTTACAAGGGTATGATTTTCAAAATTTTTCCCTTTTGGCATAAATATCGTAAAATCTCCCAGCATTATATTGTTCTTATGGATTTTTGCCACCAAAACTTCCTCAAACCCCAGGATTTTGGAAAGTAAACCCGTTACTTTCTTAGGAATTACCCCTTCCGATAAATCATGAAGTGTTGGAAAACTAAGGATGGTATCTCCTTTCATCTTCTCCGCCCTTATATCATCATGCTTCCATTCTTTCCCTACAGGATTGGAATCCAAAATTTCCAAACCTTTTTTTAACCTTCCCTGATCTCCTGCAATGGCTACGGTTTTATAATTTCCTCCCCCTACACTATAAAGATTTAAAGCTGCAAATTTACCCTCGGAAAGCTCGAGGACCGTATCCAAGATTCGATGATAGTTCAACTCTTTATTTTCCTGATCGAGAAATTCCGCCAAGGCTTCGGATATTTTCTTTAATCCTTGAATCTGCTTTTCTTCTTGTGTAACATCAACTATGGATATTGCAAAGTATCCCGGGGCAGGAGAAAAAACATTTCCTTTATATCGCCGCCCCAGGTATTCCGCATCCTGAATAAACTCCTTTGATCCTCCGTGTATTGCAACTTCTCCGAAAAACCTTATCCAGTCAAACTCACTCTTCTTCATTCCCGGGACCACCTTCGTTACAGGTTTTCCCAAGATTTTTTGCCGCTTAAGTCCGGTGATTTCTTCATAGGTACGATTTACTTCGAGATATAAATAATCACAGGGTTCCCCTTTTTTGTCCGTAACAATCTTGTGATAAGCATAGCCTACACCACAATCATCGGTTATTTCCTTATATAAAAGTTGCTCGGACATTTGACTCATCTCCCACTAAAACCCCATACTGTCACATATTCTAAATATACCCTTTTAGAGTTAAAAATCCCTATAACGTAAAAAAAGTTAAAGAAAACGCTCCGAAAGATCATTTGGATCTTCACGAAGCGATTTAACTCTTCCTTGCAGTCATTTTATAGATTGGGTTTTAGAATATAAACTTGCGGTTTATCGAAATGCCAAGGGCACATAGGTGGACTTACAGCATTCACTTTTGTAAGCAGGTCGAATAATTTTATTGTCACTGACAATTTGCTCTATTCGGTGAGCCGACCAACCGGCAATTCGAGCCGTAGCAAATAAGGGGGTATAAAGTTCTTCCGGAATTCCAAGCATTTCATATACAAATCCGGAGTACAGGTCTACATTGGCACAGATTACATGATCCGGTCCCTTTAATTCTTTGAAAATTTCCTTAGTTAGGGATTCAATATTTTCGTATAAGGAATACTCTTCTTCCATGCCCTTTTCTTTGGCTAGCTCTAAGGCTTTTTCCCGTAACAATACCGCCCGGGGATCTGACAGCGTATATACCGCATGGCCCATACCGTAAATCAGACCTTCGCCGTTGAAGGCTTCCTTTCGAAGAATTTTCATCAGATAATCCCGTAGAGCCACAGGGTTTTTCCAGTTTGGACAATTGGTCCGGATATCTTCTATCATGGATTTAACCCGTTTATTAGCACCCCCATGCTTCGGCCCTTTCATGGATCCTACCGCTGCTGTTATTGCGGAGTACGTATCCGTTCCACTGGATGAGACTACTCGGTTCGTAAAAGCGGAATTGTTCCCGCCGCCGTGTTCAGCGTGAATTACCATACAGAGATCCAGTGTTTCGGCCTCAGTTTTGGTATATTGATTGTCCTTTCGAATCATATGCAATACATTTTCTGCAGTTCCGATACCCGGCTTTGGTGAATGAATATAAAGGCTTTTGTTGTCATAGTAGTGGGCTTTAGCCTGATAGCCATAGGATATAATTGTTGGGAATTTCGCAATTAGTTCGATGCTCTGACGCAGAACATTAGCTACACTGACATCATCGGGATTCTCATCATAGGAATAAAAAACCAGTATGCTCCGTTGTAATTTATTCATGATATCCGTACTGGGTGCCTTTAGAATTACATTTTCCGTAAAGTTTTGAGGAAGCTGTCGATTATTATCCAATAACTCATTAAACTGACATAATTGAGATTTATTCGGGAGTTCCCCAAAGAGTAGTAGATAAGCGGTTTCCTCGTAGGCTCTACGGTTTTCCATCTGACAGCTGCCAGTGATATCTCCTACATCCATGCCCCGGTACAAAAGTCTTCCTTCAGCCGGTACCTTCTTATCGTTTTCCATGGTATAACCATGAACTCCAGCAATATCCGTCAGTCCCACCAATACACCGGTACCGTTTTTATGCCGTAGTCCCCGCATTACCTGGTACTTGTCATAACAGGCGGGATCGATCACATTGTTTTTTTCCGCTTTGTGAACCAGACCCTGAAAATAATCATTTTCCAGAAAGTATTTCATGTCGCACCTCCTCCTATGTGAATCGAGTCTTGCAAGGGGGAGTTCCCCCGGGGAATAAACCGCCTGTGGGGCGGAATCTATTTTATAAGCCATGAATGATCGCCTCCGTTATGCTCTTCGTAGTGCCGCTGCCTCCGAGATCAGGAGTCAGGCCGATTTTCTTTTCCAGGGCTAAGCCCACGGCCTTTCGAATTTTCTTTGCAGCGTTCGGTTCATCAAGATGCTTCAACATCATCGCAGCACTTAAAATCAGTGCTATGGGATTAGCTTTTCCCTGTCCGGCAATATCAGGGGCACTTCCGTGAACCGCTTCAAAAATAGCACAATCTTTACCGATATTAGCACCGGGCACAAGCCCTAATCCTCCCACAAGTCCTGCAGATAAATCCGAGAGAATATCACCGTAAAGATTTTCCGTTACCACTACATCATATTTCTCCGGATACATCACCAGTTGCATACACATGTTGTCCACTATCACTTCATTATATTCGATCTCCGGATATTCTTTAGCTACCCTGCGAGTTTCTTCCAGAAAAAGTCCGTCGGCAAGTTTCATGATGTTGGCTTTATGAACGGCGGAAACCAGTTTTCGACCGTTAGTGCGCGCATATTCAAAAGCCGCTTTTGCGATATCCTTCGAAGCTTTACGGGTAATTATTTTGATTCCATGAACCTCATCCTCAGAAATCCGCTTTTCGATTCCTGCATAAAGATCCTCTGTGTTTTCTCTAAAGATTACTAAATCCACATCCTGTCCTCTACCCATGCCCGGATAAGCTTTAACGGGACGGACATTAGCATATAGTTGATACTTTTGCCGCAGGGAAACATTAATGCTTCGAAAACCGGTGCCTACCGGTGTGGTTATGGGGCCTTTTAGGGCCACACGGTGCTGATCAATGGCTTTATACACACTGTCCGGTACCAATTCTCCGGTTTTTTCATACACATGGGCTCCGGCTTCTTCTACGTACCAGTCCACTTTTACACCGGCGGCTTCAATTACTTCTTGGGCCGCCTTACACACTTCCGGTCCGATACCGTCCCCTGGAATTAATACGATTTTATGCATTAGGATACCCCTTTCGCTGCGTAATTTAAAGCGCCACCGGCTAACAGCATGGCCACTTCCCGGGAGGATCCGCTAAACTCCGTGGTAAACTTCACTCCCGAGGTTCTATTGGTCACAATGATGCTATCTGCTTTTAGTTGCTGTTGAAGTCCTGTAATTTCCAATTGATCCCCTTCATTAATGGCTTCGTAATCCTTTTCCTCGGTAAAGGTCAACGGGATGATTCCTGCATTTATAAGATTTGATTGATGAATCCTTGCAAAAGATTTTGCAATCACTGCCCGTACTCCTAGATATAAGGGTACCAAAGCTGCATGTTCCCGGCTGGAACCCTGACCGTAATTATGACCCCCGATTACAATCCCTTTTCCTGCCTTTTCCGCCCTTTCCCGAAAGTCTGATACAATGGTACTAAAACAGTGTTTGGAAAGTTCCGGAATATTGGAACGATAAGGAAGCAGTGCCGCATTGGAAGGCATGATATCATCTGTAGTGATATTATCTCCTGTCTGAAGAATTACCGGAGCCCTAAGCGTGTCTTCCAAAACGCTTCCCTGTGGGAACGGTTTAATATTCGGTCCCATTTCAATAGTGGTTTTGGGCTGCGGTTCATTCATCAACCAATAACCTTCAGAATTAGCATATTTACTTGGCTCCTCTATGGTTATTTCCTCTCCTAAGGTGGTGGGATTAGTCAATTTACCCGTAAGAGCTGAAGCTGCAGCCGTTTCCGGACTGACCAGATAAACTCCGGCGTCGGTTGTACCGCACCGTCCTTTAAAGTTCCGGTTAAAAGTCCTAAGAGATACAGCGCCGCTTTTCGGGGCCTGTCCCATTCCGATACATGGTCCACATCCCGCTTCCAATAATCTGGCGCCTGCACCGATCATATCCACCATGGCACCGTTCTCCGCTAACATTTTCAGTATATTACTGCTTCCCGGGCTAATCACGAGACTTACTCCGGGATCCACTTTCTTTCCTTTTAAAATTGCGGCAACCTTCATAAAGTCCGTGTAAGACCCGTTGGTACAGCTTCCGATCGCCACTTGATCCACAGGGATACTTCCAATCTTATCTAAAGACGCTACATTATCGGGACTGTGGGGCAGTGCCGCACTAGGAACCACCTGTTGAAGATTAATGTTCACAATTTCATCATAGGGTGCGTCGGAGTCCGCCGCTAGCGGGCGGTAGTCTTCTTCTCGTCCCTGTCGCTTTAGGAAGTCCTGTGTGATTTCATCACTTGGAAAGACCGATGTGGTGGCCCCTAGTTCCGCTCCCATATTGGTTATCGTAGCCCGTTCCGGTACTGAAAGTTCTTTAATTCCCGGTCCGCTGTATTCCATAATTGCATTGACTCCACCCTTTACCGTAAGTTTATCTAAAATATGAAGTATGATATCCTTTGCACTTACCCAGGGGTTTCGCTTTCCTTCGAGATAAATATTGATAATTTTCGGCATTTTTAGATGGTAAGTCCCCCTTGCCATACCGATGGCTACATCCAATCCTCCCGCGCCGATTGCAAGCATTCCCATACCCCCTCCTGTGGGTGTATGGCTATCAGAACCGATTAATACATCACCGGGCTTGGCGAACCGTTCCAGATGCAGTTGATGACAGATTCCATTCCCCGGTTTCGAGAAAAGAATTCCGTATTTTGCGGCAACCGACTGGATAAAAGCATGGTCATCTGCATTCTCAAAACCGGCCTGAAGCATGTTATGGTCTATATAGGCTACGGAAAGATCCGTTTGAATCTTATCCACTCCCATGGCTTCCAATTGAAGATAGACCATGGTACCCGTAGAATCCTGAGTTAGGGTTTGATTTACTTTAAGAGCTATTTCCTCACCTTTTATCGGATTTCCCTCCACAAGTCGGGACTCGATAATTTTAAGGGCTAAACTTTTTTGCATGTTATTTCCTCCTGTTTTTTATTTATTTTCAGCTTATTTTCATTGCTGAAGAACTAATCTCTCATTTTTTCAGCATACATACTTTTTAGAATAAATATGCAATTCTTCCCGAACCGTCTCTAATCATTATATGCAATATTATCAATGCTGTCAATCAATTTGCGCACAAATATACTACTTTAAAGCAGTTTTAATATGTAATCCATCACATTAATGAGTTTTACCATTGTATAACTTGCATTTTTTCTTTTATTCAAAAACTTATTCTTCCTGTATATTTGCATAAAAACGAGCCCTAACCTGCTTGAATTCGATTAAACGCAAAAAAACCGATTGAGGACTGAAATAACCCAGTCCTCAAACGGTTTTCAAAATCATCTATTCTTATTGATTAAATCTTGATTAAATCGAGCAGGGACTATATCCGCAGTCCTGACACTCACTACAACCTCCGGAGTGATTTAACTTTCCCCCGCACATAGGGCAGGTGTCCGGATGTTCCTTTATTTGTTCTCCGGCTAACAGGCTAATCTCCTCCTGAAGCTCTTCAATTCTAGTTTTCTTATCTTTTTTGTGATCGGTAATCAAAATTCCGCTTCTGGCACAACCGTCCCGGTAGATGGTAATCCCTTTTAAGCCTCTTGCACCTGCATGCAGGTAAAGATCTTCCACCTGTTCTACAGTAAAATCGTTAGGCACATTCACCGTTGAAGAAATACTTGCATCGATATATTGCTGCCAGGTTGCCTGAACTTCAATCCGCTCTTTATAATCCAGGTTTGAAGTGGTTACAATATGCTCCGGCAGGTCATCCTCATAGGAGAGGTTATTTGCATTCATGTACTCTTTTACAATTGGTGTAAACACCTTATAGTAGGTATCCTCATGATGCAAGGACTCCGACTTTCTTGTGTAGGCCACTTGGAAGATCGGCTCTACTCCGTTGCTGCAACCCACTAAAGTAGCTATACTTCCCGTAGGAGGTATGGTGAGGAGTTGAGAGTTTCTTAGACCGTGTTCCTTAATCAATTCTATTACATCCGCATCAGCGTTTTCTTGAAGGAAGGGCGACTGTAGTACCGCTTCCTTGTTAAACCGCGGGAAGGGTCCGTCAGCTTCCGCTAGTAATGCTGATTGTCTTAGGGCTTCATTAATCATAATTCTTCCGATTTGGTGGATCAGGGAGATGGATTCGCTACTTCCGTAACGTACCCCCATTTTAATAAACATATCCGCAAGCCCCATAATTCCAAGTCCGATTTGCCGAAGATCCCGGGACATTTCCCGCTGCTGCTCTAAGGGATGCAGGTTCATATTTTCATCCAAAATCTCATTAAGATAGATCACACCATTTCGAACCATTCCACCAAACTTCTCAAACTCAAATCTTGCATACTTGGTAAAGGGATGCTTTACAAATCCGCTTAAGTTAATCGAAGAAAGGTTACAGCTTCCAAAAGCAGGCAAAGTTTCTTCGGCACAAGGGTTTACCCCGGCAAACTCAAAGCTCTTGTCCTCACTCATTAAATGCCAGGAATTGATCCGATCCTTGTAAAGAATCCCCGGCTCCGCCATATTCCAATTGTTATAGGCCAGTTTATTGAATAGATCCTTCGCTCGCACTACTTTTCGAATTTCCTCCCCGGAGGATTCCACTTTAAAGTAAAGCTCGTATTCATCATCATTTCGCACTGCCTCTAAAAATTTATCATCCACGTTTACGGAAATGTTGGCGAAGGTCACCTTATCCGGAACATTTTTCACATTGATGAACTCTTCAATATCCGGATGATCACAGTCCAAGTTAAGCATTAAGGCGCCCCGTCTTCCCCGCATACCGATCAGGCCGGTTACTAAGGAATATAGGTCCATGAAGCTTACAGCTCCGGTGGTGGTATTTGCCGCATTATTTACTCTTGCATCCTTCGGCCGAAGATTGGAAAGAGTCAGTCCTACCCCGCCTCCGTATGAGTAGGTTCTCGCTAAGTACTTGGCTGTATCAAAGATGGATTCGATATTATCTTCCACCTTCGGCATTACATAACAGTTACTAAGGGTGATTTTTCTACCTAATTTGTCAAGACCTCTACCTACAAGAATTCTTCCCGCAGGCATAAACTTCTTATCCTTAATCGCTTTTTTTACAGGACTGTTTTCCACAGCTACACGATTTAAGAACTCATCGAAGGTCTCCGCATCGTATCGATATTTCTTCTCATAGATGTCTCGCTGAAGATCCGTCATCGTCCAGCCCTGCTCCCGAAGAATAGCTCGTTCCTGCCGGTACACAATGTATTTTCTTGCAACCTCCGGTCTGGATTTCATTAACTGAACTTCTACGTAGTCCTGAATCTCCTCAATATTTACTACATCTTTTCCACTGAAGGCTTCAATCGCGTCTTCTCCGATGGTTTTTGCTAAGGCCTCATCCACCCCGTCTTCCGTTTCATTCATGGCCTTCTCCACCGCTGTGGTGATTTTTTCCGCTTCAAACTCTACAATTTTCCCATTACGTTTTTCAACTTTTAACATCGCTGATACCCCTTTCCTATCTTGTATGAAATGATGACTTTATGCTTTGAATCTTATAAAATGGATCCTATAGTGCATTATTTCTTCTACGAATCGACCATTTTATCACGAAATCTACCCTTTGTAAAACGATCTCCAAAACTATATATAGTGTTTAAGAAACACCATATATAC